>Ga0210005_1002586_pt1 | contig 10514 bp, 7 predicted proteins | sample CryGey02umfilter_3_FD_183961 | JGI IMG/M metagenome (GOLD analysis project Ga0210005, IMG submission 183961) | Groundwater microbial communities from aquifer in Utah, USA - Crystal Geyser 4/9/14 0.2 um filter (SPAdes) (version 3) | ecosystem: Environmental > Aquatic > Deep subsurface >... | reverse complement strand
AGTTTCTCCAAAGAGTTCATCGATAATTTCTATCGCAGTTTCTCCTACTTCAGAATCACTAATTTTTCCGGCAAGATCCCTCGCTCGGCCTTGTTTAGGGGTAGACTTCACCTCCACTGCTCGGCTGTCTGTTGCGACTTTTGTCGATGGATGGATGGTTAGTGTCGCAATACTTTGGTGCAAAGTTTTTCCGTAAATTGAAATTCCGATTGTTCCATCGGGATTGATAGTCGCATCAAAAGATGAACCTTTTCTTCCTGCGAATTGAGCTTTTAGATTTGCGATAAATTCCACAGGAGTTTTTGTTGTGTATGTAATCTTATTTCCTTCCGTTGATATTCCAACTTTCTTGGTATTCACTCCCGCCATATTTAGTTTCACATTCATTCCATCCGAGGAATTTATGACGCTGACAAAAAATTCCAAATAAGGATTGTTTATTCTTTGCCCAATTTGTCCTACTCCTTCCTCTATTGTTTCTTCCGCAAATTCTTCTCCGAATTTTGCTCCAAAACGACCAAGTGCTGTTTTTACATTATGAATTTCAAATGGCGAGGTTAATGCTTTTGCTTTTTGAATTGTATGTAACATTCTTGATGCACCGGTTGCGACTCTTGCATTTCCGGAATGGCTCGCAACCTTTAGCGCGGATATCGCCCCTTTTGCCGTCATTAAAGCTCCTAGAGAAAGGCCATATCCGTAAACGAAATCTTTACCCATCTGTTTTGGATCCCAAACGTTTTCAAAATTACTAAGCCCCGTCGCATTTGTTAACGACATTCCAATTCTTGATCCGATAACTCCTCCTGCGGAGGTGCCTATCGGCACTAGAAAAATCGATGATGTTCTGAGCACTCCTGTGATTGAATATGATCCTGCAATTCCCCCCATTATTGATGTCGCCATGATTATCGTAAATACTGCTATGTTTTTTAGCACGCCATTTAAGAAATCTTCTTTTTCTTTTTCAAAATCCCTTTGAGCTAATTTTAATTTTTCGAGTTGTTGTGTGGAAATTGGAGAATTAGGATTGTCCAAAACTTGGTCCACACTTTGTATCGCATTTTCCAATACCATTGCGTATACATCTCTTAATTGTGGATGCAGTTTTAACAGAGGACTGTCCCCATGTTGAACGTTAAAAAGGGCTAAAGATAGATCTGATTTCATCTCTTTAAATCTTCCTCTGGTGGCCTCTATCGAAGGTATCATTTTCGCATAAGCTTCCGATCCCTGATTGAATATTCTTACAAGTTTTGTCCCATGTTCTTCCGCCCAATCCGGATTAGCTTGAGCTTTTTCAAATTGATCCATTATATTTCCCAAAGTCCCGTAATCGTTTGAAACATTATCCATGACTCCCTTATACTTTGCTTCCAAACCTGCATTTTCTTTTTGAATTAATGTGAGCGTTAGGCGTGACAAAGATGCCTGATTTATATCCTGCCCTTCGTAGCCTTTTATATCTAGAAATGAGGCCACTATCTTCGCTTCATTGTCTGATTTTTCAGCCTCCTGCCTTGTCTCTGCCACTACGGTTTCCCATGATCTTTTCTCCGTGTCTTCCGGTTTCTTTTCCGGCCTTGTCCCCATCAAATCGTATGTCGCGGCTATCGAAAGAAGCCTTCCCTGCATAGATGCATATTGATTTAATAGCTGTAAATAGCCCTGCAGTCTTAGTGCAGTTGCTCTTTTTTCTTTTGCCGGAACTTGCGAAATATCTTTATATTTTTGGAGTAATTTTTCAAAATATGTTGCTTCTGCGTCTATCTTGTCGGCAAGTTTATCTGAGATATCAATCAATTTTGAGCTTTCAAACGCGAGTCTGTTTAAAATTGCTGTTTTGTCCGATCCTTCCACTTTTCCTGTTTTGTAGAATTTATCGTAGGCTTGTCTTGCGTATGGGCTATTTCCTGTTTCTCTTGCGATATATTCGTCTACGCTTTTTGTTTCAAAATTTGATTCTGCAGTTTGAAGGGAATTAATTGTTGCCGGCAATGCGACCTTGTATTTCGAGCTTAAGGATTTAATACTTTTACTGTCTTTACTCTGGAAAATTTCCTCAATCGCCACTTTTGCTTTTGTATAGTTGAAAGCTTTTCCGGATTTATTAAGATATGCAAAAGCTAATTCACTTTTTGTTGTTTCAAGCATTTGCAACATTTCGTAATATACGACATTGTGTGCCGCATCAACCATCGTGGCTTCGTATTTTGCGAGTGTTTCGTCTAATTCAACCCCAGGATTTTCTTTTTTGTATCTTGCTATTCTTTTTCCAAAGTTTTTCACTACTGTTTTATTTTTTTCAATTTCTCTTTTGTTTGCGGTATATTCTCGCGTAAATCTTGCCCTTATGTTCAATTGCGCTTTTATAAAATCTTTGCCTAAGGGGCCTATTGCTTTGAAAATTGCCGCCAATGCAACGAGGTTGTTTATTAGTAAATCTTTTGAGAGTTTTAATGCTTTAAAATCTTCCGGAGATAATTTTTTTATTTGTCCAATCAGCTTATTCGCCATCTTTGGGCCCAAATTGTTTGCCTGGGATTGTGATAAAAATTCTTTCGCTTGTGCGTCATTAAATTTTGTTCCGATTGTTTTTTCAATACTGTTTATCAAAATCCTTGCATCGATATTTGAAAATAATTCTATTTCGAGATCATTTGCTTCCTGATCTCTACCAAGAAGATGAAGCTGTAATATTTCGAGGAGATTTTTTGACCTATCATGGATTATTGTTGCCGCTAAAGTTGATTCTTTAGCCTTCATGAAGAATATCTTTATTCTGTTGTACACCAATTCAATCGGTGGTCTTTTATCTTTTGACACCAGCGTGTAATATCCACCTTTGTAGAAATCTACGGGCAATTTTATGCCCAAAGCCTCGAATTCCTGCTCCATTTTACGGAAGTATTCGTCCACCTTTTGGCGTTCGGTTTGCAAAGGCCTTGGAACACATAATCCCTCTGCAGGCGTCACTCCCACCTCTTTGCGTGCTTCGACACATTGATCCGAAATATTTGGCCCTGCTTTAGGCTTTTCCGAGCCTTTATGTGAATCTAATCCACCCATTTTTATTTTTGTTTTTCGCTAAAAAAATGAATCTAGTAATTATACCATATTTTTGCCTTATTTTGAAGCTATAATCTTGCCGTAAAGCCTAAAATCGTCGTGAGAAGTGATTTTCACTTTTACTATTTGTCCGAGTAGATCTTTTTTTGATTTGAATCTGACTTCTTTGTAGTGTTCACTTCGCCCAAACCATTCATCCTTTTCTTGGCCTTCCACTAATACTTTTAGGGTTTTATCTACAAAACCTTTTAGCACTTTATTTGAGTTTTTTTTGAGTGTGTTGTTTAGTGTATGCCATCTTGAGTGTTTAATTTTTGGAGAGATATTGTCTTTTAGTTTTTTGCTGGCATATGTGCCATTTCGGTTTGAATATTGAGAGATAAATGCATGTTCAAAGTCCATTTCTTCAAAAAATTTTCGCGTGGTTTCGAATTCTTCATCCGTTTCTCCGCAAAATCCTACAATTATGTCTGTTGTTATAGAAATTTTCGGAATTTTTTCGCGCAATTTTCGAATTATTTCTTTGTATTGCGTAACAGTGTATGTTCGATTCATGCGCTTAAGGACTGCGTTTTCACCTGCTTGAACAGGGAGATGCAAATACGGCATTTGAGTTTTCAATCTGCTCATTGCGTCTATTAAATCATCTGACATATCTTTCGGATGTGACGATGTAAAACGCACTCTTTCGAGCCCCAAATCTGACAATTTATCCAATTCTTCCAGCAAATATACAAACGGTTCTTTTTTTAGATAATCAAATGTTTTTTCAGCTTTATCGTAAGTGCTTAATCCGTATGAATTTACGGTTTGTCCTATCAAAATTATTTCTTTTGCGCCATTTTTTACGGCAACCTGAGCTTCTTTTAAAATTTGCTCAAGAGGCCTGCTTTTCTCTCTACCACGGCTAAAAGGCACTATACAATACGTGCAAAATTTGTCGCATCCGTTTGAAATCGCGATAAATGCCTGAGAATTTGATGCGTGACTTGAATGAGTCGGATTTATTTGAAAATAACTTTCCAAACTTTCTTCCGGAATTTCTTTTATATTAATATCAGGGTTTACTTCTCTGATCAGTTTTGCGAGAAGTGGCAATTCGTCGTTTTTTATCGCTACATCCAGCTCTTTTATTTTCGTAAAAAGACCGTCTCTTTTCGCCGAATATTTTGAACTGGGCGTTCTGACCATACATCCTGTAATAACGACAACCAAATTTTTGTTATGCTTTTTTAAATCGCCCATCCTTACCATTTGTCCAAGGACTCTATCTTCCGCTCTTTGCCTTATGCTACACGTATTAAAGATTATCAAATCCGCTTTTTTCAGCACTGGATTTTTCTTATAACCCAGCGCCTCAAGATATGTTTCCATTCTCTCGGTGTCGGAATAGTTCATGCTACAGCCGTATGTTTGTATTGAGTATGTGAGCATATTTTAATTTTGTGGAGCAAGGATAGCGGAAAAGCTATTTGAGCTCAAGCGCTCTTGCCTCCCAATCTTAAATCCTGTATTCTCTCCCTGCTAAAATAACCCAATATATATGGAAATTATATGGAAAGGAAACTCAGTTTTCGAAGTAAGAGGTAAAAAGGCAGTTGTGGCTGTGGATAACGGCGAAATAGGCGTTTTGGAATCTGGAAAATCATTCACATGGCCCGGAGAATATGAAGTTAAAGAGATTCCTATTATTGCACTTTCGGCTTGGACAAAGAGCAAATCCAAGGAAGAAACCGAAGGAGCAAAGGGAGATGAAACTCTGATTATTCACTTTATCGTAGATGGAATCAGGTGTTGTCATCTTGGGGAATTGGGACATATTTTGCCTAGCGATATTGTGAATAAAATAGGAGACGTGGACGTTTTGATGGTTGAATTTGGTGCAGGAACAAATCTTGATAATAAAAAAGCTATTGAAGTTATTGAGGCTATAGAGCCAAGATCTGTTGTTCCGATGGGAACGAATGCCAATGCCGCTTCTTTAAAAGAGCTTGGGGCTGAAGATGTCATTGTTCAAGATAAATTTGTGATAAAGAGCCAATCCGATCTTCCGAACGATAAGAGAATTTATATTTTGCTTTCAAATAATTAAAATGGGTGCCCACTTGCTCTCGTAGTTTAATGGATAGAACTGGGGTTTCCTAAACCCTCAATGCAGGTTCGATTCCTGCCGAGGGCACCAAAAATTAACAAAACATTATGTCAAAAATTACAAAAATTCAGGCTAGGGAAGTCTTGGATTCAAGAGGAATCCCAACAATTGAAGTTGAGGTTTTTACCGAAAAAGGTTTTGGTAGAGCGATAGTGCCGAGTGGCGCGTCTACGGGAATTCATGAAGCGCTTGAATTACGCGATGGAGATAAAAAAAGATATATGGGAAAAGGTGTTTTGAAGGCCGTAAAAAATGTTTCTTTAATTGCGGAAGCTTTAGTTGGAATGGATAGTTTTCAGCAAGAAGAAATTGATAAAAAAATGATTGAAATTGATGGGACAGAGAATAAAAGCAAGCTTGGAGCGAATGCTATTCTGGCTGTTTCTTTGGCCGTTTTGAAAGCCGCGGCAAATGAGAAAAATTTGTATTTGTATGAATACATAAATCCAAATGCCGTTACTCTTCCTGTGCCAATGATGAATATTATCAATGGCGGGAAACATGCAGATAGTGGCTTGGATATACAGGAATTTATGATTGTACCGGTTGGCGGATCGAAATTTTCCGAGGCTTTAAGAATGGGTGTTGAAGTTTTTAATGCGTTAAAAGATTTGCTTAAAGAAGGTGGATTTTCTGTCGCTGTCGGTGACGAGGGAGGATTTGCGCCGAAACTTAAAGGCAATGAAGACGCACTTGATTATATCGTGAAGGCTATAGAAAAGGCTGGATACAAGCCATGGAAAGACATCATGATTGCTTTAGACCCTGCGGCGAGTGAATTTTATGACAAAGAAAAAAATGTTTATAAAATAAAGGTTGATGGAGTTTCTCAAGAACTTTCAAGTGCTGATTTGATAGGATTTTACGATGTATTACTTCGAAAATATCCTATCGTTTCTATAGAAGATTCTCACGCTGAGGATGATTTTGACGGGTTCCAGAAAATGATGAAAGCCACTGATGGTGGCATTCAAATCATGGGGGATGATCTTTTCGTTACGAATGTAAAAAGGCTTGAAGAAGGCATTTCTAAAGGACTTGCAAATTCCGTTTTGATAAAATTAAATCAGATTGGGACTTACAGCGAAACTATTTCTGCGATAAAAATGGCGAAAGATGCAGGATGGACTACTGTAGTTTCTCATAGAAGTGGCGAAACAGAAGATACCACAATTGCGGACTTGGCTGTAGGAATGGAAATGGGGCAGATAAAGACCGGATCTCTTTCGAGAACAGAGAGAATTTGTAAATATAATCAACTACTTAGAATAGAAGAACGGCTTGGAGATAGAGCTATTTTTGCAGGAGGAAAGGCGTTTTATAACCTTAAGAAAAATGTTGCCTGAAATAAAAAAATCACTTGTTGAAAAACTTTTGCCAAAACGAGACGGCAAATCTCACAAGGGTCAAAATGGAAAAGTTTTGATTGTGGGAGGAAGTTTGGAATTTCATGGAGCGCCGCTTTTGGCCGGGCTTGGCGCACTATATAGTGGTGCTGATTTGGTTTATTTGTATGTGCCTTCATGTAATTTTGATGTGACACGAAGCATGTATCCGGATTTTATTGTGAAAAAATTTGACGAGGACTCATTGCAGGAAAAAGATACTGATACAATTATTTCTTTGGGGAAAGAGTGTAACAGTATTCTTATCGGACCGGGAATCGGCACTCAGGAAAGCAGTCAAAATGCTGTCGTGAAAATTTTGCAGGATTTACATATTCCAACAGTTCTTGATGCCGATGCGATTTCTTCTCTCAAAAAAATTGATAAATTTCCGTTGCAACAAACAATTGTAGTGACTCCACATGCGAGAGAATTTCAAAATCTCGTAGATAAAGATGTCGTAATAGATGAACAAGATGCGAAGTCTGTGATTTTGCTAAGGTCTATTTCTATGGACTTGAAACTTAATGTTTTACTTAAAGGTCCGGTCGATTATGTTTCGTCCGAAGAAGGCCATGTCGAGACAAATCATACTGGAAATGCTGGAATGACAGTTGGTGGAAGTGGTGATGTTTTGGCTGGAGTGGTCGCGGCTTTTTTGGCCCAAGGATGCGAAGGATTTGATGCGGCACGTGCGGCGGCTTATGTCGTTGGAGATGCTGGGGACATCATGAAAAAAACAAAAGGTTGGTATTTTTCTGCCAGCGATATTGCGACTGCACTTCCGTTTTGCTTGAATAAATTTTTGTAAATTTATTTTTCGTATTTTGATTTCTTGCCGAAGTGTTTCGACATTTGTTTTGATGAAGATTTTTTACGTTTCATTATCTCCGCGCGTTTTTTCAAAGTGGCGGGAAGTAGCTTTAAGAAGCCTAAAAAACTGCCCCAAAGATATGGTTCAAAAATTGTTATGTATCCAAACATAAGAATTTTTTTGCCGACTATTTGGAAAAAATCTTTGAAAAAATTTCCGGGAATTTCATTTTTTACTTCCATCAAAAGTTGATTTCTGAAAGAGAATTTTTTCTGAAATTTGCTCAAATTTTTGCGGTTTTCCACCACCTCTTTGTTTGTAAATCTTCTGATAACTCCTGTTCCTCTTCCGTGATATGCGATGGCCTTCGGGTAAAATAAATTTTTCCATCCAAATAATAAAAATCTCCATGAAAGATCGACATCTTCTTTGTACATAAAAAAATTTTCGTCCAAATATTCGTCGCCGATTTTGACGTCTGTAATCGCCTCTCTTCGATATAACGGGCATGCACCGGAGATTCCAAACACTTCCTGCTCTTGATCGAATTGACCTACGTCTTCCACTCCCTGTCCATCGTCAATTATACGCCTGCTTTTGTATGCAAACAGGCCAACTGTATCAATAATATTTGTAGGTTTTTTATTTGCAAAATCATACTTGTAAACCTTTCCGGTGATCGATGCAATTTTCGGATCTTTCTCAATTCTTTCTACGATTTTTTCAAAATATTCTGGAGTGTAAATAATGTCTGGATTCGTAATTACTAAAAATTCCGAATTCCCCTCCATTGCAATTTTTATTCCTTGATTGGCTGCCTTCGCATAACCAAGATTGTCCTCATTATTTATCACTATAAGAGATTTGTTATGACGAAGTTCAGGATCATGAGAATAAGTGTCGCGGACAAATTCTATTCCTTCGCGATCAGGTGAATTGTTATCTATAAAAATTACTTCAATGTTTTCGTAAGTTTGACCAAAGATTCCGTCCAAACATGTTTTCAAAAAATGTGGAGTATTGTAGTGAATTATGATGATAGAGATTTTTGGCTTATCCATGGTTGTTTCACAAAAATTGACTTTGCTTTTGCTTCCTTTTAATGTATATTTGTTCGGCAATAGTTTACTTATATATTTTTGTGATGTCTACATATCTTTTTACATCAGAATCGGTCACCGAAGGTCATCCTGATAAGATCGCTGATGCGATTTCCGATGCCATCTTGGATGATTTGATTAAGCAAGATCCAATGAGTAGGGTTGCGTGCGAAACTATGGTTTCAACCGGGCTCGTGCTTATTACTGGAGAAATTCGCACAAATGGATATGCCGATATTCCGAAAATTGTTCGAAATACCATAAAAGATATTGGTTATACTGATGCGACTTATGGCTTTGATTACAAGGCTTGCAGTGTTCTTACCGCGATTGATGAACAGAGTGCTGACATCGCGCTTGGTGTCGATACCGGAGGAGCGGGAGATCAGGGAATGATGTTCGGATTTGCGTGTGACGAAACGCCGGAGCTTATGCCTATGCCAATAATGCTTGCACATAAACTTGCGATGAGACTTGCCGAAGTGAGAAAGAAAGGAATTCTTTCATATTTGCGTCCTGATGGAAAAACTCAAGTAACCGTGGAATATGATGGATTTAAGCCGGTTCGTATAGACACTATTGTTGTTTCTACTCAACATGGACCTGAAGTTTCTCAGTCGAAAATTAAAAAAGATGTGATTGAACATGTCATCAAACCTGTTTGTGGAAAACTTTTAGATGGCAAAACAAAATATCACGTAAATCCAACTGGAAGATTTATCATCGGGGGCCCTCCAGGGGATAGCGGACTTACCGGACGAAAAATAATTGTGGATACTTATGGTGGAATGGCGCGACACGGTGGAGGCTGTTTTTCTGGCAAGGATCCAACAAAAGTCGACAGAAGTGGTGCGTACATGGGAAGATATGTTGCGAAAAATGTTGTGGCGTCTGGACTTTGCAAAAGGTGCGAAATCCAAGTTGCTTATGCTATCGGCGTAAAAGAGCCTGTGAGTATTTTTGTGGAAAGTTTTGGGACAGGAGCTGTAAAAAACGGCAAAAAAATCTCAGATAGTGATATCGCAAAAATAATAAAAAAGAATTTTGATTTCTCTCCGCAGGGAATTATAAAGACTTTAAATCTGAGGCGCCCTATTTACAAGAAAACGGCCGCTTACGGGCATTTTGGTAGAACAGGTGAGGGTTTCACATGGGAGAAAACTGACATGGCAGAGAGGCTAAAGAAATCGATTTAATCAGAAACTTCTATTCTTGTTATGTGTAACGCTCTTTTGAGGATAGCAAGGTTTGGCAGATATAATTTTTAGAGCTCAGGCGCCGGTTGCAAGAATTTTTTGATAGTCTTGAAGATTTTTAGTGTACCTGTAGCAAGTTTCGTTGCTAAAAAATTTCACGACGCCTGATGGCAATAAAGTTTTATCATGTCGACATTAAGGAATCGTTAAAAAAAGTTAAGATTTTTATAAAAAGATTTTCACAAAAAACCCCTCGGAATGGAGGGGTTCCGGAGAATGGCTTTTATTCCGCTACACCAAGAAGGTTGGCGAACATTTTGTATAGCATTTTTGCCGCTTTTGCTCGAGTAATCGTTCCGTTGGCATAGAGACATGTGCCTTTTTTACATTCAGTCCCAGTGATAAATCCTTTTGCGCTTGCCGCCGCAACATCCGGCGCATACCAAGCCTCTGCGCTTACATCGTTGAATTTGATATTTGTGAGATCTTCTTCAAGTGCTTTTATTTCTTCCACTTCGTCCGGCACCGCCAATTTGTATATATTCATTGCGAATTTCAAGAATTCCGCTTTGGTCGGGAATGTTTCCGGACCATATGTACTTACTTTATCACTTACCAATTTCATATCCTTCATTTTTTGGATATATCCCGCATACCATTCATCTTTTGGAACGTCTGAATATGGGTTTTCATCAGGACTTTCCGCCGGATCATAGAATCCTAATACTCGATAGAATACCGCAGCAACTTCAGCTCGACTGATGCTCTTGTTTGGCTCAAATGTGCCGTCTGCATTTC
>Ga0210005_1002581_pt1 | contig 10522 bp, 6 predicted proteins | sample CryGey02umfilter_3_FD_183961 | JGI IMG/M metagenome (GOLD analysis project Ga0210005, IMG submission 183961) | Groundwater microbial communities from aquifer in Utah, USA - Crystal Geyser 4/9/14 0.2 um filter (SPAdes) (version 3) | ecosystem: Environmental > Aquatic > Deep subsurface >... | reverse complement strand
GTTGGTCGCGAGTTCGAATCTCGCCCGACCCACCAGTTTTACCAGTAATGCCGCTTTAGCTCAGTTGGTAGAGCAACCGCCTTGTAAGCGGTAGGTCGTCAGTTCGAATCCGACAAGCGGCACCAATAAAATAAAGGCTTCCAGAGATGGGAGCCTTTTTCTTTCCAGCTTAATTAAGCTTCATGTCACCAATTTGTCACCATGATTTTGTCAAATCAAAAAGCGACTTGTGCGCGTTCTGTTTGTCGCTTTTGGCCAGTAATCAAAGCAGACGCTGGCATTCAATAAGCGGGTCAATGTTGTCTATCCCAAATCGGTGTCTACTATGTCACCTGAATATTCCATTAGAATTCCCTTGACTTGATCTGAATGGTTAAAAGGCAATGGCAAAACTCCCAACAATAACGTTAGCAATGGGCACTGAATATGTTTTGACAAGTGAAATTCCGTTGTTAATAGCTGATGCGCTTTATCCAGAGGCCAATTTCCTAAAGCTGCCGATAATCGATCTCTACAAAATTGTAAACGGGCCTGCCCGACCGACGAATTTGCTCCGAAGGTTGATTAAATTTCCACCAATCCAGGATTGGTACAGCCCCCTATCCGACGAGGATCGTCGAGTTTTGAAATCTATTTGGTTTCATCTGCCAGAACTGAAATTTCCGATTCCAAGAAAGGATTGGAAGCCTTATGCGGAAGCGTTCTCAGAGTGCGGGACTGAAGTTGGTTTTGACATAAAAGAAGATTGTGTGGAGTGGTTTGTGGAGCCCAATGGTTGCCAACAACACTTTTTTGAACAAAACAATCATTCGCACAACATTTTGGGTATGTGGATGAACGATGATGTCGAGGATAGCAAGCTGATTTTGAAATGCGGGATGGCAGAAATGCAACACATCGTCATGCTCCGTGAGGCGATAGTCAGGGAAGAAGTAAAGCAACTTGACCCAATTACGCATGCGCCGACAGAAATATATCGACCTTTTGGCAAGATTTCGACGGAGGAATTCATTGTTTACGCACAGAGATTTAAAATTTCCGTGCGAGTTAAGAATGATGAGGTAACAATTAATCCAGAGCATTCGCCTGAGATTGACGAAGGTCAGAACAGTCCTACTCCAAAGAACGGATTCTCAGAGGATGAGCACGAAGGTCGGCCTGCTACTTCGGATAAATCGGAGGTACATCACGATGGTTCATCTGAGACTAATATCCCTGGCAAGATGCCGAAGGTTGGAATCAGAAAGTTGGCAATCAAGGCTGCCTGGCAAATCGAATGTGTTACCAAAAAATTGGCAACTTCGAAGCAGGTTATTGAAATGTTGCAATCATGGGTAGAGGGAGATTATCCGGAGTTGCTTGAAAAAATACCCTACGGTGTAAAGTGGGTAACAGGTAAGGGTGAAGAAAGATATTTCGATAAGGAAGCCTGCGGCAAGGCGCTTGATACATGGCAGAAAAGTCGCCAGTAGGCTGAATGTAGGAACCCTGAGCAGAGACTGGACCCGCTAGGCATGGCGGGTTTTTTTATGCCAAAAAATAGGCACCTCAACAACAAAACGAGGTGCAATATGCAATCAGTTATAGATCAATTCCCTTCAACAACAGTACAAATCACTCCGCTATTTCCCCCGCTTGGAATGGTTACCCGTCCCACCGTTCCAACTGAACAGGCAGCTTACTACCTCAACAGGAAATCGCAGACATGTAGATCATGGGCCTGCAAAGAAAATGGCCCGATTCGCCCTCTGCGGATAAATGGACGCTTAGCTTGGCCAGTCTCTGAAATCCGTACTCTGCTGGGGTGCGAAAAATGAGTGCTGATGATTTCCTGGGGTTGCTTGATAAAGTTAAAAACACTGGGCAAGGACGCTGGATAGCATGTTGTCCGGCACATGATGACAGGAGTCCATCGCTGTCCATTCGCGCGCTTGATGATGGGCGTGTATTGGTTCATTGCTTTGCTGGCTGTGATGTGGGAAGTGTGCTGGAGGCAGTTATTCAGTCGGCGCGAACACTGCAGACAACCCAAAACAAGATTTGCCAGGGGACTTTCCCGGTTCGCATCGTGAAAATCGGCAACAGGAAGATGATCCGTGTCCAGGATCTACTGAAGTGTGTGGACGAATTGCCGGGGGCCGAAGTCGCGAGAAAGAGGGGAGCGCCCACGAAGCAGGAGCGGTTAGACCGCAAAGTTGGCCAACTACAGGAGGGCTCAAAATGAGAGAGTCCAGCCTTGTACCAACGAATCTGCTTGGCTGGCCGAGAGTCGAGTCCCTGTCTTATCTGGATAAATACATCCTTCAGGCACTTTGGTCCGCAAGATGGATAACCTGTGCAGGCTGTGGTGAGCTGCCTGTCGTGTCATTTGCTGCAGCCCTGGGGGTGTCGGATAAACAAGTACGCTCTGGTATCCAAACACTCATCAGCCGTGGGCTGGTTGCGTTCGATCCAATTACATCGGAATTGTTTATCCTGGACTGGTTCAGATTCCACAAATTCGGAAAACCGAATTCGGCGAGGATTCTGGCCGCTACGGTTGAGAGGATTCAATCTGACGACGTGCGAAAGTTGGTCTCTGAAAAATCAAGTAGTTGTGTTCCAACAGCATCAGCATCAGCAACAGCATCAGCAACGGAGTTGAGCACAGCCCCCCCTAGGGGGGAGAGAGAGAAGCAACCTCTCCTCGATTCTGATTCTGGGCTTATTACCGAGAACGAACGTGATCGGGTGGCTTCGGAAAGGTTGGTCGCAGACTTCGGGCTTGAAAAAGTTCGTGCAGTATCAGCCACGCTGCCAATGCCATACCCGTCAAAGGTCCGTATGCTTCTGGAGGGGGAAGAGTGAGGCTCTCATCTCTGACAGGTAGAGCAGTCCAGCGTCAAATTGCTGGGCTGGCATCGGTGACTCACTTCGAGCTCGGCATAAGGTGCGTCGAGACTGGGAGGTTTTTCAAACGTATTGCAGAGCGTCATGAAGTTGCCAACAAGTATGTGCGCTGGCTCAGGCGGATGAACTCGCAGAATAGCGATATCTACATTCGGCCAAGTGTTACTTCCCCTCATCGATATTTGCTGTTGGATGACTTGGAGTTGGAGGCAATCGAAGGCATGGAGCGGGACGGGTTCTGGGGGTGCCTGGTTCTGGAAACATCAACTGACAACTATCAAGTGCTACTTCCTCTTCCCATGAGCTTCGATGTCGCTGATCGAAAGCTCATGGAGCGGAATCTCGCCGATCGATACGGCAGCGACCCGAACAGTTGCGATGGGCAGCATTTCTTCCGGCTGGCTGGGTTCGTGAACAAGAAGCCTGAGCATTCCCGATACGGAGAGATTGATGGGCCATGGGTTTATTGCCGAGCCTCCAGGCCGGCTGCCAGACTCTCCGCATCGGCGTGGGAATGGCTCGAATCCTGCATCACACAACCTTCGCGCAGAAATGGATCGGCAGCAGAGCGCACTACACCCTTGAGCACTGTGACTTTCTATAAATCGCCTGTTTCCATGCAGATTGACTGTCGAGATGCAGAATTGATTGAGAGTTTGTCTAGGCTCAAGGCGTTTCACTTGCCGAATTGCGATGGCGCGAACGGCCCCGATCAAAGCCGGGCAGAGTGGCGAGCCTGTGCTCAATTGATTCGCCAGGGGGCGAACCCGGATAGTCTCGCTGAAGCACTTTCGGTCGTGGCAGAACGAAAGCTTGCATATGCACGAGACTATGCCGAGCGAACGGTGACCAAGATCGTCAGTCAGCTTTCGACTGATCTCTCGGCCAAAGGTTGATCTGATTGGTCCAAGATCGGGGCGGCATATGTGCGGCGATTGCTGTGCACACATGCTGTTCATATTCCGAATCGCACTCTCGCTCATTGTGTGAAGGTCTTTGATATAGGCCAATCGGCATATATGTCTTGAGGCCCCTTCGTGCTAGCATCCGGCGATAAAACAACACGCTACATAACAGGGACGCCGCATGCATTGGATCGCACCAACCGAACGAGATACCGTCACCGACACCATTGAAAAGCGCTTGTGGGATGCAGCCGACCAGTTCCGTGCCAATTCCGGGCTGACTGCTGCGCAATATTCCGCCCCAGTGCTGGGCCTCATCTTCCTGCTGTTTGCCGAATCGCGCTTTACCAAGCGCCGCAAGGACCTCGAATCTGCCGGCGCATCCTCGCGCCGTTCGACCAGCCGTGTGGATGACCCTGCCGCTTACCATGCCGAGGGCGTGATGTACCTGCCCGAAGCCGCACGGTTCGCACATCTGCTCAACCTGCCGGAAGGGGCCAACATCGGCCATGCCATTAACGAGGCCATGGACGCCATCGAAAAGCACAATCCACAACTGGCGGGCGTGCTGCCGCGCAGCTACCAGATATTCACCAGCACCTTGCTCAAGGAACTGCTGAAAAAGATCTCCGAAATCCCCGTGAGCACCGGCTATGACGCCTTCGGCCGCATCTACGAATACTTCCTCGGTGAATTCGCCCGCACAGAAGGTCAAAAGGGAGGCGAGTTTTACACCCCCAGCTCCATCGTGCGCCTGCTGGTGGAAGTGATACAGCCATTCCACGGACGCATCCTCGATCCCGCTTGCGGCTCCGGCGGCATGTTCGTCAGCAGTGCGCGCTTTGTGTCAGAGCACAAGAAAAATGCTGCCGATGAACTGTTCATCCACGGCGTGGAAAAGACCGACGACACCGGACGTCTGGCGCGCATGAACCTTGCCATCCACGGCCTCGAAGGCGACATCCGCCACGGCGGACACATCAACAGCTACTACGACGACCCGCACGAAGCCGTCGGCAAGTTCGACTTCGTTCTCGCCAATCCACCGTTCAACGTCAACGCCGTGGACAAGGACCGGCTGGCCTCGGACGTAGGTCCTGGCCGCCGTTTCCCCTTCGGCGTGCCGCGTACCGACAACGCCAACATGCTGTGGATACAACTGTTCTATTCCAGCCTGAACGCGAAAGGCCGTGCCGGATTCGTTATGCCGAACTCCGCCAGTGACGCACGCAGCAGCGAACAGGAAATTCGCAAGCAATTGATCGAAGCCCGCGCCGTGGACGTGATGGTCGCCGTCGGCCCCAACATGTTCTACACCGTCACGCTGCCATGTACGCTGTGGTTCCTGGATAAGGGTAAGCAGGGCACGTCACGCGCCGACACCATTCTTTTCATTGATGCCCGCCACATCTACCGCCAGATCGATCGCGCCCACCGTAACTGGGCAGATGCGCAGATCGGCTTCATTGCCAACATTGTCCGGCTGTATCGCGGCGAAGCGCCGGACTACACTTTGGGAGGAGAAGAGGCCAAGGCCAGGCTGGTGGAGGTGTTTGGAAAGAAGCCGGGTTATGCGGACATCCTCGGCCTCTGCAAAGCCGCCACCCTCGCCGAAATCGAAGCGCAAGGTTGGAGCCTCAACGCCGGTCGCTATGTAGGTGTCGCGACTGGAGAAGAAGTCAGTGATGAAGACTTCAAGGAAAAACTGGAAGTGCTGAACGAGGAGCTGGAAGTGCTGAATGTCCAAGCGCGAGAGCTGGAAGCGACCATCGCGGCGAACGTGGCTGAGATTCTGGAGGCATGAGGATGGCTTGGCGTGAAACGACGCTCGGTGAAATCTGCGACCAAGTGGGAGGGGGTATCCAGACTGGCCCATTTGGGTCACAACTTCACGAGTCAGATTATTCAACTGACGGCATTCCTGTGGTGATGCCGAAGGACATCATAGAAGGTCGTATTTCAACCGAAAGCGTAGCCAGAGTAGCGACGGAACATGTTGATCGTCTCGCGAGGCACAAGCTCAAATGTGGTGATATCGTGTACGGACGGCGTGGAGATATTGGTCGGCAGGCTTTGATTCGTAGCGGGCAAAACGGATGGCTTTGTGGAACTGGATGCCTTCGCATAAGCCTCGGTGATTCGGTGATCGAGCCAACGTTCCTTCATTATTATCTTCGCCAAGAATCTGCGATTAGCTGGATTTCAGGACAGGCAGTTGGTGCAACGATGCCTAATCTAAACACGGGGATTCTTCGTAGTGTCCCTGTGCATGTCCCGCCTCTCCCTACACAACGCCGTATCGCAGGCATCCTCTCCACCTACGACGACCTGATCGAAAACAACCAGAGGCGCATCCGCATACTGGAAGACATGGCGCGCAGCCTCTACCGCGAATGGTTCGTCCACTTCCGCTACTCCGGCCACGAATCCGTCCCCCTCGTCGATTCCCCGCTTGGGCCGATTCCGCAGGGGTGGGAGGTGAAGAAGCTCCGCGATGTTTGCAATCTCACGATGGGTACATCACCAAAATCTGAGTTTTACAACGAGGCCGGAGATGGACTGCCATTCCATCAAGGAGTGACTAATTTCGGAGCGAGATTCCCGACGGATCGTCTTTTCTGCACAGTTGAAAGCCGAATCGCGGAAGCAGGAGACATTCTCTTTAGCGTCCGCGCTCCAGTTGGTCGCATGAACATCACTGATAAAAAAATTATCATTGGCCGTGGTCTTTCAGCCATTCATCACAAAGCAGGGCACCAAGCTTTCCTGTGGGAGCAGTTGCGCGCTAAATTCACAGAAGAGGACATGATGGGTAATGGCGCGATTTTCGCATCAGTGACAAAAGACGATATGCAAGGAATTGAATTGCTCTGTCCGACAGAACAATTCATTAAAGCTGCGACTCGCTACTTCAAGCCACTTCATGCTGAAATCGAAGTGCTTATCAAACAAACCGCCAACCTTTGCCGCACCCGTGACCTGCTGCTGCCTCGCCTGCTATCCGGGCAGGTAGAATTGACTCCAGAGAAGGAGTGCTTGCAATGAAGGAAGGCCAGTTGCTGGACAAAAAATCTATCCGGTACGTGTTAAGCAAACACAAGGATGCAAAATCGCTGGCTGCGGATTGCGTGGGGTTCGCCAATGCATCCGGCGGTGTAATTGCGCTGGGTGTCGAGGACGATGCTGCCGCGCCGCCAGCAAATCAGAAGGTGCCGGACGAGTTGCCGGAAGCTTTGCGTAAACGCATCGGCCAGTTGACTGTGAATGTGGCGGTGATCGCCAGAAAAGTGCAGGCTGACAACGGCGGGGAGTATGTCGAGTTGCGTGTATTACCCAGCCAGCAAACGATTTCCGCCACCAGCGATGCGCATTATTTCATTCGCGTTTCGGATGAAACCAAGCGCCTGATGCCGGATGATCTTGGACGGCTTTTTGCTGACAAGAGTGCTTTTACCTGGGAGCTGCAATTGACGCGGCAGGATGCGGAGGCCGATTGCGATGACAATAAGCTGACCGATTTTGTGCGTCAGATACGGCAATCGGATCGCGTCTCGGATTTCGTCAAGCAAAAATCAACGGCTGAATTGATGGAGCATTATTTGTTTGCCCGTGATGGCAGGCTGACCAATCTTGGCGTGTTGTGGCTGGGAACTCGTCAAGGCCGCGCAGCGTTGCATTACAGCCCGCAGATTCAGTGCATCAAGTATGACGAATTGGGCAACAAGGTGCAGAAGCAGGTGTGGGACGATTTCAACTATAACCCGCTGGAGTTGATCGAGGCGGTATGGCGCGAGGTGCCCGATTGGCGTGAGTTTTATGAGTTGCCCAACGGGCTGTTCCGCAAGAGCGTGCCACATTACGACGAGCGGGTGGTGCGGGAGTTGCTGGCGAATGCTTTGGTGCATCGCCCTTATACGATGCGCGGGGACATTTTCATTTTGCTGTACCCGGATCGGATGGAGATTCATAACCCCGGCACTTTGCCGGTGGGCGTGACCCCAAGCAATATTTTGCACACGTCGTCGCAAAGGAATCCTCATCTCGCTAGGGTTTTCTATGACTTGAAAATGATGGAGCGGGAAGGTTCCGGTTTTGACCTGATGTTCCAATCGCTACTGGCAAGTGGCCGTCCCGCCCCTGTTGTCGAGGAAGGTGATGATCGGGTGAAGGTAACTATCTTCAAGCGGATTCTCCGACCGGAGGTGATCGACTTCGTGGCCAAGGCAGACCAAGACCAGACTTTCCAATTGACGACGAAAGAGATCATTGCTCTGGGCATGATTGCCCAGCATGAGGCGTTGACCGCTCTTGAGTTGCAAAAATTATTGGCATTGCGCCGCGAGGATGATGTGCATGTCTGGATTGGGCGATTGCGTGACTGGGGCATTCTGGTTTCCAGCGGCAAAACCAAGGCGACGCAATACTCGGTGGCTCCCGACCTTTTGAGAAAGCTGGAGTTCAAGGGGCATACAACGCTTAAGCCGATTGAGCGGCATCGCTTGCGGGAATTGATTCTGAGCGATTTGAAAAAATATCGCCGCGCCAAGGGACCGGAAATTCATCAGCGTATTGGTTCAGAAATACCCTACCTCACAGTAAAGGCCGAGATTGAAGAAATGCTGGTCAGCGGACTGATTGAAAAAGAGGGTGAGAGGCGACATCGCTTCTATCTCTGGAAAGAGGCGAAATGAGGCCGGTTTTTTTATTAGAACTGTTATTAGAAGGCGTAAATTTTTAATATCCGGTTGATTTATATATAGGGTTCTAATGAACATATCTGATGAAAACCGCATAAAAGCTCAAAGGATATTTAGCCTTGGGCCGCCAAATTTATCCAATTTCAACCCTTTTTAACCCATTATTTCATGCGTATTGATTGCGTAGTTTGTTGTATTAAAAGCAATTGTTAATGGGATAAATTTTTCATCAGGCAAATGATTTAGCTGATTCAACCCATGACCTACACCGAAGACAGTCTCGTAGAACAACCCGCCATCCAGCTCTTCGCCGAGTTGGGTTGGGAGACGCTATCCGCTTCGGATGAGGTAATGGGCGCAGTTCCCCCCTCTCCCCAGCCCTCCCCCGCGAGGGGGGAGGGGGGTGGTTTGGGCCGCGAGACGAAATCCGAGGTGGTGCTGGCTGCGCGCTTGCGTAGTGTGCTGGCGCGGCTGAATCCATCACTGCCGCCAGAAGCAATTTCCGCCGCTGTGGATGAGTTATCGCGCGACCGTTCCGCGATGTTGCCGGCTGCCGCGAACCGCGAGCTTTGGGCGTTGATGCGCGATGGCGTGAAGGTGTCGGTGCCCGATTTGGTAAGGGGTGGCCAGAAGGACGAGCGGGTGCGGGTGGTGGATTGGGATAACCCAGCAGCCAACGATTTCCTGCTGGTGAGCCAGATGACCATCGTCGGCCAGCTCTACACCTGCCGCCCGGATTTGATCGGGTTTGTGAATGGCCTGCCGTGGGTGGTGATCGAATTGAAGAAGCCGGGCGTGCCGGCCAAACAGGCGTTCGATGGCAACCTCACCAGTTACAAGCATGCACAGAACGGCGTTCCCGCGCTGTTCTGGTCGAATGCCTTGCTGATTGCTTCCAATGGCACGGATAGCCGCGTCGGCTCACTGACTGCCGATTGGGAGCGGTTCTTCGAGTGGAAGCGCATCGAGAGCGAGGACGAGCCGCGCCGCGTGTCGCTGGAGGTGATGCTGCGCGGTCTGTGCGAACCCTCGCGTTTGCTCGATCTGACCGAAAACTACACGCTGTTTTCCGAGCACAAGAGCGGGCTGACCAAGATCATCGGGCAGAACCATCAGTTCATCGGCGTGAACAATGCCATCCGCGCCATGCTGAAGGCGCGCGAGGAGGGGCATGGGCGCGGCGGTGTGTTCTGGCAGACGCAGGGTTCCGGCAAGAGCTTTTCGATGGTGTTTTTCGCGCAGAAGGTGCTGCGCAAGATTCCGGGGAACTGGACATTCGTGGTTGTCACTGACCGCGTGGAGCTGGACGAGCAGATTGCCAAGACGTTTGCCGCGTGTGGCGCAGTGAGCGATGCGACCGCCTGCCATGCACAGAGCGGGGCGCAGTTGCGTGAGCTGCTTTCCGGCAACAACCGTTACGTGTTCACGCTGATCCACAAATTCCAGGCCGCCGAGGTGCTGTGTGACCGGCGCGATGTGATCGTGCTGACCGATGAGGCGCACCGCAGCCAATACGACACCTTGGCGCTGAACATGCGCGCCGCGCTGCCGAATGCCATGTTCGTTGCCTTTACTGGTACCCCGCTGATCGCCGGCGAGGAGCGTACGCGCGAAGTGTTCGGTGATTACGTCTCAATCTATGACTTCCAGCAGTCCGTTGAGGATGGGGCGACCGTGCCATTGTTCTACGAGAACCGCACGCCGGAGCTGCATCTCGACAACCCAGACCTGAACGACGACATCTACGACTTGATCGAGAACGCCGATCTTTCCGAAGACGCTGAGAGGAAGCTGGAGCGCGAGCTGGGGCGGCAGTATCACCTCATCACCCGTGATGACCGGCTGGATACGGTGGCACAGGACATCGTGCAGCATTTCCTCGGGCGGGGATTCCAGGGCAAGGCGATGGTGGTCTCCATCGACAAGGCGACCGCGCTGCGTATGTACGACAAGGTGCAGAAGTATTGGAAGATCGAGCTGGAAAAGCAGCAAAAAGAGATTGAAAAGTGGAATGATCTGCCGGGGTACGTG
>Ga0210005_1002580_pt1 | contig 10522 bp, 14 predicted proteins | sample CryGey02umfilter_3_FD_183961 | JGI IMG/M metagenome (GOLD analysis project Ga0210005, IMG submission 183961) | Groundwater microbial communities from aquifer in Utah, USA - Crystal Geyser 4/9/14 0.2 um filter (SPAdes) (version 3) | ecosystem: Environmental > Aquatic > Deep subsurface >... | reverse complement strand
CCAAAAAAATACAGAGGACGGGCCTCTGTATCTTTGTAAATCTAATATATTCGTCAAAGATAATTTTTTTATTATTGATCTCAAAGTTTTTATAAAGTGTTGAGGTTAAGCCTCTACACCTTTATTGATTCTTGGAGTTAATAATTTCTAAATGAGTTACTAGATACTATCTTTGCCGGAGCTAAACTTGTATCACTGTAAAATAATGTAAAAATAACAAAAACCGCACAAGTGATCTCTGGTTTGTATTCAGCTTTCTTAAGACTAACATTCTCAGAGTTTTTTTTGTTCTATCTTCACTGGTTTTCCCTGATTATAAAAACTCGAAAGTGGATAACGCACTATCGACAGAATATTAACTTTAGGAATAGATACAACATTCCTAAAGGCTCCTTCTTTTTCTGCTGGAGGTTGAGGATAAAAATAATCTGTCGCAATATTTATTTTTCTCTGGTCCTCATCTAATATCATCCCAACCGTTATCGCATTTACGAGTCCGTATACTTTCCATTCCTTTTCACTCCTATAAAAAGACCCATGGTTATAGGAATCTTCCCAGTGGATAATTGCGACTTCCCTATTCAATTTTGGAAATTCAATTTTTTTCATGGTTTTTTTAATTGAGAACAATTAAGAGAGAAATATAATTATAGAGAAGGGGTAAGAAAGTTATAATTTTGCTTACCCCCTATTTTAGGGACTATTTACCTCTACCGCCACCTTTACCACCACCGGATCTAGGACCTGAACCACCGTGACCGCTAGAGCCACTTCGTCCGCCACCTTGGGAACCAGATTGTTTGCTCATGACTTACTCCTCCTTTCTTTCTTAATGCTTACTCAATTTTTAATTTAGGATTACAAAATAAAATTTGGAATCCCACTACTCTAACTTTATCACTTTCCCTCCCAGAAGTCAAGAAAAAAAACAGGGGTCAGACCTCTGTAAATCACCTGTGGATAATTTGGTATATAACAGTACCGATCGGGCCTACTATATACACCCTGCTATTAAAAAAACAGAGGACGGGCCTCTACCAGTTTCACCTCTGCCAGTTTCAAATTCTCTGTTATTTATGCTCCCAAAAGTCAAGAACCTGCAGTTTTACCAAATTAAACAAAAAACACAGCTCCGACCTGTGTTTTTTGATACCCCTTCACGGCGAGTCTCAATATCTGCCATGTTTGTTGGACATACATTATTAGACATACGATGTCCAAACATCCATTCCGCGGGATTAATTAGAGAATGATTATGAAGCTTTTATGGCGATCCAAAACACCATTTGATGTGTATGAAAACTTGGTATTTTGTCACGCTGAATAAAGTGTCGGTAGTCCAATATCTTAAAATCATCTAACTGTGTATTAATGAAATCAACTACTGGCGAATTAAACATAACAAGAATTAAGACACCGTTCTTACGAAGATTGTTTAGTATTTTAGGAATTATATTTCTAATTTCCTTAATAGTTAGAAACTGTAGAACATTCAAGGCCAAAATAACATTGTATCTTTTTTCAGTATACTTTTTAAAAAACAACTTAATGTCCATATGATATTTCGTGATATTTTTATGGCTAAAACTTCTTAAAGCTTTCTTATCTATATCTACTGCCGTCACCAAAGCCCCTTTTCTGGCAAAAAATAGGCTATTGGCTCCATTGCCACACCCCAAGTCGAGAACTTTTAGATTACTATAATCCTTTTTTGAAAATAACTCCTTTATTCTTTTATTTACTTTTTTACCATATATATTTTCCATAATCAAAAAGATTGGGGCTGAGAAGATTATACTTTCCAGCCCCATTTGGGCATCCAGCATTAGTTAAGGTTATCGCTTACTTAGTGCTGAAGCTTGGTTGGGGGCCGCCACAACTGCAACATGTGCAAGCGCCCTTGCACGTATTTGCAGACAGTATGGCGATCAGTTTTACTTTCTTCATATCGTTTCACTTCCTTTCATAAGGTCATTTCGCGATTGTTTAACCAACAATTAGGATCAGGAGCAAATGGATCCCCTGTTACAGCATAAGCAATACCGCGACAGCCACCACACACATTAGCATTGGAGCAAGTTCCGCAAATTTTAATATATTTCTCCCTTTCCCTCATTTTTTGTAATAAAGGAGAACAAAACCATATTTTGAAAAATGAATCTCTCCTTGTATCACCTAGTGGGATGGGTAATCTACGACAAGGCAAATATTGGCCATTTGCATCAATTGTAAGTGTTTTGTATCCTACTGGACAGATACCACCCCCTCCAACCAATGTCCATATTGGTCTTGTAGCTATCACATGCATTGAAGTGTTTTTTTGGTATTCGGCTATTTCTTCCATTATCTCTCTAAGCTCTTCTGGGCTTAACATTTTTTCCTTTGCCCCAGGACCTATTGGAACCAATCTAGAAAAATGAATTTTATCAATTCCAATTTTTCTCATTTCCTCCAAAAACTCTCTCACAACGCTAACGTTGCGTTTCATGATAACGTAATGCACGGCGGTATCGATGTTAGCCCGCAACAATCTTTCAAGTGTTCGAATACTTCTATGGTAATTCCCTTTACCCCTAATTTCGTCGTGCTTATCCTCTGTGCCATCAATGCTAACCTGAACACCAATATTATATCCTGAAAACAGTTCAATAAATAAATCATTCATTATAGTACCATTGGTCAGAATATACAAAGAGATAAAAACATCTCTGCTCTTTATATATTCTATTAGTTCACCAATTCTTTTAAACATCAATGGCTCTCCACCCGTCAGGGATATTTCCCCATCCATCCCCATCCTTTTAAGGAAAAGAACATAATTATCTATCGTGTTCAACATTTCTTCAAATGACAATGTCCTTACTTTTTCTTTCCAATCGTAGCAATGTCGACAACGTAAATTACAATCATTCAATAAGTGCCATTGCAAATGAAAAAAATCTCTACTCGGATTACGTGCCGGCTCAACAACAATGTCATTATCAATCATAAATTGCGTTGTTTCATTTTGTTTAACAATGCCCTCTCGCAATAATTCTAGTGCTCGCTCACCCGATTCATCAATCTCAAATAGGTCTCCTGTTCTAATATTCAATAAGTGTGTCCCCAAATTAACTATATCTGTGGAAAGTCTCATGAGTACCCCCCCTTTTTTTTAAGAACTAAATTGAACGAAGCGATGTTGTAAACAACCCATATTCAATTTTTAAACTTCCTGCCTACATTATATACCCGCTAAAGCCCTTTGTCAAGTTTAATGCACTAGATGAGTACATTTGTGACAGTTGCTTGTATTTGATAGCAAACTCAATTGTGGATAATTTGGTATATAGCAGTACCGATCGGGACTACTATATACACACTACTATAAAAAAATACAGAGAGAAAATGGGGTTAACTCTATTTTTCTTTATTTTTAATTTTATCCTCCAATTCCTTAATCTTCTTCTTTAATTCTAATATTTTCAGGCCAAAAACAAAACAAGCCCGTTTAACGGGTCGTTTTATGATTCTTCTAATTATTTCTTATTTTTCTTTTTTTGATTTTTTGATTTTTTCTAAATCTATGTAATATTTATTAATCTGTTTTTTAATTTCGGCAGGGAGTTTAATTCTTACTATTTCATGAATAGCGCTTTTGGGAAAAGAGTTTACCATTCTAAAAGACCCTTCATTGTCTACGTTTTGAGGGTAAAAATAATCTGTAGCAAGAGAAATTTGTTTATCGTCTTCACTAACAACCAATCCAGCAGAAACCGCATATCCAATGTTTTTATCTTTCCATTTTTTTTCACTAAGCTGAACATTACCATGCGTCCAAGAATCTTCCCAATGAATAATAGCAATTTCTTTATTAAGTTTTTGAACTTCTTTTTTCATTTTTATGTTTATAGTATCTTAAATAATTATATTGAAGGGAACTGATTTAGAAAATACAGCTCCCTTCAATATTTATTGATCTTGGCGGGGACTAATTACTTTCCTCTGCCGCCAGATCGAGGGCCTGACCCGCCATGGCCGTTTGAACCACTTCGGCCGCCCCCTTGTGAGCTGGATCCGCCTTTACCGCCCATATTCTTTACCTCCTTTCAAGCTATTTTAGGGTTTTTATTAATAGTCGGAAACCGCTTCCGACGTATTAACCATATCTTAGCATCTCTAACTTAAATGTCAACCCTCATGTAATGGTTCAGGACCTTGGAAACACTTTATTTACAGTAAATGTAAATTAATAAAGGCGGTTTTTACTTAAACAATCCTGTTTTGATTAAAACGTTATCTACTTCCTTTTCTTTTTCTTCATGTGATTTTCCTTTATATTTTTCCTCTAATAAAATATGGATAATCTCGTGAGCCACTGTATAAGTAAAATATCTAATATCATTCTTATTTTTTTTATTCACTTGTACCCACATAGTATCTGGTGGATTAAAGGTTCCTCCTCCCCCATATCTTGTAAGATAACAAATATATTTAGGTAGAAGATTTAGATTTAGTATATTCCTAATTTTTGTAAAGAATTTTTTTTCTATCTTTCTCCATAAAGGAATAACTGTTTGTTTAATATTCTTTTCTAAAACAAGCTGGTTAGTTTTTTCTAAATATTTCCTCACTGGTTCTCTGGAATTACTAAACATATCGTTATCGTTAATTATCATTTGCCAAAGTTTTTTAGACAGTTTTGGATAAATAATACTATCACAAAATTTCTCCAATAACTTATGGTTTTTAATAGTCCAAAGAATTGTCTCTAATTCTTGTTTTTTACTTTGACGAAATAGAACAATGGACATAATAACTTGCTTTCATGAGTTGGGAAATCTAATAAAAAAGTAAAAGTTTAAACCTTTATTTAATTTTACTAAATTCAACAAACAATGACAAGAAAAAACAGAGGACGGGCCTCTGTAAATCTTGATTATTTTTACTTTATCACTTTCCCTCTAAAAAGTCAAGAAAAACAGGCAGTCACTTTCGTCCACTGATTGCATAGGAAGTATAATAATCTCCGAAACGAGGCAAAAAGCTCCCACGTTCCAGCCATTTTCCTTCAAAAAAGGTTTTATGTTTAATATTTTTAAAACCAACTCTCTTGAAATATCGATAAGCCATATTTTCTTCAGCAAATTCAATCTTCCACTTTTTAGCAATCTTTAAACTTTCTGATTCTTTTTTGTAAAACAAACCGGCTGCTGAAAATACTTTGTTTAATTTAAGAACTCTTTTAGATTCATCGATAGCTTTATTAATATTTGGCTCATCAAGTCCATGCCAGGAACTTATGCTGTCAATTGAATTATCGCTAAAAGGCATAATTCTAGCATCACCGTATATGATTGTAACATTAGAATATTTACCTATCTTTTTTAAAAAAGCCCTTAATCCAAGGCAGGTAGGATAATCGAATTCTACAACGATAACTTCGCCCTTGATAATCTTTAGAATATTTCTCAAAAATCTCCCTGTTCCAGTTGCCCAGTCTAAATGTATTTTGTTTTTCTTGAGGTTAAGGTTATTAACCATCCAATCCCATTCTTTTTTTAAAGCTGGGAGTTCTTGTTTTGTAAAATGTTTTAGCCATTCTTTTTTATATTCTTGCTGAAGAAACAAATCTCGTATTTTTTGAAGCTTTGTTTTATTTTTATCTTTTAGGGTAACTGATTTGAAACAAACTATATCATCAATAATTCCAAATTTGATATTACATTTCTTACATAACAAACCCCCATTATGTACCCTGCTTTTTGACTTATCACTTATTTCCAATCTCAATGGCGATTTACATCCTGGACATATTATAATTGAAGTTAGTTTTTGTCTCATAATAAATTATTATATCTTACAATAATACCTTAACATGTCCCTTATAAGACGCGCAAAGTCTATTGATTAGAAAACGACGAAATGATATATTTAAAAATGTTAAGTAATAAATGTTGACTTTAGAAATTTTATTGGAATATCGGTACATTCTTTAAATTTTGAAACTTGAAATAAGATAACAAATTTAAATACGAAATTTTCCTTGAAATTACAAAGAAAAAAAATGAAAAACAGCAATCAGACAATTAAAATAAAAAAGGCAACCTACAAAGATATTAATCGATTTTGGAATTTATTTAAGATTAGTGTTAAAAAACAATTCCCGGAATATCCGATTAAAGTGAGAAAATTTTTCCTTGAAAAATATTATACAAAGAATAACTTAAGACAATGGGTAAAAAAAGGAATAATTACCCTTCTCATCGCTACAAATAATAATGAGATTGTTGGTTATCTTATAGCTAATTTTCCTTATGGTGGCGTTTCTTCTATTATATGGCTTGCTGTCCAAAATTCATTTCAAAATAGAGGTATCGGTAGTGCGCTTTTAAAGAAATATGAAACTATTGCCAAAAAAAAAGGAATTCATAAAATTCTCCTTTCAATGACAAATAAGCAAAATCTTAAATTTTATAAAAAAAATGGATATAAATTAATAGGATATATTCCTCAAAATTATTTTGGGGTGGATGATTGGTGGCTATACAAAGAAATCCAAACTCCAAATTTTAGAGGAAACGTTTTAAAATGATTCTAATGAGAAATTTTATTCCTAACAACGTTTAATTTAAGTTTTTTAAGATTTCTTCTTGTCAAATTGATGGATTGGATTACCAAGCCATTTTTTTATTTTTAAATCTTATTTTGTATTTTTGATAAAATACTTAATTTGTAGAGAGAACGTTATCAGTCTTGGTTTCTTTTCAGTTACTTGGTTAAATTGCTTGACATACTGATCCAATATATTACCTTCCTATTACCACTAGATAAAGCGGGAGTTCGCTTTTCAAATTCAGGTCTAAAAGTTCAACAACCTCTTCGTCCAAAAATCCCCCAATAGTACAAGATTCTAATTTTAAAGAAGTAGAAATAAGCTGAATATTTTGAGCAAGATGCCCGGCTTCAAAAAAGATATATCTCCAACTCCTTTCTTTGTATTTTACAATAGTTCTTGGAAATACTGCAGTGATTGTTATTATCATTCCACTTCTCCTAATCCAGTTTTGATCAGTGATTTCGTTACTAAATTTTTTTCTAAAATTTCCCTCAAGTAATAATTCTATACTATTACTCTTAACGTTATAGTGATAAATCCCAAGAGGGACTTCTCTTGATTTTAATATAATGGGGTATATTTCTAGTGGGTAACGCGCTCCAGCCGATGGATACATTCTCAATGACTTATCAAAATTATTTTTTATTTTATTAAAATTTCTTATTCCAGAAGAGAAATAAAGAATTTTATTAATATATTCCAAGGTTAAATTCTTTCCTTTAAAATTTCTTCCTGATTTTCTTTCCTTAATTATTGAAAATAATTTAGTTCCTTTTGATTTTGGAATTTCTAAATTTACTTTTAATAAACGAGGGTAAGATTTAAAGTAAACTTTTTTCCAAGAATTCGGCGGTTTATTAAACAGTAATTTCTTCTTAAGCTTTCTTTGACACGTTAATTTCCAAAAATTAAAGCCCAGACTATCTACATTATCAGAAAGAAGCTCCTCGATTATTTTTTTTATTACTTTTGAGTTCATAAAAATGGGTGAGGAAATCTATAAGCCTTCCCTAAAGGTTTAAAACCTAATCTTTTAGGAATTTCTTTTAACCTACTGCCGTCTTGATAAGAAAATCGTTCATCTAGATAAAGAGGCTGGAACTGAGGAATAAGAACTTTAATGGTATAAACTTTATTCCTTAGATTTTGGGGTGTCACGTCGATATATATTACTTCAATATCTTCTTTCCTAAACCAATTTAAAAGGGTGTTCAAATTTTTGGTTTTTATTAAAGGAAAACTTTTAATGGGAATTTTTTTGCCAGTCAAAAAAAACTTTATTTTATCAACCATATCAATGGTTGACCAAAGAAGACCTCTTTCTTCTAAATCAGAAATGAAAAATTGATTTTCCTTAATCTTTTTTATTTTTTCTTCCGGGGTTTTTACCATTACTCTCCTTATCCAAAATCTCCCATGTAAATTTTCCTCTATAGCCCCGATAATAGCGTTTTCAACATCTAACGATGACTTCGCTCCCAAAGAAATAGCGGGACTTAATCCGCTCCTGTCTACTATAATAGATAGTATAGAATATACCGGTACTTCTGTACTAATGTCTACAATATAAAACTCTAAATTATATCTTTTAAATAAAAGGGTAATATTCTCAAATTTTTCTTTTTTAAACTTTTTAATGTCAATAAGCTTTCTGGAAAGTTTGTTAAGATAATTTATTATAAAAGCATCTCTTTCAATAACTTCCAATAATCCTGCTAAAATAGCTTTTTCTAAAGATGTATGAGAAGCTGCTCCTGTAGTGATAGGTAATCTTATTACTGGTTCGTTTTTTTTAAAATAGTAAGGAACAAATACAAGCTGAGCAGGAATAAAGATATCTTTCTTCTTCGTCAGAGAAAATCCTTTTGTCCAGTGTAATTTATTTTTTTCACTTCTATAAATTTTGAATTTTGGTTTTGTTCTTAATTCCGAAAATGAAATAAAATTGCTGGGATTAATTGCTCTCTCTTTCAAGTTTTGGTACTTATCCCATATAAGATTCCTTACGTCATAGGCACTTAAACTATATCTTTCGAAGGCTTCCCCTATAGTTTTGAAAAGAGCTCTCTCTTTTGTAAAAGAAGCTCCTCCAGCGAGTACCTCTAAAGAGGAGTCGCTGCTTAATTTTGTTGTTTTTTTTATTACAGAAGTAAAAGAATAAATTTTAGGCTCATCATTGTAAAATGGATTCTGATAAATATCTTTGATAATATTTTCATTCCCAGCGATTTCTAGTAGTTTCTTTATAGAATTTATATCTTTTTCTGATTTAATCATTAATTAATAGATACCAAAAATCTCTAATCCTTTCTTAAATCTAAGATTAGAATAAAACCAATTTTTAATATAACACCAGCAATTCTCTTATCCCTTTATTTTCCACATTTACTGCAATGTCCACAATTTCCGCCCCCACAATTGCCTCCGCAATGGGTTCCACAACTACAACTACTGCCGCTTGATTTATATGCTTTCTCATCAGAAACTATTCTCAGGTCTTGTTCTATCACATCTTCTAGCCTTAAGTTCTTTAACTCCTTTTGTTTCTTATTATGCATAAGTATTAAAATTTTATAAGTGTTAAATTTTATTCTTCGACCTTTTAGCAGTCTAAATTATAAACCTTTATCAATCTTTCAACCCTGTGCGATGAATCTTTAGAAGATGTTTTTGTTGACGTTTTAACTGTTCTTCAAAACTCAGTATTAGGTTCTTTTTTCTCGCTATAACTCCTACAAGAAAATAATCAAATAATCCTAACCATTGATTAAAATTCAAATCTGTTGGTGTCGCTGAAAGATTAAAGTCTAAATTTCTCGACAACTTTTTCAATTGTTGATAGGTAAAAATTTTCTTTAAAGCACTCTTCAAAGTTAACTTCCACTGGTTAAACCCATAAACAATAAAATCTCGATAAAACTGACTTTTTTCTCTTTTGACTAATGACTTTTCTCGTTTTTTAATTTGTAACAATACAATCTTTACTTGAGGAACAGGAAAAAAATCAGTCTGTTCAAAATAATGCAGGATTTTTAGCTCAAACCACGGTTTTAAAAACAAGGAATACTGTCTTTCTTTTCCGTAAGGTGAGCCGGCAAATTTTCTCGCTGCTTCATCTTGAATAATTAAATAGGTATCTTCCGGAGGATTAATTGCCGAGGTTAATTTAGTAATGATGTCTGCTGTCAAATTAAAGGGAATATTTGAAAAAACTTTGTATTTCTCATTTCTGGGTAAATTATAACTTAAAAAATCACCATACCTGATTTTAATCCTGTCATTGTCTTTGAATTTTTGAGATAATCTTTTATACAATTCTTCATCTTTTTCAATGCCTATAACTTTGGTGCATCTTTTTGCAAGCTGTTCGGTGATTATTCCCTTTCCGGGACCAATTTCGTAGACCACGTCCTGCGAACCAATACTTGATTGGTTTATGATTCTTTCTACAAGTTTATTATTATTTAAAAAATTTTGTGAATATTTTAGCTGGTTAATTTTTTTATAAACATCCATAAAAAGAAATCTGATTTTACTTTCCTATTAACATTGTAATGATAGATACCCAGGGGAAGGTCTTTCGATCTAAATATTACGGGGTATAATTCTAATGCATATCTTGCTCCCGCAGAAGGATACATCCTGTAATATTTATTTTTGTTTTTTGAGAATTTTGTTTCTTCTAAGACCTTAACTATTAATGAGGGAGTTGATTATTTTTATCAGAGCTCGACTTTTTATTTTTAATTTAGGATTCTAAAATAAAATTTGGAATCCCACTGTTTTTACTTTATCACTCTTTCTCCCAAAAGTCAAGAAAAAACAGAGGACGGGCCTCTGCTTTTGTTACAAAATACCGCGATCGCGGTATTTTGTAACACTGATAATTTGTAACAAATGGGCACGATCGTGCCGAAATGTTAC
>Ga0210005_1002572_pt1 | contig 10539 bp, 13 predicted proteins | sample CryGey02umfilter_3_FD_183961 | JGI IMG/M metagenome (GOLD analysis project Ga0210005, IMG submission 183961) | Groundwater microbial communities from aquifer in Utah, USA - Crystal Geyser 4/9/14 0.2 um filter (SPAdes) (version 3) | ecosystem: Environmental > Aquatic > Deep subsurface >... | reverse complement strand
AGTCTCGCTATTCTCTGAAAACCCTTGTCACCACGGCGAATGCTAGCCCTTCAGCTCTCCATGAATCTCATCTTCGCTACAGTTTTGAAGGCTTGAATGATATCGCTCTGATGGCAGATAGGACAATCACCTTAAGTTTTTACGTGAAGTCGAACCTCACAGGGACTTACTCTGTTGCTCTGGTCAAGCCCAATGCGGCGGAAACGACAGAGGAAACCTACCTGGCAACCTATTCAGTGGCCGTGGTGGATACCTGGGAAAAGAAAACGATCACCATTGATTTGTCCACGGCCACTGACAATACTTGGAGAAAAGGCGCAGGAGTTTTCGGCCTGAAACTTCGCTTCAGCTACTATGCCGGAACGAATTTTAATGGGTCTGCCGGGTGGCAGGCAGGTAACCTGATCCAGGTGACCGGATCAAATAACTTAGCTGCAACAATCAATAATTACCATCAGCTAGCAGAAGTGAAAGTCCAGATTGGGCCGGTAGCGACTCCTTACCACCCGCAGACCTATCAGGAAACGCTTATGAGATGTAAGCGGTATGAGCAAGCGATTGGAACAAAATCTGGAGCAGTGGGTTTTTCCGGTTATGCAGCATCCGGAGGAGAGAATCACTATTTCTCTCTGACACTCCCAGTAGAAATGTGTCAAGTTCCAAGTGTGACACGAGGGACCTCCTCACTAGCCAATTGCTCTTTTGGGACCGCTGACCCTGGGTTGAATTCTATGCGGGAAACGGTAGGATCTACAGCGGCGGGTAGAATTGCTGTGTTTTATACAGGCATCCCAGCCTATTTCTTAGATGCCGAGATTGACACGTAAGGAGGCAAGTTTATGGCTATTGAAGCACTAAATGGAGGCCGGGGACTTATCACCATACCGAATTGGCCATTTGCCATGTGGCTCTCCAGTTCATTTACCCTCAGTTCAATGTCGGCGGCGGCACATCGTAAAGCTTTAAGTTTTGTTGCCCCAAAGGCGGGGGACATCGCTAAAGTGCATTTTCGAACCGGGACAGTCACAACCGGGGATGATTTACATATATCCCTTCAAGACCAGGATTCGGATGGGAACCCCGATGGAACAGAGGATCAGTACAGGGTATTAACCGTTGGAGACGGTGACGATAACGCTTGGTTATCGACAGGGATCATATCCAGTGATGGAACAGATGGAGGGACAAAGAGAACGGTAGCAGCGGGGGACAGACTTAGTGTGGTTTTTCGATTTAATAGCTATGTGGCCGGTAGTCTTTGGCTTCAATATATAGCCTCAGCCAGCTATAACGGCCTGAGTGCCTTCCTTGGCTCCACTAACTCAGGATCTACATGGGCACAGGCATTAGGGGCAATGGCAATAGCCATTGAATATGCAGATGGTACCTTTGCCTATATTGACAACACAGTTCCTTTTTCAAGTATATCCAATACATCGGTCGGATCAGGCTCCACGCCGGATGAATACAGCCTTCGCCTTCGGCTACCCTTCCCAGTTAGGGTCATGGGCTTGATGGTCAGAGGTGCATCGGCAGACACCGAAATTGGGTTATATCCAGATTCAGGGGCGGCTTTGGCAACGGGGGTACCTCAGCCAGCTAATACAAGTGGAAGCATTATCAGAAAAATTCTATTTTCGAGTGCCGTTGATCTGTTAGCCAATACCTATTATCGCATATCGTGGAAACCCACGACAGCCACAGTAAGAACTATTACAGTTTATTCAATGGCCTCAGCGGGTATCAGGGGTGCCTTTTCACTTGGGACGAATTTTGCCTTAGGTACTCGTGCAGATGGAGGTAGCTGGACAGACGATGAGACGCAAATGATCATGGCCTCACTTCTTGTTTCTGGGATTGATGACGGAGCGGGAGGTGGGGGTGGATCATGTAGTTACGGGGCTTTATCAAACGGCACGCGGGTTGTCCCGGTTGCCCAGTAAGGAGGGGTGATGGAAGAGAAAAAGACCGAAGAAAGCGGAAAACGACACTTGGATAATTGGCAGGTGCGACGGATGTTCATGCTGCTTCAAATGCTATTCTGTAAATTGGTTGTTGGGTATGTGCTTTGGACCGGCGCAGAGTCGAGGGTAGCGGAAACGGCGGTGGACTTCTCGTTTGTTCTCATGGGCACTATTATTCTGGCCTACGTCTTTGGAGCAAGTTGGCAGGACGTTGCGCTAGCGAAATTGAGAAAGGGGAATAACTGATGCCTGTATTAGCCATGGGTATACTCAAGAATTGGAAATTGTTCGCCGGAGGAGCGTTGGTGCTTGCCTTTTTGGCCCTTATCGGGGTAGGATACTTTCACTACACCAGTTTGCTTTCGAGTGTCGAAAGTTTAGCTGTAAAGAATTCTCAACTTGAGACGAAGGTTGGACTTCAAAAAGAAGAGATCCTGGCTCAAGAACGAGCCATAGATGAGTGGGTAGAAGCGCAAAAGGAGTTGCAAGAACGTCTACAAAAACTACAATTAGTGGCAGAGAATGCTACAAAGGAAAGCCGGAGACTAAATGAGATATTCAGCAAGCACAATCTTGGGGAACTGGCGAAGAAAAAGCCAGGTCTTATCCAGAGTCGGCTTAATGCTGGCACTGCTAACCTTTTCCGCATGTTCAAGTGTGAAACCAGTCGAGATCACCCCTGTAAAAACCATACCTCATCCCACCCCAACTCTGCTCCCTGACCCGTCACCCATCACCACTCAGGAGGTATCTTGGGTGGTGATCTCACCTGACCCTGATGTCGTGTACTTTGCGTTGACCCCGAAGGAATATGAGGAATTGTCACTCAATATGGCTGATATCTTACGTTGGGTCAAAGAGGCGAGATGGAGATTGGACTATTACAAGCAAAACCTAGGTGGAGGGACAAAACCATGATTCATGAGGACCAACCGATTGCGCTCACCGAGGCGCAGCTGAAAGAGATCATCCGGGAAAGCGTGGAAGCGGCTATGACCAGGTTGGGAGTCGATGCGTCAAACCCGTTAGACATGCAACGGGATTTTCAGCACTTGCGTGATTGGAGGCTTTCGGTTGAAACGGTCAAGGCAAAAGGAGTAGTGACCATGATGGGAATTCTCATCACCGGAGTATGTGCGGTGATTTGGCTAGGTTTTAAAGCGGCGATCAATAACTAAATTATTCAAGGAGGTTTCTATGGCTAAAGTGGACCCTGCGCTCATCAGACAAGTTTATCATCAATTAGGGAGAAATGCTTGCAAAACGGCAGAGGCTTTGGGGATCAATCGGAAGACAGTCAGCCGTCACTTGGTGGAATTAGAAGAGGAGCCGGAGTTTGAACCATTGGTAGAGGGTCAAATTGATCCAACCCCGACACAACAAAAAGCCCTTCCACCTTCCGGGGTCCAACGCTATATTTTGACCTCAGCACAAAACAACACAAAACTCAACGATCAAGTTTGGGAAAACCTTCTCGCCTTAAAAGATTATTTTCAAGCTGAACTCTTCGTGGGAACCTACTCATACAACCTCAATGCCTATGGGCCATTAGCAGTCAAGCGGGGATCGAGAAGTGATCACCAATTTCACCTGTGGTATGATGACCGGTTGGCTCCATTTATTTCAGCCGGAGACAATAAGAACATTGAAATTGCTCCTTGGCTGTTGTGGTGTGGCCGAGCGAATATTCTGCCCACAGCGGAGCGTCCCTTGTCCGGGTTCGAAACCTACGCAGGACGCGCCAGTGGGATCTTTCCTCATGCGAGGATTCAAATGCAATCTATCCCTGTAAATAAGCATGAACCAACAAAGTTTAACTATACGACCGGGACGGTGACTCAACGAAATTATGTCCAGAAGAAAGCCGGGTTGAAGGCCGAACACCATCACACCTATGGGGCCTTGCTAGTCGAAGTCACCAAAGAGGGATCTTGGTTTGTGCGGCAGCTAAATGCGGACTCTGATGGAGTCATTTATGATTTGGACCTACGGGTGGATAAGGGGGAAGTGAGCCGGGGCCACCGGGTATTGGCCATTAACTGGGGTGATATTCACGTGGCCCAAGGGGATGAGGAAGCCTATGAAGAAGCCTGGGGGAAGAATGATGAGAGCATTATCGATACCCTGAGGCCGGAATACCAGTTCATGCATGACCTATTAGACTTCTACAGTCGAAACCACCACGATATTTGGAATCACCAAGCGATGTTTCGCCGGTATACCAACGGGGATGAGTCGATTGAGAAGGAGTTGGCCCAGGTAGCGAGGTTTCTGCACTTTGCGAAACGAGAATTTTGTGCCACCGTGGTAGTCGATAGCAACCATGATGGGGCATTGTCTAGGTGGCTTCGGGATGCCGACTTCAAGAAAGACCCGGTCAATGCGATCTTCTACTTGGAGGCGCAGCTGACCTACTATAAGGCCATACACAATTCAGAATCCATTCACCTACTCCAGTGGGCGTTGAACCGAGCCGGATGCCCGGTTGATACGTTTTTCTTGCGTCAAGATGAGTCTTTTATCCTTCATGAAAAAGATCCTGGCGGCGGGATCGAGTTTGGAATGCATGGTCACCTTGGGCCCAATGGAGCGAAGGGCTCACCCCAAAACCTGTCCCGGTTGGGCCGGAAAGCCAACACCGGTCACACCCATTCGGCAGCGATCATTGATGGTCTGTACGTTGCTGGGGTTACGGGACGGCTGGATCAGAGCTACAACAAAGGGCCATCATCTTGGAGCCAAAGTCACATTCTTACCTACGGAAACGGGAAACGAGCGATTGTGACCCGGAGAAACGGAAATTGGAGGGCCTAATGGGAAAATTTTACTTTGGAAAATCCTCACTTGAGAAATTGAAAGAAGTCCACCCGGAATTGGTCAAGGTTGTGGAGTATGCGCTGGAAAACTCCCCGGTTGACTTTACGGTCATGGAAGGGGTGCGCTCACTAGAGCAGCAAAAGAAGAATTTTGAAAAAGGGGTGTCCAAAACGCTGAACTCCTATCACCTCAGGCAAGATGACGGACTGGGGCACGCGGTTGACCTTGTACCTTGGGTGAATGGAAAAGCAAAATGGGAGTGGGAGCCAATTTATCATATAGCCGAGGCAATGCGAGCCGGAGCCAAATTTCATGGGGTGCGAGTGAGGTGGGGAGGGTTTTGGGGTATCTTAAACGATACTAAAAAGCCAGTAAAAGATATTGTTTACAGTTATCGGGAAAGCCAACTGTCAAAGGGCTTAAGAGCCTTCCTGGACGGACCCCACTTTGAGTATCGTGGCCTAGCCAAGTAGGAAGTTGCTATTTGACTTTAGGTAGCGGGTGACGTATACTGAAAATTGTCGGTGATATTAGGACAATTTAAATACCGGAGAATATTGGATGTTTGAATTTAAAACTTCGCCTTTTCCCCATCAAAAACAAACTTGGAATGAGACGCGTGAGGTCAATAATTTTGCCGTGTTCTGGGAGCAGGGAACCGGGAAAACGAAATTGACTGTGGATACTGCTGCCTGGTTGGCCTATAAGGGGAAGATTGACAGCATGTTAGTCGTGGCCCCAAGCGGAGTACACACGAATTGGGTGAAAGACGAAATCCCAACGCATATGCCGGATTTTGTCAACCCGCTTTCACACTTCTATCAGACATCTAAAGCGAACACCAGCGAGCACAAGCAAGCCATGTATGATCTAGTCAAGCACCGAGGTTTGTCTGTCATGGCCATATCCTACGATGCGTTCATGACGAAGGCCGGGAAGCAAACGGTGTGGGACTTTATGCGGAAACGGAAAAGCCTGCTATATGTATTGGACGAAGCAGGCCGGATTAAGAACCCGAAGGCCAAGCGAACGAAAGCCATCATCAAGTCTTCGATCTTTGGGCAGTACAAGCGGATCTTGACCGGGACGCCGATTGCCAACGGACCCTTCGACATTTATTCCCCACTTGAGTTTTTAGACTCCAATTTTTGGAAACAATATCGTTTCCCGTCATATTACATCTTCTCTCATTATTTTGGCAATATTGTCAAAAAGAGGGCCAACCTGGGGCATGAGTATGAGTTTGTGGACGGCTATAAAAACGTGGAGGAGCTATATCACATGCTCAAGGGAATTTCCAGCCGAGTCACGAAGGATATGGTGCTCAAGGATCTTCCACCGAAGCTGTATCAAAAGCGGTATTTCGAAATGTCGCCGGAGCAAGAGAAGGTGTATGCGGAGTTGAAGAACGAGCTAATGACAACCTTGGACGGCGAAGTCATTAGCACCCCGTTGGCCATCACCCTGCTACTTCGATTACAGCAGGTGACTTCCGGGTATCTTCCGAGCCAATCAGACCCGGACAACGTCAGGCTCATCCCTATCCCTGGGCCCAACGTCAGACTCGAAACGCTCCTGGACCTTTGCGAAGAGGTCAACACGCAGGGGATTATTTGGGCACGGTTCAAAATGGACATTGATCAAATAATCGCAGGCTTGGGAAGGGAAAATTGTGCGCGCTACGATGGAGCCCAGAGTGAGAGTGATCGGAGACAAGCCAAGGAGGAGTTTAAACGAGGGAAGAGACAATGGTTTGTCGCAACTACAGCGGTGGGCGGGGAAGGCTTAACCCTCAACGAAGCCAAGCGGGTGATATATTACAACAATTCGTATAAACTCACCGAACGGCTACAGAGCGAGGATCGAGCCCACCGGATTGGCCAAAGGTCTTCCGTCACTTATGACGACCTGATTTGTATGAGCTCAATTGATGAAATGATTGTGGGGAGCCTTCGGAAAAAACTGAATTTAGCAAACATTATAACCGGGGACAAACTAAAGGAGTGGCTATGAGACAAACTAAGGTGTTTATTGTGCAGGACCAATTTATGCGAGACTCGGAAACGGGTGCCTTGGTATCCAAATTCGATTTTACGAAGGCGAAGGAATTTGGTGAGCTTGAGTACATCTTGGCCCCAAATGCCAACCCGTTTTCTCCTAATGAGGAAGTTATTGAGAAGCTGCGGGAAACCCTGGCGGACTTCGGGCCTCATGACTATCTGCTGTTGACCGGCAACCCCATTCTCATCGGGTGGGCCACGACCTTCGCAGCGATGGCGTGCCAAGGCCGGATTCGAATGCTTCAATGGAACCCAAGGAGACAATGCTACCTGGAAGTCCGGGGAAAACTCTTTGAGCAGGCTCAAGTATGAAAAAGAGCGAACATCTCACTGCCCAACGGGCTTGGCTGGGTAGGACATGGTTGAAACCCGTTGGGAAAAACCCAGGTGGCATTACGGTGACGCCGGTGCTTGTTCTTGAGTTTACCTACAACGAGTGGGAAGAGGCTCACCCGTATGGAAGCACAACGGCCCACGAGAAGATGACCGAAACCTTTGATGAGTCATACAATTTTTGCGGCGATGATGAGACGTATGGCCGGATAAAGGAAATTTTTGAGTCGAATTTCCCGGACCTTGACCTAGACGAAGAACTAGAAAGCATGAAAACTGAGGCTTTAGACAAATTTTTTGGGTATAGCTAAAATCTAAACGCGGGTATATAATTCACTTTCACCTCAATTTAATAAAGGAGATACCATGGACAACACAACAGCGATGGACACTACCAAATTTGATTTTTCCGAAGACACCGAAGGCACCGACAAAAATTTAGTACAAGAATTGCGCAACACGGTGCACAGGCAAGCCTTGGCTGAGCTTCAAGTGGCAAGCCTACAATTGAGCCTTTCGAAGGCGCAAGAGAAACTTCGGAACATATCCGAAAAGGAGTTGCCTGAAATCATGGAAAAACTCGGTTTGGGAGCGACCAAGACCGAGGATGGAATAGGGGTCAAGATCGAGAAGAAAATACGCACGAGCCTAGCCTCAGCGGATAAGGAACAGCAGGTCAAAGCCTTCAATTGGCTCATTGACATGGGCTTTGACCGGATCATCAAACGGGAATACAAGGTTGAATTCGGCAAGGAGGATCTTGCTTGGGCAAAGAAGTTTGAAGCGGACATGAAGAAGAGAAAGAAGCCGTTGAACTATGACCGGAAAGAAATGGTCCACCCTTCGACGTTGGCAGCGATCTTATTGGAGCAAATGGAACTAGGGGTTGACGTACCGCTGGAAACCTTCAACGCTCATGTCCAAAAATTTGCCAAAATCACTATGCCCAAGGAGCTGAAGGAGCTGAAGGAGCCGAAGGCGAAGAAATAAGGGGATGGAGTCACCTGCCTAGTGGTGAGGATTATCCTGCTGGATTGACGTGTTGAGCCCTGGGGCACGTTAAAATCTCACGGCGAACTATTATTCAAAGGAGGGTTTCTACTATGGCTAAATCAACAAAACCTAAACAAGCTGAGCCGGTTGAATCGAAGGAAGTGGCGAAAGTTGAACCGGTCGAGGCAGGGTTGCCGGTCACGTATGACTTCGGGGCTGATGCCGGGGCTGGATTCGAGGACCAATCTGCAGCAGACTATGCGTTGCCGTTTATCTCTGTATTACAAGCGAATTCGCCTCAAGTGGAGGGGGAAGACTCTGCACTGAAGGGTGGCATGCTTTTGAACACGGTAACTGAAGAAGCCTACAGCGGCAAGACCGGGTTGGAGTTTATCCCGGCGAAAACGGAACATTGTTTTGTGGAGTGGGTGCCGCGTGATAATGGGGGTGGATTCGTGGCAAAACACGATGAAAATTCACCGATTGTCCTCAAGGCCAAGGAAACCTCAAAGGAGTATGGAAAATTGGTCACCCCGGCAGGAAATGACCTGGTGGAAACCTTCTATGTCTACGGGGTCATCGTTGATGAATCTGGTATCCCTGGGCAGATGGCGGTCATTGCGTTTACCTCCACCAAAATCAAGGTGTATCGCAATTTCAATACAAAGATCAACATGTTTGTTCACAAAAAATATGGCATTCCTGCAAAGCCACCGTTGTTTGCTCACCGCATTCGGGTGGCCTCTTTCAAGGATAAAAACAAGAAAGGCGATTTTTACAACTTTGTCTTGAGTCACGCCGAAGCTGACGAAAAGACGGAAAAGGGAATTGTCCCGGCTATCTTAAAATCCTTGATGACCCCGGATGATCCACGGTATCAAGCCGGAAAGCAATGCAAGGAGTTGGTCGAAAGCGGTATGGCCAAAGCGTCCTACGAAACCCAAGGGGCAGCGGCTGGAGCCGGGAGTGAGGAAGTGGTTGACGTGAACTCTTCTGCGGCACCGTTTTAAGCTTCCAATAATTAACCATAATCGAAACAGGGGTGGCTCAACTGCCCCTGTTTTTAGAGGGGTAAACAATGAGCGATGCGATTGATGAAATTTTCGAAGAGGCAACAATCCAGGAAATTTGTTTTTCTCCGCAGCAACAACAAGCCTACGATGCCATAGAAAAGTGGCTATTTAATCATGACAAGGCACCGGTGTTTCGATTGTTTGGCTATGCCGGGACCGGGAAGACAACCCTGGCGAACTATATCACCCAAAAATTAGGGGTGTCGGCCATTTTTGCTGCGTACACCGGGAAAGCTGCCCAAGTCATGAAGACCAAGGGTTGCTTGGGCGCAGGCACGATTCATTCCTTGATCTACCGGGTGCGGTCTGTATCTGCCCAAAGGCTGAAGGATCTTGAAGAGGAAGTGGCGGAGCTACACAAAAAACTCACGGAAGATCTACCGCAGACAATCAAAGACAATATTCAGAGCCGTTTGGACTCGTTGATGGTCGAAGTTGCGAAAGAACGGAAGTTGCTGAAACGTCCTAATTTCAGCCTCAACGAGGAAAGCTTGATCAGGGACTATGAGCTAGTGGTCATTGATGAGGCTTCAATGGTGGATGAGACCATGGCCTTGGACCTGCTTTCATTTGAGGTTCCTATCCTAGTGCTGGGAGATCCGGCGCAGCTGCCTCCAGTTTTCGGCACCGGGTATTTTACGAAAGGGAAACCGGACTTCATGCTGACCGAGGTTCACCGACAAGCGAAAGAAAGCCCGATTATTGGAATGGCCACGGCGGTACGCAATGAAAAATTTCTACGTGAGGGAAAGTATGGAATCAACGAGGTACTGCCCAAGGGGGTGAGGCTGAGTCCTGAGGATGTGCTCAGTTATGACCAAATATTAGTGGGGAAAAACGCAACCCGGAGTAGCATCAATGCCCGGATACGGGAGTTGAGGGGCCATAAGGAATGGCACCCAATACCGGGGGATCGGCTTATATGTCTCAAAAACAATCGAGAATTGGGCCTATTAAATGGCGCACCGTGGTGGGTGACGGACCTGGGAGAAGTGGACAATGATATTCTTTTTGCGACGGTAGAAGATGAGGATAAGAATGTCTTGACTATCCCCATTCATGGGCGTATATTCAGAGGGGAAGACGTACCTTGGTGGGATGCGAAAGCGGCGGAGCATTTTGACTTCGGCTACGCAATCACCGTTCATAAGTCGCAGGGGAGCCAGTGGGATAAAGTTTTATTGTATGACGAAAGCTATTGTTTCAAACAAGATAGGTTCAAGTGGATGTATACCGGGGTCACCAGAGCCGCGAAACAACTCACCATTGCCAGGGTATAAGGGGAAATTATGGACAAAA
>Ga0210005_1002571_pt1 | contig 10540 bp, 7 predicted proteins | sample CryGey02umfilter_3_FD_183961 | JGI IMG/M metagenome (GOLD analysis project Ga0210005, IMG submission 183961) | Groundwater microbial communities from aquifer in Utah, USA - Crystal Geyser 4/9/14 0.2 um filter (SPAdes) (version 3) | ecosystem: Environmental > Aquatic > Deep subsurface >... | reverse complement strand
AAAGATTTCAGGAGAAAGGCCGTCTTTCCCAGGAGAATTGGCTCTAGCCTATGGCGATGATTTAGTCGCGCCTGCCAGAGAAATTTATGAATTCCAAAAGAAAAATCCAGACAATATAAAAATTGTCGGAGGAATATTTGACGGTAAATATATGGACCTTGTGGCTATGAATGAAATAGCGGCCATACCGCCACTACCTATTATTCACGGCAAGTTTGTGAACATTATAAATAGCCCGATACAGCGATTCGTGATTGGCCTGTCACAAATCGCCGTGGCGAAGAGCGAATGAAGAATGAATAAAGAATGATGAGGGAAATCATAACTCTTAATTCCTGATTCATAATTCAAAAAAACAATATTAATCAATTAACATAATTATTATGAGTGATGAACAAGATGTAAAAACCGAAGGTGAAGAAAAAATTGAAGCTACCCCAGCATCCGCGCCCATAGTGGAAGAAAAAAAAGAGGTTAAAGAAGAAAAGAAAGAAGAGGTCGTTTCTAAAGATGTTGAGGTCCCCGCAAAATTTAAAAAGATTGTTGAAGAAATAGAAAAAATGTCGGTTCTTGACCTCAACGAGCTGGTGAAGGTGTTTGAGAATAAGTTTGGCGTTTCAGCTCAAGCGGTGGCGGCCGCTCCGCAAGGAGGTGTGGCTCCAGCTGAAGAGGCAAGCGGTGTGGCAAACATTGAATTAACGGACGGTGGCGCTAGTAAAATAGCGGTTATTAAAGTGGTGAAAGAGGTCTTGGGCCTCGGTCTCAAGGAGGCCAAAGATTTGGTGGATGCCGCACCTTCTATGCTTAAAGAGGGAATGAAAAAAGAAGAGGCAGAGGAATTCAAGAAGAAAATTGAGGAAGCCGGAGGTAAGGTTACTTTAAAGTAATCTTACAGTAGGTCCCGAGCGAAGCGAGGGGCAAGGAGGTAAAGTTACTCTAAAATAAACAAAGGTTTATTTTAGAGTAACTTTAAGCCGCAGCACACAAAGTCCGACCGTACCAACGGTCGGGTGCGAGCCGGGGTCGTACGCGTTTCTAGCAAGAAACGGCGTGTGACAAGTTAAGACAAAAACACCCAAAAATGAGGGTGTTTTTGTTTGTCGGGTTTCATTTTTTAAGCACAGTAAGGGAGATGACCTTATTGTTCCAAGGTGGTAATATATGAAGCATGGATACACTAAACCAACTGTTTGGAAGCACCGCAAAAGTAAAAACCATAAAACTTTTTCTGTTTAATCCCAAGGTTTCTTTTGATATAAATGATATCGCCCAAAAAACCAAAGAACCAGTTTCTAAAATCAGAAAAGAAATTTCCACTTTGCTTAAGTTAAAACTGATTAAAAAGAAAACTTTTTACAAACAAGTAGAAAAAAAGGTTCGCAAAAAGAAGGTTTTAAAACGAGTGAGGGTATCGGGGTGGCTACTGAATGAAAATTTTGGGTATACCATCCCTCTTCAAGCCTTTTTGGTAACCATGAACAATCTCGGTCCAAAGGATATTGTCAAAAAAATATCCAAAGCAGGAAGTGTGAAATTTATAGCGATAGCCGGAGCTTTCATCCAAGATGGTGAAAGCAGAGTTGACCTACTTGTCGTTGGTGACCGCTTAAAGAGGGGAATTTTAGATTCAGCGGTTAGGTCCATTGAATCTGAATTTGGCAGAGAGCTTAAATATGCCGTGTTTGAAACCTCTGATTTTGAGTACCGTTTGAACTTTTACGACAAGTTAATAAGGGACGTTCTGGAAAATCCCCACGAGAAAATATTGAATAAATTGGGCGTAACATAGTCAAATAGTGTTTGATTCTTATCCACATCAACACACTCAAAATCATAAATAATGTGATGTTATAATGATTTGTAGGTACTTTGTTAAGTATTTTTAACAGAAAGGTCAATTATAAGTGATTTAATGTGCCAAAATATAACGATTTTTAAAAATCGTTTTAAAGAAAAAATATGTTAATTCAAACATGGGGAGAAGTGTTAACCGTTTCTTTCCAAGAACTATGGGGTGGAATAATACAATTTATTCCAAGTCTCGTGGTTGCGATAATTATTTTTATTCTCGGATGGGTAGTCGGAACCATTGTGGGAAGGGGAATTAACCAACTGTTTCGGTCAGCAAGAGTTGACGAGGCGCTGAAAAAAACCGGAGCGGATGAGGTTGTGCACCGTGGTGGAATGAATCTTGATTCAGGCGCTTTTGTCGGAGGGTTGGTCAAATGGTTTATCATCGTAGTATTTTTGATAGCCGCATTTGATGTTTTAGGACTTGAACAGGTAAATGTTTTCCTTAGAACTGTAGTCCTGACTTATCTACCAAGAGTGATAGTTGCCGTTTTGGTTCTATTAGTTGGAGGTGTTTTGGGAGAAGCTATGCAGAAAGTGGTAATCACTTCTGCAAGAGCGGCTCAAATATCTTCCGCTTCAATGTTGGGAGCTTTGGCAAGGTGGGCGATTTGGATTTTCGCTTTTCTGGCTGCTCTTTTCCAACTAGGAATAGCCGCAGCATTCAGTCAGACACTATTTACGGGATTTGTTGTTGCTGTTTCTTTGGCCATAGGACTATCCTTTGGTCTTGGGGGGCAGTCAGCAGCAGCCAGCTTCATTGATAAGATGAGGCACGAAATGACGGATAATCATAAGTAAAAAATACATATTTTGACTCACAAAAACTGCCGCCCTTATATGGGGGCGGTTTTTGTTGACAGTAAATATTTATCGTTTATACTGTACGGACACTATATGTTCATAAATTCAAGACTTATTTTAAAGCGGAAGCGGTAATGTCGTAAGTTTCGTATTGCCAACGCCGCTTTATAAGCGGCATTTTTGTTCATATAGAGTTCATTGAAAATTAAATTCTTGTCACGGCGGAGGTGAAGACGGGGGTCTTTGACGCCGGAGACAGGCAGGTAAGAAAAATAACAAAAATTATTTCCATAAAGATTTGATTGTAGAATTTTTATGGAAATGTGTTGTGTGAATATTATCTCGTTACAAGCAGAAAAGGTTGTTGTTACAATGACCGCAAGTTTGTGTCGGATTGATTTCATATAACAGGATAAATTAAGTAAGCGGTTTTTAAATTTCCTAATAGGAAATTTAAGGGCGTATGGTGGATGCCTAGGTTCTAAAAGACGATGAAGGACGTAGCTTGGCTGCGATAAGCTTCGGGGAGGTGCCCAGCAACCTTTGATCCGGAGATTTCCGAATGGGGAAACCCTCTTCGCATTATGCGGAGAATGCAGGACTAGACGCCTGCAAGTGCACCCAGGGAAGTAAAACATTTCAGTACCTGGAGGAAAAGAAAACAACCCCGCTTTCGGGCGGGGAATATTTCCTTAGTAGTGGCGAGCGAAAGGGAAAGAGCCCAAACCCAGCCCTACTCTCAATGCGTGATTATTATGGTAATCGTGAATTGAGAGTAGAGCTGGGGGTTGTAAGGCAGTAACTTCGTTTTTAAAACGAGAAGAGTCAAAAAATTTTTTATTAATTGAATGTGCTGGAAAGCACAATCCTAGAGGGTAATAATCCCGTAAATGAAAATAAAAAATCTCTTTTGTTACTGTTCTTGAGTACCTCGAGACACGAATGGCTCGGGGGAATCTGCCGGAACTAACCGGTAAGGCTAAATACTTTTAGAGACCGATAGTGAACAAGTACCGTGAGGGAAAGGTGAAAAGTAGCCCGATGAGGGCGGTGAAATAGACCTGAAACCATATGTCTACAAGGAGTCGGAGCGGGCATCACATTGCGTGTGATGACAGCTTGTCAGCGATCAGCCGTCAGTTATCAGGAAAATTCTGATAAGCTGAAAGCTATAAACTGAAAGCTGGACATCGTGCGTAGCGTGATGTCCGCCACGGCGTGCCTATTGAAGAATGAGCCAACGAGTTCTAGCATGCTGCGTGGTTAATCCGTTTAGGCGGAGGAGCCGTAGGGAAACCGAGTGTTAATAGCGCGCAAGTAGTATGTTAGAGACCCGAAGCCAGGTGAGCTTGCCATGAGCAGGGTGAACCCACGCGAAAGCGTGGGGGAAGCCCGAACCGTTGAGCCGTGCAATACTCTCGGATGACTTGTGGTAAGGAGTGAAAAGCTAATCGAACCTGGTAATAGCTGGTTCTCTCCGAAAGAGCTTTTGGGTTCGCGTCGCGTGTTCCCTCTAGGGGTAGAGCACTGGAAGGTTTAGACAGGGAGAAATCTCGCTAAACCTATCAAACTCCGAATACTAGAGGTTAGAGCGTGGCAGTTAGACTGCGGGGGCTAAGCTCCGTCGGTCAAAAGGGAAACAGCCCAGATCTCTATTTAAGGTCCCTAAATCATAGCTAAGTGCACTTAAGGTGGTGAAGTTTCCTCGACACTGAGGAGGTTGGCTTAGAAGCAGCCATCCTTTAAAGAAAGCGTAACAGCTCACTCAGTAAGAGACTCTGCGCCGCAGATAATCGGGGCTAAAGCTATGTACCGAAACTGAGGATTTTTGTCGTGTTCGCACGGCAGAAGTGGTAGGAGAGTATTCGTATCTGCTGTGAAGGTGAAGGGGTAACCCACACTGGAGTGATGCGAAGTAAGAATGTTGGCACAAGTAACCGCAATGGGAGTGAGAATCTCCCACGCCGAAAGAACAAGGTTTCCTTGGCGATGTAGATCAGCCAAGGGTTAGTCGGGCCTAAGGTAATGGCGAAAGCCGCAGCCGATGGACACATGGTTAATATTCCATGACCTTGATGTGTTTCGATGGAGTGACGGAGATTAGTAGTCTTTGCGATTTATTGGATTATCGTTCTTGGTCAGAGGGTGTTTCCCAGGAAAATCCGGGAGACTTAAGCCCCAAGACAGAGAAAAGTTATGCCTTCGGGTATGGCAATTAAGACGAGCAGTCTTCCAAGAAAAACTTCTAAGATTAAGCACATTGAGACCGTACCAAAAACCAACACAGGTGTTCAGCTCGAGTAGAGTAAGGCGAACGAGTGAGAAATCCCCAAGGAACTCGGCAAAAAAGCAGCCGTAACTTCGGAATAAGGCTTCCCCGTGGAATAAAGAATCGGAATGTAGGTGGTGTGTGTTGAGTCATTATTGGACTTGATTATCATATCTACCTGTCGGATTTTTTATTCCACGGGGCGCAGCTAAAGTATCTCTGGCAACTGTTTATCAAAAACACAGCTCCCTGCGAACTCGCAAGAGGATGTATAGGGGGTGACACCTGACCGATGCCAGAAGGTCAAACGTTGGGGGTCCATATGTCTTCGGATATGTGGGCTGACTGATGTAAGCCCTGGTGAATGTCGGCCGTAACTATAGACATGACCGTTGTAGTTACGTTAAAAAATCTTGCTATATGCTGGAAAACCCGCTCCATTAAAACAAAAGATGGAGAAAAAGTAACATATATTACGAGCACATGTCGATGTGTCGTGACAATATATATGTGCGGATAATCAGCAGGAAAGACTTCTGATCTAACAAAATATGTTGAAAAAAATTCCTGTTGATATAGGAAACTATATTACGGGGTTTGTAGACGGAGAAGGAAGCTTCAATGTCTCAATCAAAAAAAGGTTAGATTATAAAGAAAGTTGGAAATTGACCGCTAGTTTCAATATTTCCCAAAAGGATAGGGTTATCCTAGCTTGGATAAAACACATTTTGGGATGTGGAACACTGCGGGAGAGAAAAGACGGCGTCGTGTACTACGAAGTAACAAATATTACTTCGCTTCATGATGTCGTGGTTCCATTTTTCAGAACGTATGGGTTTCGCTCTGCGTACAAAAAAAATAATTTCAGGATTTTTTCTGAAATAGTTTCAATTATGTATTCAGGGAAACACAATACGAAAGAGGAGTTTCAGAAAGTACTGGAGTTAAGAGAAAAACTTAATCCAGGAATTGGAAGAAAACGAAAATACACATTATCCAATGTAGTAACCTCAGAAGAATCCTCAGAGACTATACGCAAGACGGTTTCAAATCAATAATTGGAGTCGACGATTTGGAAACGATGATATAGTCCGATCTTATTGGTAACAATAAGCTAACACGTGAGAAATAAATTGATAAATATTTGAATGACATCATTACACAAAAATAACTATCTATATGAACGGTCCTAAGGTAGCGAAATTCCTTGTCAGGTAAGTTCTGACGCGCACGAATGGTGTAATGACTGGAGAACTGTCTCGGGGATCTGCTCGGTGAAAATACAATACCGGTGAAGATGCCGGTTACCTGCAGTTAGACGAAAAGACCCCAGGAGCTTTACTACAACTTGATATTGAGAATATGTTTTGCATGCGTAGCATAGGTGGGAGACTTTGAAGCGGCATTTTCGGATGTTGTGGAGTCGTCAGTGAAATACCACTCTTGTCGGATGTGTTTTCTAACCCCGCCGGCAAAAACGGCGAGAAACAGTATCTGGTGGGTAGTTTGAGTGGGGCGCTCTCCTCCTAAAAAGTAACGGAGGAGTCTATTAAGGTCAGCTAGGCGCGAATGGAAACCGTGCCGATAGTGTATAGGCATAAGCTGGCTTAACTGTAAGGCGTACATGCCGAGCAGATGCGAAAGCAGAGCTAAGTGAACCGATGGTTCGCGTTAGACGCGGCCAAGGATTATCGGATAAAAGCTACCCTGGGGATAACAGGCTGGTTGCGCCTAAGCGTCCATAGCGACGGCGCAGTTCGGCACCTTAACTTTCAATGTAAAAATTGAGAAACATCGGGGTGCCTATGGGAGTAATTCCATACAAAAACAATTTGGCTTATAACGGTGAACTCCATATACAAGCGTTATATCAGTGATGATATAATTAACACAATATGGACAATACCGTGGGAAGTCTAACTCAATTACAGAAGTCATTTGTCATTGGAACCCTTTTGGGAGATGGATACATCCGTCAAGTAAAAGGGAGAAAAGACGCATTTCTTGAGATAAACCATTCAATAACTCAAAAAGAATATGTTGAATGGAAATATAAAATCTTAAAAAATCTGACGCGGAGTGGTCCAAAGTCCAGATGTGGAAATGGAACACGAATCGCTTTTAGATTTTTTACAAAACAACACCCCGAATTTACAAAAATGAGGGATTTGTTTTACAAGAATAAAAAGAAATGTATTCCTAATCTAAAATTAGATCCATTGACAGTGGCGGTATGGTATATGGATGATGGAAGTAAATGTAGCAAAGAAAATGTTTATCTTAATACCCAGCAATTTTCTAAAGAAGATCAATACAAATTATTGAGATTCTTGCGAGAAGTTGGTTTGGATGGAACTCTAAATAGGGACAAAGAGTATTATCGTATTAGATTTAAAACATCGAGTATTTCTAAATTATTTAGAATGATAAATGATTTTATCATTCCATCCATGAAATACAAAATTGAGTTATGACCCCGTAGAGACTTGACCTTAAATGGTCGGAGTATGAAGGAAAATTTCATGCTAACACGCCGAACTCCTTTTCATTTAGAGAAAAGGATGAAGATATAGTCCGATCCTTCTAGCAATAGGAGAAAAATATGACAGCGATGTCGGCTCAACTTATCCTGGGGGTGAAGAAGCTCCCAAGGGTTTGGCTGTTCGCCAATTAAAAAGTTACGCGAGCTGGGTTCAGACCGTTTAGTAGCTATCAGGGAAAGAGCTTTTAGCTTTCGGTAAATGTAAATATATTTTCTGAAATCTGAAAGCCGATAACTGAAAGCTGTTAGACCGTCTGAATCCGCTCTTTAATGACATAATCGGGCTTTTTCGTTTATAAATAAAAATAAAATAGATAGAACCCCGCTATTGCGTAAAGCTATGGTGGGCGAGACAATCAACCACGGCGGCGTATTGTAGAAATGCAGTATGGCAAGCTGACTAATATCGGTGAAATCCTGAGCGCAAGCGAAGGACAATACCGAGGGAACTAACAGTTATCAGTGAAAAGTTTTCAGCTTTCAGAAAATGCAAGCGCATTACTGAATCCTGAAAGCTGGCATCTGAAATCTAATATGGCCCGTAGAGACTAAATGTCAGCAGTCCTTCGTATGCTACGCATACTCGGGACGAAGCTATAGTCCGATCCTCTGTGGCAACACAGAGAGACAAATAGAAATAATTTGTCCCCGTAATTATTCTGCGTAGTTTTGCGTCAATTTGGCGTAGTTCTGCGCTTGTTGCGGAGTAACAAGATGCGTGAGACAGGTTGGTCTCCTATCTACTGCAGGCGTTGATTCTTGAGGGGGTTTGCTCCTAGTACGAGAGGACCGGAGTGAACGAACCTCTGGTCTATCTGCTGTTCCTGCCAAGGGCATCGCAGAGTAGCTAAGTTCGGTTTGGATAACCTCTGAAAGCATCTAAGAGGGAAGCCAGCCCCAAGATTAGGAATCGTTTAGGTCCGTGGAAGATGACCACGTTGATAGGCTCTAGGTGTAAGCACAGTAATGTGTTGAGCCGAGGAGTACTAATTGACCGATTTCTATTAGGAAATTTGAAAACCGTAATTTATCCTGTTATATGGAATTAATCCTGAACAAAACACAATAAGAGTTGCCTTTTGGTAATCGATTTTGTGCGAGAATTACCACTGATTCCATTTGTTATTTTAAGATTGCCAAAAAATATTCAAATACTGCGTGGTGGATTATTTGCGGGGTGTAGCGTAGATCGGTAACGCGCTTGTTCTGGAAGTACTGGGAGCAAGAGACCGTTGGTTCGAATCCAGCCATCCCGATAAAACCATGGCCGTGTAGCTCAACCCGGTAGAGCGTGAGCTCGCAGGCTCAAGATGTGGGTTCAAATCCCTCCACGGCCTTGGTGTTTATTTGCCACCGTAGTTCTTTGCGCATAACGCGCCCCCAAACTTAAACTAGTTTGGGTTCACCACACAGTATTTGAGTATAATTACAATTGATTGAAAATTTAGTCTTGGTGATTCATCGCAGAGGTCACACCCGTTCTCTTTCCGAACACGGAAGTTAAGCTCTGTTGAGGCGATGATACTCCTATGGGGGAAAGTAGCTAGTCGCCAGGACTAAGAGTTCAATCAACCTAATAATCTTTTCGGGGTTGTAGTGGAAGCGGTATTTTTTTGTTAGAATCTCTCTATGCTAGATTGGTCTACCAAAAGGAAACTCCAGTACTTCGCAATAATAGTCGGCTTTATCTTACTTTTTTTTGTGGTGCCTTTTTACGCTTTTATATATAGACCGCCATCATGTTTTGACGGTTTAAAAAACGGCCTAGAGAAAGGAATTGATTGTGGTGGTGCGTGTAGACTTATCTGTTCTGCTGAAGCCATAACTCCTATTTTGAGATGGGATCCAAGGGTTTTTTCGGTCTCACCGGAAAGCTATAGTGTGTTGGCATATGTAGAAAATCCCAACATAGCGGCTGAGGTTCTTTCAGCGCCATACACTTTTAAAATTTACGATAAAGACGGTTCACTCATAACCGAAAGGAGAGGGACCACCTTTATTCCTCGTAACAAAACATTTGCCATATTTGACGGCAATTTTACAGCCGGTGATAGAGTTCCATTCAGGGCCACATTTGAATTTGGAAAACTTGTTTGGACAAGAAACACGGCAGAAGAACCGGAGATTTCTGTTGTTAATACAGCCCTAATGAACGAAGATACTGTTCCGCGTGTGGAAGCGACGGTGGAAAACAAGACTTTAGAAAGAGTTTCAAATATAGAACTGGTTTCCATAATTTATGACGGTTCGGATAACGCAATAGCGGCTTCACGAACCTTCCTGGAATCTCTTGAAAGGGGTGAAACCGCTCCAATTGTTTTTACTTGGCCTCAAAAATTTTCCACAAAATCAGAAGTTTGCAGTTTGCCCGTTGATGTCGCGTTGGTTATAGACCGCTCTGGGAGTATGGACGATCTTGGTGCTAATCCTCCACAACCTCTAACTGATGTTAAAAATGCTGCAATCTTTTTTATAAATCAACTAAATCTTGCCGACCAAGGGGCTTTGGTTACCTTTGCCAACAGCGCGTCACAACCCGCAGATTTTTCTTTGGGGGGCGATTTTGAAGGCCTAAAAAACGCAATATCAAATATCCAGATTTTATCTGGGGGAATTCAAAATACAAATATTGCCGATGGAATCGCAAAAGCGCGTGAGGAACTTAACTCTCCAAACCACAAAGAGAGCTCAAACAAAGTAATGATTCTTCTTACTGACGGTGTCGCCACTCTACCAACTGACAGAAACAACATCAACTACCCAGAAGATTCTGCCTTGGAAATCGCCAATCAGTCTCGTTCTGAATCTATTTCTATCTTCACAATAGGGCTCGGAGACAAACTCAATACCGAATTTTTGAAGTCAATAGCATCAAACCCTGAAGAGTTTTACTCCGCGCCCACAACAAACGAACTTTCAGGGATTTATAATCAAATAGCGACAAAAATCTGCAATAAAAGGCCAGCCCGCATTGAAGTCATAGAAAGATTTTATCCGTCTCCTAATTTCCAATAGAAAGTGGCTAGACTAATTTCCGAAATTTGGCAAAAAATAATATATAAAAACATCTCTGT
>Ga0210005_1002543_pt1 | contig 10596 bp, 14 predicted proteins | sample CryGey02umfilter_3_FD_183961 | JGI IMG/M metagenome (GOLD analysis project Ga0210005, IMG submission 183961) | Groundwater microbial communities from aquifer in Utah, USA - Crystal Geyser 4/9/14 0.2 um filter (SPAdes) (version 3) | ecosystem: Environmental > Aquatic > Deep subsurface >... | reverse complement strand
TATCGACTTTTCCCATTTTCCTACTGGACGTTATACCCTTCCGAAATCTTAATGTAGGAGGGACATTAGAACCTGGCTGGGAAAATAAAAATGGGGCCTGAGATTAAAGTATCGCTCAGAACCCCTAAATACATTATTCTGGAATAAAAGGGATTTCCACATATGAATTAGTAAAAGAAAAAGCTGCTTTTACACCTTTGAGAAATACCACTGCTAGTTCTCTTGCCCCAAAAGTTTCGTCCCAGACGGCTTTATTCTTTTTATCTACTATCTCTATATGATAAATCTTAATAGGCGGATCTCCCACAATATCAACTTGTACATTAATCTCAATTTTCATTGTTCACCTCCTCTCTTTCTGTTTTGTTAATCTTTTGATATAGGCTAATCGATCTTCCTCAGATGTACCTATACCATATTTTTTTGCACAAAGATACAAAACACATACTGCAAAACAAACAATGATAAATATCTTCATTCTTCATCTCCTCTTTTCCCTAGAAATTATCATCTAAAACTTGCTTGACCTTCCATAAGATGTCTTCCATTACATCCTCATAAATCTCACGAACTTCTTTAGGACTAGCTTCGATATTTTTCATTTCTGGCTCTTCAATCAATTTATTCACAAACTCATCTTCATCAAAATCAAACTCTTGTCGAATCTGAATTTTAAAAGCAGCTAAAGCAATCTCACTTTTTCTTTTATTATTCATCTTTATTTCCTCCTTGCCTAATCGGCAAACTATCCACTAAGATAAATAATGAACAGTTTGCCGATTAGGAAGATTAATTTTTCAAAGAACTAAAATACCCTATTACAGGGTATTTATATTATATCACTAAGATAAATATCGGTCAATAGTTGCTCCGTGTCGATGAGATTTCATTTCTGTCCATCTTTTTCCATCCCTACTTTTACAAGTTTAATTTGGAACTTTTCTTCTCCTATCGAATATGTCCGAATGTCACCAGGTAGAGCACCTAAAATTGCCTTTCCTAAAGGGCTGTCATATGAAATAAGACCATTTATTGGATCAGACATTTCTGGATCAACAATTGTAAATTTCATTTCTTCTTCATTTTTACTTCCTCCTTTTTTAAAAGTTATAGTTACGAAAGAGCCAATTTTTACTTCTTTCGTAACATCTTCCTCTTCGATAACCATAGCTTTCCTAAACTTATCGGATATCTCACTTATCTGTCTTTGCAATACTCCTTCTTCCATTTCAAGCTGATAGAGGGCAGGATTGTCGTGCCAATAATCTCCGCATTCTTCGGCAGTTTCATGAGTTTTTGCTAGTAATCTTACAAGCTTTTCTTTTTTTTCTTTAAGTTTTTTTTCTAACTGGGCGAAGCCCTCCTTAGTCACTCTATAATGATCCATCTTATTCATCCTCCTTCCTTTTTTAGAAGTATTCATTTTTTAAACAATTTTTATTCTCTAACGCTGTGCTTATTCTAGTTGTCTTAGATATAAAATCCTGGCCCATGGAATGATGTTAGAACCTGGTTGAGAGTACAGAATGCTTTCAATATTCACTCTTTAAAATTTTCTATATCCTCTAATCGAAGAAGTATTGCTGAATCTGCATACTTTTGCATACCAAGTGAGGGATTATGCGAAAATCCAACATACTCTAATTTCTTTCCTTTATATTTAATATATTTAACAGCAGGTATTAAATCTGTATCAGAGCTTACTAAAATAGCTGTATCATATAAATTATCTATTGCACCTACTATTAAATCGATTGCTAATTTTACATCAGTGCCTTTTTCTCGAATCTCTCCTGCATCATACATAATTCTACCTCGTTTTATATCGAATCCTTCGTTTTGCAAATGAGATAAAAATTTCTGTTGATCTTGCACCATTTGCTGACTTTTTTCAGTATGATCAAAATTTCTCGCAATCCCAACATAATATCTTTTGGATACGCACTCACGGCTTCCAATAAGAAATTTTACAAATTTACTATAATCAAATTTCGTACCTTTAGGGAAATGAATTTCTTTGGTTTTTAGATATTTGTAAAAATTGCTCCCATCAATATAAACAGCAACTTTCTCTTTCTTTGAAAAAGCTAGAAAAGACATATATGTAAATTATATACGATAAACTATAAAAAAACTACCCTTGCCCGAGGGGCAGGAGTAGTGATCATAATACTTCTATTATAGTCCTATGATTTATTTTGTCAAGTCTTTTTGACTTTCCTTACTAGACGCCGTGCCCTTCTAAAATTCTAATATAGGAGGGTCATTAGAACCTGGCGGAAATAAAAGAAGCCTTCAACGGAATAAATCCATCGAAGGCTCAAGAACTCAGAAACTTTCCGGAATGTCCCAAATGTCGGGCACAATTTTCTTAGGATTCCAGAACTCACTAATATGGAGACCCTCCAAATCAAAAAAATTAACGTTTACCTGAATCCCCTGCCGGGATGATGCAATTAGAGCGCTATCTTCGACCAAACGCTCCCCTGTGTTGAGATAGTAACCAATAATGGTATAGACCACCCACCGAACATCTGGTATTTCGTCTCTCCCCTTGTTTCTGAGAAAAGACGCTTCACACTTAGCTACGTTATAGGCTTTCTTTTTAATCATTTTGCTCATTAACCACCAGAGTGCCATATCTCCGCCCCTTTCCTTAGCAAAAGAGTCCTCGTTATACCAAGAATCCTCATGACTATGGAAAAGCTTCCAGTCTACCTTATCTCTAATTTCGAGAATTGAAATTGGAAAGCCAGCAACAAGAATATGGCTGTCTTTCATCTCTTCAAGTTGAATTTCAGTAAATGGAATCTTCTCAAGAACAGCGAGTTGCTCTGGGGTAGGATTGACTCCAAAGTATCGAATAGCTTCCTCGATTCCAAAAAAGTTCTTGCCCATAATTTCACGGGCGTGTTTCGGGTTCGTCGTCTCAATCGATTTTAAATTAATCATCGTTTGCCTCCACTTCCCAGACTTTTTGTTCCTAGGCTTTTTATAGTTACTCAAGCCGCGAAGAATAAGTAAGAATACCACTAAACTCAGTAATACTACCATAAATTCTTTCATTTCTTTTACCTCCTTAATAATGCATGACGTTGTCGTAACGCCAGTTATCCTTTTGTAGTGGATGACTGGAACTTAGAAACAAAACATATTAATCCCAAGTTCCAGTCATCCATATTTTAATATTTTTCAAAGAACTAAAATACCCTATTACAGGGTATTTATATTATATCACTAAGATAAATATCGGTCAATAGCGATTTACGAATATCACTTTATCTCTATTCCTATCGGACAGTGGTCCGAGCCCATAATCTCCGGAAGGATAAAAGCATCCTTTAGTTTCTGGGTTAATTCTTTTGAAATAAAAGTATAGTCTATTCTCCATCCTAAATTTCTTTGCCTTGCCTTGGCCATATATGGCCACCAAGTATAATGACTTCCTTCTTTGTGGAATTCTCTGAAAGTGTCTATAAAACCTAAATTAATTATTTCATCAAGCTGTTGTCTTTCTTCTGGAGTAAACATGATGTTATTCCGATTTTGTCTTGGTCTGGCTAAATCAATATCTTGATGGGCAATATTAAAATCCCCTATTAAGATTATATTCTTACTTCTGACATTTTTTAAATATCTGAAGAGGTAATTATAAACTTCTAATTTGTAACCAAGATTCTCTTTTTGCCTCCCACCATGAGGCAGATAAACATTGATTAAAGTAAAATCAGGATATTTAAGTTTTAAAATTCTTCCTTCTTGGTCAAATCTTTTCAATCCTAATTTATACTCAATTTTTAACGGCTTTCTCCTGGTATAAATGGCTACCCCGCTATATCCTTTTCTTTCTGCAAAATTAAAATATGCATAATATCCTTTTGGTTTTACTAATTCCTCTGGTATTTGTTCTTTTTGTGCTTTTATCTCCTGCAAACATAATATATCTGGATTAGTTTTTCTCATCCATTTGAAAAAATTCTTTCTATATACCGCCCTTATTCCATTAACATTCCATGAAATAATTTTCATATATTAATTTTATCAAAAAATCACCTTTTTGGCGATTCTAATTTGCTGGGGTTATGGAACGATGTTGGAACCTATTTTATAAATACTAGTTTCTTTTCCACTCCTCTTTAATCCCTTTTCTGCGAACCGACCTTGATTGGACCTAACGGATGGCGGCTTGGCGAAGTTGCCGGAGGCAATTTGGGGAAATCTTTGATTTCCCTTTTATCCGCTTGTTGTGCGAGTCTGTTAGAACCAAATTGCGAAGCAATTTGAGTTGCGGAGTGCGACCGTTATTCTTTAATATTTTCCCATTGTTCTGGATACCAAGCTGGTGCTGTCGGAAGAACAAGTTGTAAATTCCTAGCAATAACATAGAATTTCTTACCAGGCTCAATCAGGAAAACATTACCTTCTTTTAATTCATATTTTTTGTCTTCGATAAATAAAATTCCTGAACCGCTAATTACATAATATATTTCATTGCAAACTTTATTTCGCATCCAACCGGAATCCGGAACTCTACCATTAAGTTTTGACAAAGCAAAACCAATAATTTTGGAAGGAAGATCGTATTCCCAAACTGTGCCTTCTTTTGCAATTTGTTTTTCTTTCCGTTGTTCTTTTTTGACTAACATATTTTTAATTGAATTTAGTTTATATAAAGTTTTTTGTTCTATGGGCGCACGGAACAATTTCGCACATATAAAGTATTATAAGGCTTTTTTGGAGTTCTAAACAAAGTGTGATTTGAGGTATATGGGATGGGGTTATTTCAAAATAGACATCTCGGACTATCCGAAACCTCACGAAATCGGAATTTTAATAAATGGTAAAGAACTTATAGCCCATATTTAATAAAGCATTCTTGGTAATATCTATCCACTAATTCCTCATATCTCCCATCGGAAATGTCCAGTGCCGTAATTGACTCTTTGTTTTTTAGATTTTCTTCATAACATTGCTTTTTAATGTTTGAAGATCTAATTCCGAACCAATAGAGCTGGACACAGAAAAGAATAATGGCCGTCGCAAGGATAATGTAGAATTTTTTCATAAGATTTTTTTAATGATTAATTCGACTCTTAGCAAATTATACCACAAGTTCGAACATTACCTAACCCTAACTTAAAAGGCCTTTTAAATAAAGACTTTTTAAGTTAGCTCCGTGCGCTGGACGCCATTAGAACCCGGTTAATAAAGGAAAATTCAATTTTAATCTGACAAATCCATAACTCCCCTTTCTAAAAAATCTCCATCTTTATCGGTTTTTTGGTCTCTTTTATATTTTTTAAAAAGCTCAGGGTATTCTTTTAGATACTTTTCTTCTAACGATTTTACATCATCTTTTCCAAAATTATTCATCACTTCTTCTGCTACGAATTTAAGGATATCAACAGAATTTTTCTTTACTTCAGAGCTTTTTGTTGACTTAATTTTTAAAAACCATCTAAAAGAAGAAGATAGCAATTCCTCTAACACTTTGCCTCTGCCGGGTTTTTGGGGTGGCTTGATTCTTGTAAAAGGAAGTCCCCAATAGATATATATATCTGAATCCTTGGAATCCTTTATTTGCTTAGACATCTTGAAAAAAGTTTGTAATACGGTTCCATTGAGAAAATTATCATAGAATTTAATTGCAGCATTTTTTGCGATATAATTTTTGATATTCCAAAGCGTCCCTATATATCCTCTGCATCCACCATAAATAAAAAAGCTTGCTATCTCATACCAAGATACGCAAGTATTATTAAATACTATAGGCGAGTTGTGAGAAGCTAAAACGCGAAACATCCCTTGATGAATACTGTCATAACACTTAATATGGCAAGAATTAATTATTGGATAGTTTATCTTTGTTCTTAATGCTTTTTCCCCCATATCGCCGCTAAAAAGATTCTTTCTCATATCCTCAAACACATACTTGGGAATACCTTGTGTTTTTAACTCTGGGCTCATCCATTTATAACCGTCAAACTTTCGGAATATCGCTTTACGGTGAACCGCTATAAGGTCTTTACCGGGAACAGGAGCAAACCCTACTATTTCCTCATACTCTACAGTATGCTCTAAACCTTTTCTGTCCTTAAATTTTTCAATAAGATAATACCCATCGGTTTCTCCTCCGTGGCTACAAATATGCAAAATATCATAAGGATAATGTTCAACATAGTTGCCGAAATTATTTACAGTTGCATTAACATTAGTTAATTCTTTAACAAAAAATTTGTTAGTTTTAAGCTTCTCTATAACGTTTTGCGTTTCCTCATCGCTAAATTCTTCTGGAGAGAATACAATTGCACTATCAAAAGAATCAAAATGCTCAAAAAAAATACTATTGAAAATAAAAAAATCTTCCCGGTGTCCTCGCCAAACATACGATACGGGAATAATGTTTTTAAGAATCAAACTGTATGGCAAACCTTCAGTAAAAAAAGTTGCACATTTGTATTTAGAAAAATCGATATAACTCACTCTGTCGTTAACCTTTTTTTCTATGTTTTTATAAGCATCGTCATCTCCTTCTTTTTTCCATTTGTAAATGTTCTTTTGAGTGTCATATATTTCTTCTTTACTGGTTGATTTCACCAAAAAAACTTCTGCACCAACTGCAAAGGCGTAATTGATAGCTATAACTGAAAAAATATCGTCTTTATCTTCAATAACAACTATATTATCTTTAGTATCGTCCTCATTTCCCGAATCCACTCCTGTGCTATTTTCGTCAAATATCAACTTCTTGTTAGTGCGTTTGGCTTTAATTAAATTATTTAATATGTTTTCTTTATTGCAACGCAATTCTCCGTTAAAACTTTTATTAAGAAATTTCAACTTTTCTTCTATTTCTTCGCGACAGTCAATATCAATCCTAATTCTTGAAGGAATAAAATAAAAAAAGCTTTTTTGTTTATCGTCAAGACCAGCCAATATAACATAATTAGGTTTCAATCTTGCGATGACATTGTTTATCAACACTCCTGCTTCATGACCAATCATGTTTGATAGAAAATTGTCTTCGTTAAAACTGACTTCGTCCTTGTAGGAAGCGCTCATGTCTGGAAAATAAAAGATTGAAAAATATGTATTAGAATTATTAAAGTATGAGGAAATCACTGCTCCAAAATTAGAGTCTTTAGCGATACATATTGCCTTTTTTTCTATCTCGGGTGGCTTCATGTTTAACATTAAAAATTTGCCCAGCGATGGTTTATTGCCTAATTAGTAGTTTTTTTCTTTAAGAACGAGAGAGATTTATTTGGAAGCTAAATAATTTCAATATCTTTTAAATACGATTTATAAGACCGGTAAATAGTAAATGCTCCTACTAACAAAACCAAAACACTTAAACCTACAAATAGCCAATCCTTTTCTGAAAAAGTAGTAAAAAGCATTACTATACCAATAATAGTTGCAGGAATTCCAAAAAAGGTATTATTAAAAACATATTCTTTTTTCCAAAGTTTTGTATTGAGCCATCCAAAAAGAAAATAAAATTTAATATAAAATATAATATATTCTTTAATTTTTTCTTTCATATTTTCTTAATAACTATTTTAATTCTTCAACAATAATTTCCCAATTTCCATTGGCAGAGTTAATATCCAAATAGAATTCACCTTTTTTATAAACATAGGAAGTATCGCTCGCTGTCCCCATCGCATTAGCAAGCAATTCTAATGGCAATTCTCCGCCAGGTTTATAGACGAAAATTTGGAGCATGCTTGCACCAAATCCAGTTGTATCTTTAATAGCCCACTCAATACGCCATCGATCTCCAGTTATCAAAAAGGGTTCAGTCTTTTTGATACCCGTACCTTGCCAAGATTTTACTTCTTGCCAAGTTGCCTCTGTCGTGGAGGTTGACGCCTCTTCTTTCGGAGTTATTTTTGTTGTTAGTGTTGTTGGAATTACTGTAATGATAACTAAAAGAATAGCAACAATAATAAACCTCAAACCACCAGAAAGTGAAAATTTTAATTTTTTCGCAATAAAATCATTTGTTGGTGGCAATAATACTACAGCGACCAATAAATACAAAAACCCAATTAGTGGTTGTAAAAATAACCATACAATTCCGGTTATTGCTGCTAAGATTCCTAAAGCCCAACCAAAAACAAAACCAAATGTTATCTTTTTAACTTCTTTTTGTTGTTCTTCCATAGTTTTGAGTTTTTTCTTTCATAAGTTTATTTTACCCTACCCTACTACTCACTATTGTTTGGAACTCATATCTTAACCCCAACTTTCTTTTAGATAATCCAGCAGCATTTTTTGCAGCAGCATTTTTGGGATTAGCTCAACATTGTTTACTTTAGCCAGTTCCACAGCTTCTCTGGTAAAATCGCTTATAGTAATAACTACTGCCTTATTACAATCATAGAAACTCTTAGCCGCAACTGCTTGCTGAACGGCGTCGTTGCCAACCATCTTATTGTGATAGCACTTAGCTTGAATCAGGATTCTTTCTTGCCCTTTAGTCGCCACCAAATCACCACCCTGGTCTCCAGTTCTTCCACTTAACTGGATATTATATCCCATAGCTTCATATAAATGATATAGCAGTCGCTCAAAATCTCCGCCGTTCAATCTCCCAAAATTCTGTGTGGTAGTTTTTATGCTATTAGAAGTAACATCGTACTCTCTTTCGTCAATGTAATGCGACAAGAGAATACTAATGTCTGAGAACGTAAGATTGACACCTCTCGTATGTAAAAAGTTCTTTAGGTCGTTAATACGATTCCAGTCAATGTGGTAATTTCTTTTTTGCCAGACATTCTTACTTTTTTCTTGTCCCAGTCCAAATCTGGTAATAAAGTTTTTCACATAATCCCCAAGTTCAGCTTTTCTTACCGAGTCAATTATATTAATAATTCTTTTTTCACGTCTATACTCTTTAAACTTACGAAATAAAATAGCTGCAGTAATCATAGCGAAAATGGCAACAAAACCATAAATTAACCAACGCCAAAAATTAGCCCTGTTTGTAAAATATTGAAAAAGCAAATATAAAAAATACAGACCACCAAGTCCCTCAATCATATTCCAAATACTACCATCTTCTTCATATTGTCTCTTATAACGTCTTGCCATAAATTAGATATTATCACTATTATCCAACAACAAAATGAGTATATTTACATACCGACTGTATTCCATTGAGAATTGGACTATTCTGATTTTTTAAGTTTCTTTGTTTCTATTTTTCCCAGATGCTTTAATTTCTTCTTTAACTGCCTGATATGTTTTTCGGTAGGCAAATTTTCTGGTAATTCACCGCCAATATCCTTTATTGTTTGGCGAACTTTACCACCAACCATAAAATGCGTATTTGTAGCAATGCGCTCATCTCTAATTTTATCTTTTTTAAGTTTCTCATCTGTCTGAGTAATACGGAAAAGATTAGCGGCTAATTCGGTAGAACCAGCTCTATCTAATAATTCTCTTTTTTTAATACCTTTTTTCTTTTCTACATCAGCGACAGACATTCCATAGAGACCCCTATATCCAGCATCATTAAATAATCCAAAATGGCTTACTCCCGCTTGCTTGGCGGTTTTAAAAAGCCTCTTATTGTGGTCTACAACTTCATCACGAATAAATAATCGCTTTGCCATATCTGGTAGTTGCTCAAAGACTTCTTGCTTCCTTGTCTGTATAGCAAAATAAGTCTGAGCCAATGCTATCTCTGGTTTATTGGGGTCTCCATTTTGAGCTATTAAATAACAAGCATATCTATCTAATTTATAGTCTCTCACTTTCCTAACTGTATTTGAACCAATTTTAACCATTTTCCCTGTTTGGTGAAAATGGTTATCCACATCCTGACCGCTATTTATACAAGCACGAGCCGCTCTCATAACCACCTCTTCTGCCTTTTCCCACTTCTCATAACCTAAAAGCGGCAATAACTCACGAGTTTCCCAGTATTCAATTCCATTTTCGTCAATTTTTTTAATGCCCTCAAAATCTTTATGAGGGGCAGATGGCGTTATTTCATTAGTCATAAGTTTATTCTATGTATTCAATTTACACACTAAAAAGAAAACTGACAAGTTTTTTGATTTTTTAATTTTTTCTTTCATAGGTTTATTTCTTTAGTAAACCATATAGAAAGAACATTAAGAAAACATAGCATATAGAATAACAATCAACACAGCAACTCCAAAAACAGCTAACGCTACCCACCCATAACTCGTTTTTGGTTTCTGCATTATGTTTTCTGCAGTTTCAGCTTCTGCTGAATGTTTTTCTTTCAATTTAACTGATAAAACTTGAACGGCGAACGCGATTAATACGACTATAGCGACAACTCCGACCGAAGTTTCGCCATTGGTCCACATAATAACTGTGCGAATAACAACGATAAACATTATCGCTGCTATGAGTTGAAGAATACTTGAAATTGCTACAATAGATTTTTTCATAGTTTTATTTTATTAAGTCCTCAATCGAAACACCTAACCCTTTGGTAATTTTTGCCATAAAATTTAGTATTTATACCCCTTCATTTTATCAGAAATATATTATTTTGTCTAAAGAAAAACGGCGCTTTAAAACACCGTTTTTTTGCTGATTTTTAAATGTTAA
>Ga0210005_1002539_pt1 | contig 10602 bp, 9 predicted proteins | sample CryGey02umfilter_3_FD_183961 | JGI IMG/M metagenome (GOLD analysis project Ga0210005, IMG submission 183961) | Groundwater microbial communities from aquifer in Utah, USA - Crystal Geyser 4/9/14 0.2 um filter (SPAdes) (version 3) | ecosystem: Environmental > Aquatic > Deep subsurface >... | reverse complement strand
TGTTCTTTGACAACAGAAGGGAAGAGATAAGGGTCAAGTTAGAAAGGGCTTATGGTGGATGCCATGGCATCAGAGGGCGAAGAAGGACGCGGCAGGCTGCGAAAAGCCACGGGGAGCTGCGAGCGAGCATAGATCCGTGGGAATCCGAATGGGGCAACCCATGCCGATTAAAATCGGCATATCGTATGCTGAATAAATAGGCATATGAAGGTAACCTGGGGAAGTGAAACATCTCAGTACCTGGAGGAAGAGAAATCAAGCGAGATTCCCTCAGTAGCGGCGAGCGAAGGGGGAAGAGCCCAAACCAACCCTACAACAGACTGTTCAAAGTTCTGAGTTCTAAGTTCAAAGTTAAAGGAGAGAAGCGAGTAAAGATTGGACATTGAACGTAGAACCTTGAACGTTGAACGATGTGTTGTAGGGTTGGGGTTGTAGGACCGCATAACTAGGAACACTGTATTATAGCTGAATGTTCTGGAAAGGACATCCAAAGGGGGTGACAGGCCCGTAGGCGTAATGATACAGAAACCGAAGCGGTATCCTGAGTACCACGGGACACGTGGAATCCTGTGGGAATCTGGGGGGACCACCCTCCAAGGCTAAATACCAACTGATGACCGATAGTGGACAAGTACCGTGAGGGAAAGGTGAAAAGAACCCCGGTGAGGGGAGTGAAATAGAACCTGAAACCGTAAGCCTACAAGCAATCGGAGCTTCGAGCAATCGGAGTGACGGTGTGCCTTTTGATTAATGAGCCGGCGAGTTACTGGCTGTAGCGAGGTTAAGGTCTTAAGGACTGGAGCCGTAGGGAAACCGAGTCTTAACAGGGCGAGTGAGTTACAGTCAGTAGACCCGAAGCCAGGTGATCTACCCATGGTCAGGGTGAAGCGGAGGTAAGACTTCGTGGAGGCCCGAACCGGTGTTTGTTGCAAAAAGCTCGGATGAACTGTGGGTAGGAGCGAAAGACTAATCAAACCTGGTGATAGCTGGTTCTCCCCGAAATGTATTTAGGTACAGCCTCTAAGCAATCTTAGGGGGGTAGGGCACTGGATGGGCTAGGGCCTCAGATGGGGTACCAAACCCAACCAAACCACGAATACCCTATAGATGATCTTAGGGAGTGAGACTGCGGGTGCTAAGATTCGTAGTCGAGAGGGAAACAGCCCAGACCGTCAGCTAAGGTCCCTAAGGCAGTGGTAAGTGGGAAAGGATGTGGTGTTACTGAGACAGCCAGGATGTTGGCTTAGAAGCAGCCATCATTAAAAGAAAGCGTAACAGCTCACTGGTCAAGTGACACTGCGCCGAAAATTCAACGGGGCTAAGCACTGCACCGAAGCTACGGATCCCGAGGCAAGTCGGGATGGTAGGGGAGCATTCTGCGGACCTGTGAAGGCCTCGAGTGATCGGGACTGGAGGGGGCAGAAGAGATTATGCCGGCATAAGTAGCGTAAATTCTGATGAAAAGTCAGGACGCCGTAAACCTAAGGTTTCCTGGGGAAGGGAAATCCGCCCAGGGTTAGTCGGGCCTAAGGCAAGGCCGTGAGGCGTAGCCGATGGGGGACTGGTTAATATTCCAGTACCGTCTTGTGTGCGTTTGACCGAAGGGGTGACGCAGGAGGATAGTTTGAGCCTGGTGATGGTTCAGGTCCAAGCACTTAGGCTGGTGTGCAGGGAAATCCGCACACCATTAAGGCTGAGGTGTAATGGGGAAGGTCGTAAGACTGAACTCAGGCGATTCCACACTGACGAGAAAAACCTCGCAGGGAGCACATGGGATGACCGTACCGCAAACCGACACAGGTAGGTGAGTAGAAGATACTAAGGCGTACGAGTTAACCCTCGCTAAGGAACTAGGCAAAATAACCCCGTAACTTTGGGAGAAGGGGTACCGCCGCAAGGCGGTCGCAGTAAAGAGGCCCAGGCGACTGTTTAGCAAAAACACAGGTGTCTGCAAACTCGCAAGAGGAGGTATAGACACTGACGCCTGCCCGGTGCCGGAAGGTTAATGGGAGAGGTCATTTCCGCAAGGAGAGAAGCCTTGAACTGAAGCCCCGGTAAACGGCGGCCGTAACTATAACGGTCCTAAGGTAGCGAAATTCCTTGTCGGGTAAGTTCCGACCCGCATGAATGGCGTAACGATCTGGGCGCTGTCTCGGCGAGGGGCTCGGCGAACTTGAGATACCGGTGAAGACGCCGGTTACCTGCAACTAGACGGAAAGACCCCGTGCACCTTTACTATAGCTTGGCAGTGAGCTTTGGTGATGTATGTGTAGGATAGGTGGGAGGCGATGAAGTGGAGACGTTAGTTTTCATGGAGCCGACCTTGAAATACCACCCTTACCTTACCGGGGCTCTAATCCACGCCCATTATCTGGGCGGGAGACACTGTCTGGCGGGTAGTTTGACTGGGGCGGTCGCCTCCCAAAAAGTAACGGAGGCGTCCAAAGGTCTCCTCAGGCTGGACGGAAACCAGCTGTTGAGTGCAAAGGCATAAGGAGGCTTAACTGTGAGGCTGACAGGCCGAGCAGGTGGGAAACCAGGGCTTAGTGATCCGGTGGCACTGAGTGGAAGGGCCATCGCTCAACGGATAAAAGGTACGCCGGGGATAACAGGCTTATCGGGTCCAAGAGTTCACATCGACGACCCGGTTTGGCACCTCGATGTCGACTCATCGCATCCTGGAGCTGAAGCAGGTTCCAAGGGTTGGGCTGTTCGCCCATTAAAGCGGTACGAGAGTTGGGTTCAGAACGTCGTGAGACAGTTCGGTCCCTATCTGTTGCAGGCGGAGGAGACTTGAGGGGAGCTGTCCTTAGTACGAGAGGACCGGGATGGACAGACCTCTGGTGTTCCGGTTGTCACGCCAGTGGCAATGCCGGGTAGCTATGTCTGGAAGGGATAAACGCTGAAGGCATCTAAGCATGAAGCCCACCCCAAGATTAGGTCTCCCGTCCCGATGAAAATCGGGACCTGAAGGTCTGTGGTAGACTACCACGTTGATAGGCTGGAGGTGTAAGTGCAGTAATGCATTGAGCTGACCAGTACTAATAGACCGTGTGACTTGACCCTTATATTTTTCCTCCTGTTGTCAAAGGATTCGGAAATGGTATATACTTAAAAAGAATAAGGTTTCCGGTGGCGATGCCGAAGGGGAAACACCCGTTCCCATCCCGAACACGGAAGTTAAGCCCTTCAGGGCCGATGATACTATGATTGCAAGGTCATGGGAAAGTAGGTCGCTGCCGGATTAAGAAATAGAAGGCTCGGTAAACAACCGGGCCTTTTTATTTTTCATCGCTCAGTGTCTTTTCTCCCATGAAATGGCTTTTTTATAATGCTCAAAGAGTACGGATGCTAACTGTTTTAGGTTGTTTATTTTTCAGGCAATTCTGGTTATCTCAAAATAATAACCATCCTGATTCCCAAAAACCGATAGAATGTTGTAAAGTAAACAATAAGAGAAATCGACAGGTGGAATTGACTGGCAGTTAGTTTATCCCCCCAATTTTGCCATAAAATCGAACTCTTCATGTGTGATAGATTCCCGCGTAAGAGATAAAGGAGACGTTTCATGAATTTTAATGTCCTAAATAATTTAAAAATAGGAGATTTGACGGTAAGACTTCCCATAATTCAGGGAGGAATGGGAGTTGGAATTTCTCTGTCCAGGCTGGCCTCAGCAGTAGCTAACGAAGGTTGTATCGGAGTTATTGCTACTGCAGGCATTGGAATGAACGAACCTGATTTTTCCAGGAATTTCTTGAAAGCGAATATCAGAGCGTTAAGAAAAGAGATCAGAAAAGCCAGAGAATTAACAAAAGGAATCCTCGGTGTCAATATCATGGTGGTATTGTCCAACTATGCCGATATGGTCAGAACTGCTATTGAGGAGGGTATAGATATTATTTTTTCAGGGGCTGGACTGCCCCTTAATCTACCGCAATTTATAAATGGTACTATAAAGACAAAACTGGTACCCATTGTTTCCTCTGCAAGGGCAGCTGGTATTATTGCAAAAAAATGGTCACAAAAATATAACCGCCTCCCTGATGCTGTTGTTGTTGAGGGACCCATGGCAGGAGGGCATCTTGGTTTTAAAGAACAGACGATTTTTGATCCTGAATATTCGTTAGAAAAACTTATTCCGGAAGTGGTGCAGGTGTTAAAACTATTTGGAGAAGGATACAATAAACCCATTCCAGTAATTGCTGCCGGAGGCATCTATACAGGAGAAGACATTTACAGATTTTTCCAGTTAGGAGCTTCTGGTGTGCAGATGGCAACACGGTTCGTTACCACTCATGAATGTGATGCATCGGCAAAGTTTAAGCAGACTTATGTGGATTCGAGGAAAGAAGATATTGTGATTATCAAAAGCCCTGTTGGAATGCCGGGAAGAGCGATTAAGAATGAATTTCTTGATGATGTCAATCAGGGGAAAAGGAAACCGTTCAAATGCCCTTATCACTGCATCATAACGTGTGATTATAAAAACAGTCCGTATTGCATTGCTCTTGCCTTGATAAATGCTCAAAAAGGTAATTTGACAGACGGCTTTGCATTTGCCGGAGAGAATGCATATAGAGCAAAAGGAATTATTCCTGTAAAAGAATTGATAGAAACTTTAATAGAAGAATATAAGAATGCATCTCAGTAAACTTCTGGAGAGAAATGGGTTGAAGGACCTGAAGACTTATGCAACAGCCTCTTTTAAGTCTTTTTTGTCAAGGTACCTAAGATGCCTTTTGTTGGTTTCCAGTATCTTCTTTCTCAACCTGATAGATTTAGGTGTTACCTCAACAAGTTCATCTTCCTTAATAAATTCTATCGCCTGCTCCAGGCTCATAATCCTTTGGGGTATCAACTGCAGTGCATCATCTGCGTTGGCAGAACGCATGTTTGTAAGTTTCTTCTCCTTTGTGACATTAACTTCAAGGTCATTTTCTCTTGAATTCTCACCTATAATCATGCCCTCAAATACAGTGGTATTCTCCCTGATGAAGAGTACCCCCCTTGGCTGCAGGTGAAAAAGTGCATAGGTAGTGGAAATCCCTTGCCTGTCAGCTATAAGTGCTCCTGTCTGCCTCTTTGAAAGCGGTCCTTGCCATGGCTCATACCCATCATAGAGATGGTTAAGCAGTCCTGTACCTCTTGTATCGGTAAGGAACTGTGACCTGAAACCGATCAGACCCCTCGATGGTATCCTGAATTCAAACCTTACCCTGCCGTAACCATTGTTCTGCATCTTCTGCATTATGCCCCTTCTCATCCCTACCTGCTGGGTAACAACACCAATATAATCCTCAGGCACATCTATTACCAGCAGTTCCATAGGTTCATGTAAGACACCGTTTATTGTCTTTGTTATAGTCTCGGGCATGGCAACAGAAAGCTCGTATCCCCCCCTTCTCATCATCTCTATAAGGATAGCAAGCTGTAACTCTCCACGCCCCATGACCTTAAAAGAATCCATATCGTCAAAATCTATATTTATGGATACGTTATAAAGAAGCTCCTTTTCAAGCCTTTCTCTCAATTTTCTGGATGTTACATATCTGCCTTCCCTTCCTGAAAAAGGAGATGTGTTAACAGAAAATACCATCGAAATGGTAGGCTCATCCACCTTTATCCTCGGCAGTGCCCTGGGGTTTTCCGCATCTGTGATGGTATCTCCTATGTTTATCCCCTCAATGCCGGCAAGGGCGATAATCTCTCCGGCAGAGACCTCTTTTGTCTCGATCCTATCAAGACCATGGAAGGTGAACAGAGATGAAACCTTTGTCTTTGACACCTCACCATCACCCTTTGCCATAGAGACATAATCACCTACCTTCACTGTGCCTGAGAAGATACGTCCTATCGCGAGCCTTCCGATATAGTCATCATAGTCGATATTTGTGACAAGGATTTGTAATACGCCGTCATACTCACCTGCAGGAGGTGGTATTGTTTTCATTATCATCTCGAAGAGCGGCTTAAGGTTATCCGAATCTTCCTCCATGTTAAGTTTTGCGATACCCCGTCTGGCATTTGTATAAATAACAGGAAATTCAAGCTGCTCTTCCGTGGCATCAAGGTCAATAAAGAGGTCATACACCTCGTTCAGGACAGCCTGAATCCTTGCATCGGACCTGTCTATCTTGTTAATAACAAGGATTGGAGGGAGTTTGAGTTCAAGGGCCTTTTTCAGGACAAATCTCGTCTGGGGCAAAGGACCTTCTGAAGCATCAACAAGTAATAATACGCCATCAACCATCTTTAACGTTCTTTCAACCTCACCACCAAAGTCTGCATGGCCAGGGGTGTCCACGATGTTAATCTTTATCCCCTTATAGGTAACTGCTGTATTCTTTGCCATGATTGTTATCCCGCGTTCCCTCTCAAGGTCAGTATTATCCATAATACGCTCCTGCACCTTTTCATTGGAGCGGAAGATTCCAGACTGTTTCATCATCCCGTCAAGAAGTGTAGTTTTGCCATGATCAACATGGGCTATAATAGCAATATTCCTTAAATCATCACGTCTCATAAACGAAACAATCCTCTTTTCTGCCTTTAAAAATCTTATGCGCTAATGCAGCCCTATCGAAAATAAAAGATAAATTTAGTTACTTAGTATCTCACGAGGCATATCAATCCGGTTTTAATCGACAATGTCTCTGGTGGGACAAGACAATATTGTTAATTATACAATAAATAAACAGATAAAAGCTATAGATAATAGTTTATCTTCTTTGACGATTTACAATTCACACTACTGTTAACTGCTATTCTTTGTGCTACAATCAATAAACCAGAGGATTTATCGAACAAGGAGTAGTTATGGCAAAGTACACAGCAACAATTGACGAAGATACACGTCAGAGGATCCTTGCACTACCGAAGGGCGTACACTTCTCAGCCTTCATGCGAAAGGCAATCACTGTCTTTGTTGAGGAGCTTGAGAAAGACCCTGATTTGCAGCCCGAGAATTTCATCATCACCCACACAGCCCGGAAAGACGTATCGGATAGAAAAAGAAAATAAAGGCATGGGAAAAAGCAGAATTCTGATTACCTGTGCAAAGGGCATAACGCCTTTTTTGAGAGAAGAACTCCTTCTGCTAAGATTTCCTGTACTATCCGAAACCATTGCAGGCATAGCGACCGAGGGGACAATTGACGATACCCTCCGGCTTAATCTCCTGCTCCGTGTATTTTGATACCTCGGGGGAACCCCTATCCAGACGCGGGTACAGAAAGATCCCCATGACAGCGCCCATACAGGAGACCCTTGCTGCTGCAGTTATTATGGCAACTGGATGGAACGGCAGCGGCCATTTCATCAATCCCATGTGTGGAAGCGGCACCCTTGCCATAGAGGCTGCATTCATTGCTCTTAATAAGGCACCGGGTCTCTTGAGAAATAATTTCGGGTTCATGCATCTAAAGGGATTCAACAAATCGCTGTGGAATGATCTGCGTATACAAGCAAAAAGAGAGGTAGAAAAGACCATTGATTGCAGGATTATTGCCACCGATATCAAGAAAGAACAGGATTTATCTTCACGGGAAACCTTGCCCTGGCAAAGAAGGTGGGGTTGAGGGCACAACGAAGGATACAATTTTTTAACAGCGGGATAGAATGCAGGCTCCTTGAGTATGAGTTGTACGAGGGCAGCAGGAAGAAGCTGTACCTCTTATTGGTCAGTGTCGTTATACTGTATAGCAACCTTGTAAGAGATCCGTGCATGGCCGGAGGCATTGTTTCCTGGGCAGGTAAGTTCACCGTCTCCTGATTCCAGACGGTCTTTCACCATCGTGGCAATCACCGGTTCCAGATCAAAGCCGCCTTTGGTGCAATCGTTCCTCATGCACTCCATCAGGAAATACGCGGGACTTCCGGGGAAGAAATTGACCATGCGTTTCATGAGCACCTGGCCAGCGCCCTTCTGATAGTAGTCCATGGTGATGACGATCGATGTAATATACGGGTAACGGGCAGACAACAGACCTGCATCAATTTTCTGCTGCCTTCTTTCGGACCGTTCGGTATTTTTTTGCTCGCTGATCATCTGTCTTCTCCCTGAAGAGAGAGCCCCCTGCAGTACACAGGGGGCTCCGCAGTTCCTTACTGTTTTACGACGTTGATTGCCTTGGGGCCCTTAGGACCTTTTTCAGTATCAAAGCTGACTCTGTCACCCTCGGCAAGGGATTTGAACCCATTGCTCTGGATAGAGGAATAGTGGACAAATAAATCACTGCCGTCTTCGCTCGTAATAAAGCCAAAACCCTTTGACTCATTGAACCACTTCACTGTTCCTTCTGTCATTTTGTGTACCTCCTTATTTATAAATTGAACTTTCAGAAGGACACAAATAAAAAGCCACAAAGCTAAAAGTCTTTGTGGCCTTGAATTGGCAAAAACTTCTGAAACTCTAAAATAGAATAACACGTTTTATGGATAATTAGCAACAAAATAATTTTCAGGGTGTAACAGTAAAATGATGATGTCCTATTAGTAGGAAGGACTTAGGGAGAAACTTGAGCCGTAAAGCAGGAATCGTAGGTATGCCAGTAGTTTGTGTGCACTGCGAAGATCCCCTGTGTATAAAAGCATGCAAAAAGGGCGCTACCACGAGAGGGGAGAGAACTTCCTCCCTGTGATTAAAAAAGTGCCGGCATGGTGAGAAGACTGTAACGTAAAGGTGTAATCTAATGGAGAGTTCATCTGGATAATGGAAACCCCGGGATATCTCTCCTATGTGTAGGTGTTCTAAGTCACAGGTAAAGGCCATATGTGTATAACTCAAAAAAAGTTTGTTAAAGTATAGAGAAGAATAACACAGAGCTTTACGTTTTTTCTGTCAAAGCCTCTTTTCAGCCTTTTAATAATATTATCGGTAAAATCTCTATCAAGCCATTTCTGCAATCCCAGCCGATTATATATGTTGATTGTCTTTGTTACATAATTTAATCTGTCTATAAAAACGTAATCAACACGGTTCCTTATTTTGTCACATAAAATATCCGGGTTCATGGGAAGTACAGGACCTATGAATGCATACGTCCGTATTCCCTTATTAATTATTTAAGCTAAAATATAAAGATAATTCATTTAAAAGGAGACATTATCTGAAAACATATCTTGTTCTTATCCTCTGCGTTTATATCCTTAAAGAAGGCTTTGATTACATGCTGCGTTATTTGAATCTCAAGTACATGAGGAGATTTGGGTTATCAATACCGCATGAATTTAAAGGGAAGATAGATGAAGCACTTTTGAAAAAAGTGCATGAGTATGAGGCGGAGAAAACACGATTTAGTTTTATTTCATTAATATTCGGTAATGTTATAACGATCATTTTCATCTTTGGGGGGGTATTGAATATATATAATTCTTGGATTGCATCACTCAACTGGCCTTTCATCTTAACAGGCATACTGTTTTTCATGCTTTTAAGCTATGCAAGTACACTTCTTTCTATTCCTTTCAGCCTCTACAACACATTTAAAATCGAGAATAAATACGGCTTTAATGCCATGACACCAAAATTATGGTTAACTGATTTTTTGAAATCAATCCTTCTTTCCACTATCCTTATGGGCATTATAGCATCAGTTGGACTATGGTTAATTCAATCAAGTCCTCACTATTGGTGGCTATGGGTCTGGGGTTTTTCCCTTGTTTTCATTCTCTTCATAATGTACATTTCTCCATATGTCATCGAACCCTTATTTAATAAATTTACGCCGATTGAAGAACATGGGCTTGAAGATAAGATCAAAGAACTGGCGCAGAAGGTTAATATCAAGGTTAGCAGGGTTTTCAAAATAGATGCATCAAAAAGGAGTCGGCACACGAATGCATATTTTTCAGGAATAGGGAATGTAAAACGAATCATACTCTATGATACGCTGCTCGAAAAAATGGATCATGACGAGATACTTGCCGTGCTTGCTCATGAAGCCGGACACTGGAAGAAGAAACATGTTTTTAAAATGATCATTGCACTGGAAATCCTTTCGATTATTGGGATATATATATCTTTCAGGATTCTTCAGTCAGATTTCCTAACAGGGCTTTTTCACATTGAGCGTGGAACTATTTTTGCGAAGGTTGTTATACTCAGTTTTATAGGAGGGATTATTTCTTTCCCATTCATTCCGTTGAGTAATTATGTTTCAAGACGATTTGAGAAAGAGGCAGACAGGTTTGCATGTGAACTGACAGAAAATAGGGAGGATATGGCAAGTGCCTTGATAAAACTTTCAAAGGATAATCTTTCAAACCTCCATCCCCATCCTCTCTACGCAGCATTTTATTATTCCCATCCTCCTGTTGTAGAGCGCATAAAAGACATCAAAAAACCTTTCTGCTTAGCCCCTGAAACTTCATGGTCAAAGATTCGTTTTTGAAAACGTTTACGAAGATTATAATATAATACTCAAGGAGGGTTTGCTATTTCTTCAATTAGTCCTCCCATAGAGTTTGTATCTCCCATAAAGCATACTTTTTTACATGGTTCTCGTGTTTTTGTGACATCTCGTTTTGGAATTGCACAAAATTTAGACTGGTATTTCCCTGATCTTAGAAGCTCAATTGCCGAATTCTTGTCTGTAAGAG
>Ga0210005_1002527_pt1 | contig 10625 bp, 16 predicted proteins | sample CryGey02umfilter_3_FD_183961 | JGI IMG/M metagenome (GOLD analysis project Ga0210005, IMG submission 183961) | Groundwater microbial communities from aquifer in Utah, USA - Crystal Geyser 4/9/14 0.2 um filter (SPAdes) (version 3) | ecosystem: Environmental > Aquatic > Deep subsurface >... | reverse complement strand
TATTTTTTTAACTAAGGATTAATATTACTTAATCTCACCCTTAGCCTGTAATTTCCTCAGCCATAACTCATGCTGTAGCAAGTTCTGCATTTCTGCAATCTGGAATAAGTCCATGTCCTCAGTAATTGCGTAATCAGTGTCAATACTACCTAGCCACCGTAGTAAGTTCTTGATATTCCTAATCCTTAGACTAGGTAACTTGTCCTCTGCGTCAGTGATAGTTTGACATAACGTCTCAATCGTTTGTAACAACATCTTTCTTCTTCTTTATGTTATTAATAATATGCACAATTTCCTCGTGCAGTTCTCTACCCTGGTTATCCTCCGCACGCTTGAGCGCCTCGTCTAATGACTTAGTAACCTGTTCTATTGCCCTCTCCTTACTCATACTCTCAAACACTCCTCTAAGTAATCCACTTCTTTTTTTTCTTCTCGAATAATTAGCCATATGAGAAAGCTAATTATTGCTAGTATTGTTAGTCTCATTTTCCTTTCCCCCATTCATAAATCCGTACAGCTATAATCATATACGCAATAGCGTTAACAGTTGGTATCAACTGATGACCGCAGTCTATTAGCCAACGACCGAACATCTCTAAGTAACTCATTGTTTAGCCCTCCATTCTAAGATCTGTTTTGCTTCTTTTTTGAACGTTTCTACTCTCCCGTTGTTCACGATATCTTCTAGCCAATCGTAGAAATTAGTCTTATCAGTATCTCCGCTAGAACGCTCATGAGCATATGCTTCTATGTATTCATCTAACAGCTCAATCTTCATCTTCTTAACCTCGCAGTAACTGGTGCAGTCATATCCTGATTATCAATCGCTGATACTTTCAAATATTCAGCCGCTTGAGCCTTGCGTGCCTGCTCCGTCTCTCTTTCCTCACGTTTCCTCACGTTTCCTAACTCATGTCTCAATGAAGCTGTATACGCCTTACTAGCGTTATATCTCTGCTTTTCAGCTAAGTATTTACTCTTAGCTTGTAATTCAACACGATATGCTGTTTCAAGCTTACCAGCTAAGTAATCTGTTCTAGGTGAAGCCTTAGCTATCCCAGATGATAGTAAGATACTACCGATTATTATGTATTTATTCATTTTGTTTCCTCTCCTTTGTTTGTATTACGTCAGTACATACCCCTAAATTTAAACTATTTCCCATAACACTAACCTAAAGATAGACATAAACGCCCAACCTTGGGATTCCATATATGCCACTTGCTCATTCTTATCTTGTAATTCTTGCTCGCTATACATATCTTATTCCTTTCCTTTCCATCGCTACAAGAGCGATGATAGTAGTTATCCTATCTCTACTGTAATACCTATAATTCCTCGACTGAACCAATCTCAACCGATATTATAATATTACCACATTGTAGTTATGTTATAACTAAAAAATAGACAGTTTAATTATTTCTTTGGAAAAATGCTTCTAGGTTCCCCTTGTCATCTTCGTTAAAATCTAGCGCATTGGCTAGACTATTAATGTCGTAAACCTCGCACCAGTCTATGGGCGCTCTTGTAGCCGCGACACCACCTAATAACTTACTGTCTGATAGCTTCATGGAAGCGTATTTACTCAACGTTAAATCACAATCCATAGCTTCTTGCTGTAATTTGTGTTTAATCTCTGGTCTTATTCTTACATTTAAATACGTTTTTGTCATAAAGCATATCTTAGCATAAAATAATGTTACAAACTAAAGAATTTTGTATACAAATGCATACAAAAAACGTATTTTTATAGACTTAATCGTATGCAAATTACTATAATTTCCATCTGCTTTGTATGTAAACTGGTTACAAATAGACTCAATCGTATGCAATTACACAAAACCAAAACAACAGCTACTCTAATAACCTTACGCATGTAAGTCAAGAAAAACCTATATACATCAACGATAATCAACCTTGTAAGCTCTGAAACCCTGTCAGTCATTGTTTGTCTCAATCTGACATGTTATCTGCAGTGTTTACTAGGGGTAACCCTGACGTGAGACAAGATTATCTTAACCGCTTGACTCAATAAATTATCTTAAGCACCGTGGTTGAGCCATATTTCACTCGTACATATGTACTGAGTCAAGGTTATCTTGATCGCTTGGCTCACGGGTTCTCCCTAGGTTAAGAAAAAAAAATGGCTCCCATCTTGAAGGAAAGTAAAAATAATCACCTATTATTAATTATATTTAAGAATAGATATATATATAGAGAGAGGGGGAAAAATATTTTTATTTTTTTTTCTACATAACCCTGTACCTATGACTACTTTTTTCTCCTTGACTCAATAATATGTATTACTACCTCAATCCCTGTCAGTCACTCAAAAAAAGTGAGCAAAACGCCTTGACTCACGTTGTCTCAATCTGCCTACTTATCTTAAACACCTACGTCCAGCTTCATTCTACTTCTACATAACATGCAAAATTGTGCAGAGCGTTTTGGCTCAAAACTTATCTTATCTTTATAGTGAGCAAAACTCTTTAACTCAAACTGTTTCTTATCTTATAAAAACAGTATAGTATCCTGCTCAACAACCCAAAAACGTAAAAATATCTCTTGATGTCTATAACCTTTCCTCTTTGCTCCAATTTCTTTTAGAAAATCTTCTAGCTTAGTTTTTGTTACATCTACTTTTTTCTTTCTAAGATATTTGAGCAAAAAATTGAATCTGAATCTAAATTCATTAGTTAACAATACAGATTGACCATTATTTAATTCACTCCAAGACTCTTTTTTGATTTTATAGACACGTGATTTTGTGAAATATTCTTTTGTATGACGCTTTAATTCGATAAGCTGAAAGTCAATCGGTGAGAGCTTTTGAAGCTCATCTAAGTATTTTTGAGTAGTGTTTTTTAGGTCTATAATATGTATTGCTCCGTAAGTATGTGTATGATTTTATCATGTATTTCTTTTAATAATTGGGGAATAATTGTTAAGATTTTGCATATTAAGTGCTTAATAAGCCAGTTACTTATCGGCAGAATTCATATTAAGCGGTTAAGATAAGGGTTAAGAACGAAATGTTTATCGGCAGTCTTGCTTAGTGGCATATTAAGCGGTTAATAAGCTCGCTAACTACTAAGTGCTTATCGGATAACGAGCGACAGCAACACCACACACCACATCTTAACAAGCCCTTACTAACTCTCAACCACTAACCTGCCACCACACCGAGCCCAGCACTAAATAGAACCATGCGTCTTGACGTGTCGAGGCGCGCACGAAAAAAATTGTCCTTTCCACATCTAAAGTGTTTAGGAGTCCCTTTGCCACCTACCCCCCTATGTACAGCGGTATATACCCCACCCCAGCGCGCTATAAACCCCAGTAATCGACTTAAGATAATAGCCTCTTTAATGTTAATATATATGGTATATTGTGTGTAGTGGAGGCAGTTTTTGTATGAGCAGTTATAAGGGCCAGAGTATAAGTTTGAGTGATTCAGATTTAAGTTTATTGGAGCAGTTAAGTCAGGTGTATCAGGTGCGTTATTCGGAGGTGGTACGGATATTGTTACAGGAGAAGGCACAGGAGCTGGGAATGTATCCGAGTGATGTTCCAGTGCAGGGAAGATCTGGTTTATGAGTGACGAGGTTCAGTCTAGCGAGTTGGAAAGGGTTGATAGGACTGCTTTGGAGAGTTTCAAGGTAGATCTATATTATGAGGATTGTTTAAAGGCATATTGTGAGACTAGGTTGAGCAGGGCACAGATCAGTCAGTTGTTTGGGGTTCCATTGAGTAAGCTGAGTGAGTGGGAGGTTGAGTACGAGTGGTTAAGGGTACGTGAGGCGTATTTGAGGACACATACGAGTGTAGAGGTGGTTCAGAATACGATTGAGCATGTACTGGAGTATTCGGAGACGATCAGTGAGCAGGTAGGCCATGTGGGTAATATGTTGTTGAAGGAAGCTTATGTGGGCATGTTGGAAGACCCATTGGCGTTGACGGTTAAGGACAGGTTAGGATTTGCGTTGAAGTTTAAGGAATTGGAGGCGAAGGTCAAGGGTCAGATTCAGACGGGAAGCAGTACTACTATTGTTAATCAGAATGCTGTTTATAAGAAGTTGGTACATGAAGGGGTTGAGGGCTTTTATGGAGATAGTGAGTCAGGGGATAGTGACTTAGAGGTGATTGGCGGTGGTTCGGTTGTAGTTAATCGGAACGAGGTAGATGGTTAGCTTCAACGGACTTAAGAAGGGGTCTCATGGGTTTTAATGGGTTAAAGAAGGGGTCTTGTGGGCTATAACGGACTAAAGAACGACGGTAAGCAGAAGTTGCTACCAGTGAGTGAGCCTCGTTTGTTTCAGGGCTCTGGAGGTCAGCCAGAGGATTTATGGCGACCAGTAATGTATTTGGGTAAGAAGACGCCATTTGCATTGGCGAAGATGGATCAATGGAGTAAGGACAAGCGGCTATGGGCGATAGAGCAGGTGTTTACGAAGGACGAGAGTGACCAGAGCATTAAGAGGTTTCCAGATAAGGAGTATTTTTGGAAGATATTGGAGGTATGGGAGAAGTATCGGATTTTATTGGTTCCAAAGACGAGACGAATGATGATGACGCATTTGTTGTTGTCGTTGGATTATGCACATACTATTTTGTTCAAGCCGAATACGTACAGCGGGATTATCAGTTTAATGGAGGAGACGGCTGTAACTCATTTGCGGGATAGGACATTGTTTACGTTGGAGCATTTGGATTTTAATTTTCCGTATCCGACAGTGAATTACACACGGAAGGAAGGTATTTACGTAACGAGGGATAGCTTAGTTAACTATGAGAACGGAGCTAGTATCCATGCGTTTGCGAGTGGAAGTAACAAGTTTCGTGGAATGACGATGAGTAAGGCGTTATTTGACGAGTGGGCGTTTCAGCCGAATCAGAGAGAGAACTGGGAGGCAACGATCCCAGCGTTAGAGGGTAAGAACACGTATGGGGTGTTCATTTCATCAGTAGAGCCTGATACGTATATGCAGGAAGTTTGTGAGGATATGGAAGCGGATTCACCTTATGAGGTGGTGATGGAGGGCTTGAGTTATCAGTTGAATCGTAAGGGAGCATGTGTTTTGTATGTGAATTATCGGGCTGACCCATTGAAGAACCCAGATACTAAGGAGGGAGCTATTTGGTATGCAAGGGAGAGGGCTAAGTATGATGATTACACTTGGAATAAGGAGTATGAGGGTAAATGGCGGTTCCCGACTAACAGTAGGGTGTATTACGCTTTCAACAAGTCTGACCATTGTCGAGACTGGGAGACGTTTGGTAAGTGGAGTGGTAAGAGTCCATTGTTGATTGGATTCGACCCTGGGACTAACTATCCATGTGTTGTGATTTGTTATGTGAACTTTTATGGACACTTTGTGGTTCATCAAGCGTTTTTGTTTCGGAACAAGCTGATGGACTATGTTGTTAGTTATGTGAAGGAGTATCTGATTAAGGAGTTTGGAGTTGAGAGTAAGGGTAAGGATGTATGGTATTGTGACCCTGCTGTGAAGCAGAAGAGTGGACAGGGTACGGCATTGGCTGGCGAGAGGGTATTGAAAGAGTTATTGAAGCACAATAGGGTTCACTATAAGGTGAGCCAGATTATGGATAGGGTTAACCAGTTCTTGAGAATGTTGACGGGGAACATGGTGAAGATCAATCCTAACTGTGGAATTGCGTTTGATACGGCTGGAAGAGAGCGCGGGGGTGTCTTTATTGACATGTTGGAGTGGGGTTATCAGCGTAAGAAGGTGAAGGATAAGAAGGCTGAGAAGGACATGGAGCCTGATAAGGACGGGTTTTTTGACCACTTTTCTGACGCTTTGGGGGCTATTTTGTCAGTTGTTTATCGCAAGGATATAAAGGAAGCTAGAGGCAAAGTCAGGGCGAATAGTGAGAATAAGCCGACACATCACTGGTTTTTTCAATCAGATTCGCAGAAACGGAAGCCTGATAAGCGCAGTAAGTATGCGAAGAAGAGTAGACCTTTTATTTAGGCTCTTTACAAGAAATGGGAAGCGTGATATAGAATAAGTATGTCAGTCAGTCAATTTGGTGAAATCACAGCTTATAGAAATTACGATGCGCAAGATTTGTTTAACTTAACAGATTCGCTTCAAACAGATTCTAATGTCGTTGAGAATGCGGTCTTAATGGGTTACTTGCCAAGTAAGAAAGAGTTTGCACTGGCGAAAGACGGAATTGCAGGCTTTGTTCAGAAGTACGCGATTGCAAGTTATGATTTTTCAGTACATGGTGGAGCGATTGGAACGATTGAGCTTGAAGGAGCGATTCTTCCAGCAGGTTGTGTAGTTCTTCCAGGATTTGTTATTGTTCACACAGCAGTAACATCTGGTGGTTCAGCAACAATCTCTATTGGTACAAACAACAGAGTTGCAGGAACAGCGGTAGGAACAGCTAATATTAAGGCTTTAACAGCGATTGCAACGATTGGTGCAGCAGGCGTTAACGTAGCGAATACAGTAGGTATTAGCTTACTAGCAACTACTGACGACCAAACGATTACAGCGACAGTAGCAGTAGCGGATTTAACAGCAGGTAAGTTTGATGTTTATCTACCTTATTTAGTACCATTGAAAACTACTCAAGAAGTTACTTATAGATAATGGCGGAAGTCTTCGACTTAACCAACACAGGCACAGTGGGCTACACTGCGTCTACAACATTATCGGTGTTCAAAACAGCGAGTAAGCGTAACTTTGCTATCTATCTAACGTCAGCTACTCCAGACTCTGGAGCAGGGACAGATACTTTTGATGGGATTATAGAAGAATGTGATGACGCTAGTTTCCCTAGTGGTAAGGTTCACACGGTTCGGTTAACGACCCCAAGTGGGACAGGTAGCACAGCTATTACTCAAGTTTTAGGTAACAGCAGTTCTGCGAGTATCTTGCTGCAGAAATATAATTTATTGGATACAAACTTTTTAAGATATATTCGTTTTAAGCCTACCGTTGGTGGAGTTGGAACAGTGTTCAAGGATTTAAGAATCTCTATTTCGTATGACCTGATTACTAGGACTACTTTATAGTGGTATAGTGTAAGGTATGAAGAAAGCCGACTTATCTAAGCTGAGTCACGACCAAATGCAGAAGCTAATTGGTATTCTTAAGAGTACCGAAGAAAAGGCTTTTAGAGCGATGGATTCGCTTAACCATATCAAGGATATAGTGGAATCTGCTATTGATTGGTCATGGAGCAATAAGTATCCAAGCTCTTTGATGTCATATAGCAACAATGAGGCATTATCTACCTTCGGTGGAGCATTAGAGCTTCCTACGCCAGACCAAGAGCTTTCTAATCGGGAAAGTGATGAGTTTATAGAATTGAAAGACCCTTTCTTGTCAAGACTGTTTTTATCTTGGTTGAGAGCTATCAAGAATACTAACTTGAATCCGAATAATAACTGGTTTGATGTTAGTAGAGAATACGGTAAGTTTTTCAAGGATAACAATTTACTAGAGTTTTTGCCACAGCTTAATCAAGCAATGGTTAATTATCATACTAAAGAGGCAAAGAAGTTTGGCTTAAGACAGAAATATGCAAAGTCAATCCCCGAGTTTATAGCGCATGGATACACTGGTGGGGTTATGAAGTGGAACTCTCAGGATATGTACTCAGAGCCTGTTTGGCCTGGTACTAGGAACTTTGCTGTTTATCCTGTTACTGATGATTTAAGAAGAACTAATAGAGTTTACAGGTTCCCTGTAACATATACGGATTTGATTGAAGATCCTAGGTTTGACAAGAAGCTAGTTAAATATATCAAGCCAATGAAGACAAGTTCTGTAACTCAAACAACAGACCAGTCAGGCAAAGAATTTGACACTGGGTTTATGGAGGAGAATAGTATCTTGCTTCACCAAGTCAATATGCCGTTTTTGTTTATAGAAGAAGACGGAGAGTATGAGGAAGTCTTTATCAAGAATCCGATGTTCATTGTTGCGTTTCGACCAGAATTGAAAGCTTCTTTTGATGTAGAGAAGCCTAATCATGGAATCTCAGATATGATTCTTTGCGCTTATTCAGATTGTCAAACATTTGAAACTGGAGAAGTGATCGGTTGTTTCCAAGATACATTACCTAATGACTTCCCTGGTAAGGGGCCTTTGATTCCTTACTTGCACGATCAAGCACACTTGAACCAGTTGAAACAGTCTCACGTTAGATTGGTAGAAATGCTTTCAGACCCAGCATGGTCAGAAGAAAGTTTAGATGATATTGATGATGAGGAAACAGAAGACCAAGAACTTGCTCCAGGACAAAGGTTTAGAAATAAGAAGATAGAATTATTAATTCCGACAGAAGTAGTAGCAGGGATTAATTCTTTAATTCAAGCGAAGAAAATCATTCAAGAAGACGCAGAGCAAACGCATGGAATGAACAAGAACTTACAAGGAATGCCGCTTCCTGGTAGACGTTCAGCAGAAGAAGTTGGCACGATGAATGAAAGTGGTTCAGCAAGTGTTGATGATGTTGTTATCCAGTTTGATGATGTGATTTTAAAACCAATGACTTATATCAGAGTTTCTCAAACGCAGGAAGCTCTCAAGGAAAGGATTTACCAAGTTGCTGGAATTGTTGATGAGTCAGAAGAAGACGCAGCGTTATTAGAAGAAGTTTTACGTGATGATGAATTTTTCCAAAGGATTAAGAACTGGAGTCAGCTAGATTCTTTCTATGAAGCTTATTACAAAGAGTATGAACAAAGGTTCCAAGAAGAGCAGCGAGCGATAATGCAAGCAAAACTTTTGGATAACGAGATTCAAGAGCTAGAGAGTAAGTTAGAAGACTTCCAGTCTCAAGTAGCACAAGGGATTGACGAAGAGCAAGAGCAAATGGTAGACCAGCAATACCAAGGAATGCTAATGCAAAGAGATGAAATGCAGAACGCTTACAAAGGGCTAATAGACTCTATCCAAGACCTAGAGCCTATTCCAGAGCCTAGTGATTATTTATACTTCAAGATGTGGACAAGCAGTATTGCAGAATCAGACATAGACGCAGTTGCTGGGACTTCTGCTTTGAAAGCGAAAGACGAAAGAAACACTATTGAATTGTTGTTGAACTATGGTTCTAAAATCCCAGAGATGAATATGAAAATGGATTACAAGAAAGTTATTAATAAGATTGCAAGAATGTTGAAAATGAAGCCAGGAGAGTTTTTAAAGAGACCTTCTGAAATGCTAGAGATAGACAATTTACTTAAGAAGCAGTTACTAGGCAGTCTTCAAGGAATGCCACAAGAACAGCCGCAGTAATAGAAGAGGAGAGCAAATGAGAGAATCAAGAGGCCCAGTTAGGATTAACGAAAGAGGCATGGCGGAAGTAGGTAACGCCAGTAGAGATAGACATAGGAAGATAGCTATCACCAAGAATGGTGAAATTTCTAGTATCTTGAAAGAAAAGGTAGTAGATGTTTTCAAAAGAGTAGCCCCTGAATCGTGGGAAATACTTTTATCTTGGTTAGCATATGAGTCAGAGAGACCATTGATAGACCCTAAAGAAGAGTTACAGACAACTGTAATAAAATGTGCTAAAAAAGAAGGTATAAACTTTATCTATGAGAAGCTTTGTAAGCTCTCAGGTGAAAGAATAGAGAAAGAGAACAGAGGAGAATAATATGTCAGAAGAAACACCAGCAGTAGAAACTGTTGTAGAAACAACGCCAGAGACAACACCAGAGACAACACCAGTAGTAGAAGCTACACCAGAAGTAGAAACTACTCCAGAGCCAGAGGTAGACTTTAATGCGCCTTATCTCAATGAAAACGATTTACTAGAACTAGACCAGTATGACGTTCCAGAAGTTAAAGAATCAAAGCCTGATGGGTTAACAGAGCTTTATGCTAAGTTAGACGCACTAGAGAAAAAGCTTCAAACCCCTAGTGAAGATCCTGATGATGACGAAGACGATGGTAGAACTAAGAAAACTAAGTCTAAAATAGATATGCTTCTTGAGAAGATAGAACTTCAAGAGCAACGTCAAAGACAAGCTCAAGCTCAACAACAAGAAGATAGAATTGAAACTGTAAACCAAAAGGTAATGCAGAATTATATATCAAAAAGGGTATCAGAAGCTTTAAAGAAAAGTTTTGATACTTCTTCACCAGCAGGGATTTATGCAAGTAACTTCATCTTGAGTGATTTAGTTAACATGGTAGAAGCGCACGAAGCTAACACTGGTAGGTTAATCACTCCAAAAGAAACTCAACGTATTTGTGAGCAACATTGGAAGAAACATGCTCCTGCTATTGTAACCACTTATCGGACAAGGGCTCAAGGTGGCGGAACTCCTAATAGCACAAGCCCTTCTGAAACAGCAGGAACTCCTAAGCAGACTCAAGAGCAGATAACAGTAACTAAGGAATTATCTACAATATCTGCCAAGATAGATGAGCTTTATAACTTACCTGTGAATGAAAGACAAAACAGGAAACAAGAGATTCAGGAGCTAAGTACTAAAGCAAAAGAGCTAATAGCAAAGCAAAAAGCTTTACAGAAATAGTATCTCGTGATATAGAATAAGTATTATGCCAATAGACGGAACCAGTGTAACAACCTTTGTAGATACAGCTCAACTAGAGAGAAAGCTCTCTGAAATA
>Ga0210005_1002526_pt1 | contig 10627 bp, 10 predicted proteins | sample CryGey02umfilter_3_FD_183961 | JGI IMG/M metagenome (GOLD analysis project Ga0210005, IMG submission 183961) | Groundwater microbial communities from aquifer in Utah, USA - Crystal Geyser 4/9/14 0.2 um filter (SPAdes) (version 3) | ecosystem: Environmental > Aquatic > Deep subsurface >... | reverse complement strand
AACCAATGCTAAAACAGTGTGTCCAATTGGTACTCCAACATTACGCATTACGGTTGAGTCAGTTAAATCTCGTTGCAAACGAGAAATTGGAAGCTTGGCTGCTAAATGTTCAAAAATAGCGTTGGCAAAGCCTAAATTTCCTTCTGAATTTTCAAAATCTATGGGGTTTACCTTGTGCGGCATGGCTGATGAACCTATTTCTCCATCTTTAATTTTTTGTTTAAAATAATCCATAGAAATGTAAGTCCACATATCTCGGTCTAAATCAATTAGAATTGTATTTATTCGTTTTAATCCGTCAAACAACGCTGCTAAATTATCGTAATGTTCAATTTGTGTGGTAGTTTGAGAGCGATCTAATCCTAAGGAATTGTTTACAAAATTATTAGCAAAATCAACCCATTTATACGTTGGATAAGCAACATGGTGTGCATTAAAATTTCCAGTTGCCCCTCCAAATTTTGCAGAAAAAGGAATACTTTTTACTTGTTGCAATTGCTTTTCAATACGTTCGACAAAAACATAGATTTCTTTGCCTAGTTTTGTTGGAGAAGCCGGTTGTCCGTGTGTTTTTGCTAACATCGAAATATTTTTCCATGCTATGGCTTTTGCTTTAATTTCATTTAAAATAGTTGTTAACAAGGGAAAATAAACAGCATTCAAAGCATCTTTAATTGTTAACGGAACTGAGGTATTGTTTATGTCTTGAGAGGTGAGTCCGAAATGAACAAATTCTTTGTACGCTTCATCTATTTTTAATGCATCGAATTTTTCTTTGATAAAATATTCCACCGCTTTCACATCATGGTTGGTTATTTTTTCCGTTTCTTTTATTGTTAATACGTCTGCATCAGAAAAATTTTCATAAATATTTCTTAAAGCGGGAAATAATTCTTTATTAAAAGAGGCTAATTGAGGCAAAGGCAACTCGCACAATGCTATAAAATATTCAACTTCAACTTTAACTCTGTATTTTACAAGAGCTGCTTCTGAGAAATAATTTGAAAGTTCTTGAATAACTTTTCTGTATCTTCCATCTAATGGAGAAAGTGCATTTAGTGTTGATAATTCCATAAAATTACTTTGAAAAAGATGCAAAGATAACTCATTTGAACCTAATCTTTTTTAAAACCTGTATTAAGGTTGAAAAAATGCTATTTAGTAGCAATAATTAGTTTTATGAAAAAATAATTTTTTGTTTCTCAGGACTTAAAGGTTTTAATTTTTTAACAATTTCTATTAAACTTTCGTTTTGTTTCAATAAGCACTCTACAAGCGAAACCAACTCATCTATTGAATAAACTTCATTGTTTAAATTCTTTTCATTGTTTGAGTTAACTAAAACAGTAACTAATTCATCTAATTCATTTTTATTTAATAAAACTACAAATGGTGTCATAATTTTTATATTTTAGTATCCGATTTATAAAAAGACAATCAACAACTAACTGATTTATTTGATAAATGTAATTTATTTTCATTAAATGAAAAAATAAAAATAAGATAATTTTAAACAAATAAAAAAAACAGTATAACTACCAATATGTGATATAGGTAATTATACGTAGAATAAATTAAGTAATTTTACCTAGTCAACTATTATTTATTATGACAACAAATAATTTATTAAAAAAAATAAAACTTTCTCGAATCTCTAAAGATTGGACTCAAGAAAAAATGGCAAAAAAGCTAAGTGTTTCAATACCTACATATTCTCGTTTTGAAAGAGGTACTACTAAAATTAAATATGCATTTCTTCAAAAAGTTTGTGCAGAGTTAGATATTGATTTAGGCAGCCCTAATTATGAAATTAATAATGATAAATCTTTGGTTATTTTAGAAGAAAATGAAGCTGTTTACGATAAAATAAAACCAGAAAAAACTGAAAAGAAATATTCTATTTCAAACTTCGATTTGAAAACACTAATTGACTTACTTGAAAAACAACAAAAGATTAATTCAGTCATTCTTAAAAAACTAAAAGGTTTAGAGCTCTAACTTTAGCCCATCGTAAGCCAATTCAATAAAATCTGGCAACTCTTTCATTACCTCATCATGTTTTCCCATTAAATGACTGATGTGAATTAAATACGCTTTTTTAGGTTTCAACTTTTCTATTAATTCAATCGCTTCTTCTAAATTATAGTGTGAAATGTGTTTTTCCTTTCTAAGTGCATCTAAAATAATAATTTCTGCTCCTTTTATTTTTTCTAGTTCAGCTTCTTCAATTCTATTTACATCGGTAAGATAAACTAATTTCCCAATTCTAAATCCTTTCACAGGCATTTTATAATGCCAAACATTTATCGGAGTAAATGTAAGGTCTTTTATGGCAAACGCATCATCATCAAAAGTGTGTAATTTTAATTCTGGAACACCAGGATATTTATATTCTGAAAAAGCATAATGAAACTCACGTATCAATGCCGATTGCACTTGAGAAGTTGCATAAATGGGCATTTCCATGTTTTGTTTAAAATTATATGCTCTAACATCATCTAATCCAGCAATGTGATCTTTGTGTTCATGTGTAAAAACAACTGCATCTAAGTATTGCACATTTGCTCTAAGCATTTGTTGTCTAAAATCAGGACCTGTATCAATAACAACAGTTGTGTTTTTGTGTTCAATTAGCACAGAGGTTCTTAGTCTATTATCTTTAGGATTTTCAGACAAACATACCTCACAATTGCATGCTATTACTGGCACACCCTGAGAAGTTCCTGTTCCTAAAAAAGTAAGTTTCATAACGTAGTAGTTAGGTGTTAGTAGTTAGGTGTTAGTGTCATTCTGAACGAAATCCCGAAAGCTCCCGATAGTTCCGATAGCTTTCGGAATCGGGACGGGATGAAGTGAAGACCACAGTCTGCCCCAACTATTCGGGGAAGTAGCATTAATACCGACAAAAAACAATAAAAATGACATTAATAATTTCTATAATTACTTTCAACTTTATGAACTTTCAACTAACTAGTGTCTGTCTTTTTAGTCGAGAGTTTGAGTCAGAATGTTCGAGTTCGAGGTTTCGATAATCTGAAAATCAGGAGTCCCGATAGATCGGGATGACTGATTTGAAGATTGAGAATAACGAAGAACTTAGCGAAGCGATCTCATGAAAACCTTTAAAAAACAATAAAACCCTTGAATAAATCGGACATTATGGACAAACTCTAACTACTAATTTCTAACATCTAACTACTTATCTGTTAAACAATTCTTTAATTACTTTAATTGTATAATCAATTTCTTCTTTCGTATTAAATTTACTGAATGAAAATCGCAAAGATGGTTGGTTCAAATCAACTCCTAAATGGGATAACACATAAGAACCTACAGCACTACCCGATGAGCAAGCACTACCTCCAGATGTAGCTACTCCTTCAATATCTAAGTTGTAAATAAGCATTTCATCCATGTCAGAATGAGGAAAACGCACATTCAAAACCGTATAAAGGCTGTCTCCCAAAGGATCACCATTAAAATTAGCTTCGGGCAACGCTTTTTTCAATTCGTCTATCATGTAATATTTCAATCCTTTAATATAATTTTCATGGCTTTCCATATCTCTATGGGCTATTTCCATTGCTTTTTCTAGTCCAACTATTCCTGCAATATTTTCAGTTCCCGCTCTCATATTTCGCTCTTGAGCTCCTCCAGTAATAATTGGTTTTAATTGTAAATTGGAATTAACAAATAAGAAACCCGTTCCTTTTGGTCCGTGAAATTTATGAGCTGAGCACGTTAGAAAATCAATATTTAAAGCCCTTACATCAAACCTGTAATGACCAATTGTTTGCACCGTATCTGAATGAAATAATGCTCCATATAATTTACATAAATCTGCTACTTTTTTTAGCGGTAATAAATTTCCTATTTCATTATTCGCATGCATTAGCGAAACCAATGTTTTCTTATCTTGGTTATCTTTTAAAAGTTGTTCTAAATGAGTTAAGTCAACATATCCTTTCTCATCAATATTCACAAGACTTAAAGCAACATTCTCGTTTTTTGATATCAAATTAGAAGTGTCAATTACTGCATGATGCTCAATAGCTGATGTAATAATATGCTTGACTTTCAAATCCTGAACAGCACTTCTCAATATCATATTGTCCGCCTCTGTTCCTCCTCCTGTGAAAAAAATTTCTGCAGGAACTGCATTAATGTATGCTGCCACTTTTTTTCTTGCTTTTTCAATAATAGCCCTGCTACTTCTTCCAAATGAATGAACAGAAGATGGATTTCCAAAATTATTTTCCATAACAGAAATCATTGCTGAAATAACCTCTTTATCCATAGCTGTTGTAGCTGCATTGTCTAAATATACTTTCATTTTTTTATTGTTACTTATTAATCTCAAATTTAGCCAGTCTTCGGTTTTCAGTCCAAAGTCCACAGTCCTCAAACCTCAAATGCCGAAAAAACAAGAATTTTCAATTCTTTATTTTTTCGAGCATCCTCGAAATATTAGTTTTTCAAAGAAAAACATATTTCGGGACCTCAAACATCAAACTTTCAGCTCTTAGCTTTATATCTTCCAACTTTGTGCGATGAGCTTCTCTCAAACGCTATATAAATTACGCTCCTTCGGAGCTTTGTAGTTTATAGTTGAAAACTATCTGATTTCTAATTTCTAACTTCTTAAACTAACTTCACCATTCCCTCCACATCTTTAATAATTTGCTGGGCTAGTTCGTCTGCTTTTTCTTTAGTAATATTTTCAGCATAAATTCTAATAATAGGTTCGGTATTCGATTTTCTTAGGTGTACCCAACCGTTATCAAAATGAATTTTAACGCCATCTATGGTATTAATTTCTTTATCCGTATATTTTTGTTGCAACTGAACCAATAGTTCGTCCACATTAATATCGGGAGTTAACTCAATTTTATTTTTCGACATTACATAATTAGGATAACTATTTCTTAATTCCGAACAAGTTACATTACTTTTTGCTAAATGCGTTAAAAATAAAGCGATACCAACCAACGCATCTCTACCATAATGCAATTCAGGATAAATAATTCCTCCATTGCCTTCGCCACCAATAATGGCATTTTCTTTTTTCATCATTTCCACTACATTCACCTCTCCTACTGCTGAAGCAAAATATTTTCCTCCTTGTTTTTCTGTAACATCTCGCAATGCTTTTGTTGAAGATAAATTAGAAACGGTATTTCCTTTTTGGTTTTGCAACACATAATCTGCAACTGCAACCAAGGTATATTCTTCACCAAACATTTCTCCATCTTCTGAAACGATTGCCAACCTGTCCACATCAGGGTCAACTACAAAACCAACATCGGCTTTTTGTTTTTTCATTACTGAGGCAATTTCGGTAAGGTTTTCTGGTAATGGTTCCGGATTATGTGGAAAAATACCATTTGGTTCGCAGTACAATTCAATTACTTCTTTTACACCCAACGCTTTTAATAATGGTGGCAAGAAAATTCCTCCTGTGGAATTCACACAATCTATTGCTACAGTAAAGTTTTTAGCTTTTATAGCAGCTACATCTACCAAAGGCAAATCTAACACTGCTTGTATATGTTTATCTAAATAAGTGTTATCAATAGAATAAGTTCCTAAATCATCCACATTGGCATATTCAAACTCATTAGCTGCTGCCATTCTCAACACTTCTTCACCATCGGTAGCGGAAATAAACTCCCCTTTTTCGTTGAGCAATTTTAAGGCATTCCATTGTTTAGGATTATGACTAGCCGTAAGAATAATTCCTCCCGAAGCATTTTCCATAGTTACAGCCACTTCTACTGTGGGCGTGGTACTCAAACCTAAATCTATCACGTTTATTCCTAAGCCTTGTAAAGTTCCAATAACTAAATGCTGCACCATTTCTCCTGAAATACGAGCATCTCTACCAATAACTATACTTACTTCTTTTTTATTCGCTCTTTTTTTTATCCAAGTACCAAAAGCCGAAGTAAATTTTACAATGTCTAAAGGTGTTAAACACTCATCAGGCTTTCCTCCAATCGTCCCTCTAATTCCCGAAATTGATTTTATTAATGTCATAAAGAAAATTTTTAGCAAATTTAGAATAAATCTATTGAATAACGAATTACGGTTTGGGAATTACGATTTGTTTTTGTTAACTACTTTTAAAAAATAAAACACAAAAAATAGCTTTCATTAAATGAAAAAATTAATTTTACATCTTGTATGGAAGAAAACCTTGATTCATATAATGAGGATGAAGATGATTACACTGCTTCACTGAATCGCTTTGAAAAAATGCTTACTAATAATGAGCATTACTTTTTTGATGTTGAAGAATTTGAAGATTTAATTAATCATTATCTTGACAGCAACGAGTTGGAAAAAGCTAAACAAGTCATTGAAATTTCTTTAGAACAACATCCCTCCTCTTCCATCCTAAAAATTAAACATGCTGAATACTTAGCTTCTACCCATAAGCCCAACAAAGCACTCGAAATTCTTAACTCTATAGAAACTTTAGAACCTTTTAACTCTGATAATTATTTGCTTAAAGCTAATATTTACAGTCAAATCAGGCAACATAACAAAGCCATTGAAACACTATATAAGGCGTTGAAAATTATACATGAGCGTTCTGAAAAAGCCTCTATCCTAATTCATATTGCATTTGAATATGAAAATTTAAATCGCTACGACAAAGCCATCTCTATATTAAAAGAAATACTCGCTGAAAATCCTGATAATGAAACTGTTTTGTATGAAATAGCTTTTTGTTTTAACCTCAAAGATGACCTAGAAAATAGCATCACATTTTTTCAGGAATTTATTGATGAACATCCATACAGCTATGCAGCATGGTATAATTTGGGCGTTATTTATAATCGAGCCGAATTGTATGAAAAAGCCATAGATGCTTATGATTATGCAATTGCCATTAAGGAAGATTTTGCCTCTGCCTATTTCAATAAAGCGAATGCATTAGCTCAATTAGGTTTATACAACAAAGCCATAGAAACTTACGAAGAAACATTTCAATACGAAGAACCCGATGCAATCACTTATTATTATATAGGTGAGTGTTATGAAAATACAGACGAACTTCAAAAAGCATTAGCCAACTATCATAAAGCGACAAAATTAGATCCTTTTTGTGCTGATGCCTGGGCTGGAATTGCCGTAATTCATGACTTAAACGACAAAAAAAACGCTTCACTTTTTTATATCAAAAAAGCAATAGATTTAGAATACAACAACTCCGAATTTTGGCATATTTATGCAGACATACTCTCCAAACAAGGTTTTTATGATAATGCTGTTGCTGCTTATTACAAAGTGATTGAAATGGACGAAGAAAATGAAGATGTTTGGTTAGACATCGCCCAATCTGCATTGATTCACGAAAATATGGAGAAGGCAATATCTTTGCTATTTGAAGGAATTGAAAAACAACCTTCAAATTACTCGCTTCGTGCTCGTTTAACATGTTTTTACCTCCAATTGGGGCAACTAAATCAAGCGTCAGAACAATTAATTAGTACACTTACAAACGAACCAGATTTGATCGATGAAATAATCGATTTTTATCCTGAAGCTCTAAATTATCCTCAAATAATAGAAATCATAAAAAACTTTAGTAAATAAATGAATTTTGAATTAACGCACATCCCAGAAAGGGATAGTAAACCCAGAAATAATGGTTTAACCATGATGATGGACAAAGGACTTAGCTGGCGACAAGCAGAAAATTTTGTTGATGCCAATGCTCATCTTACAGATTTGGTAAAATTAGGTTTTGGTACTTCTTATGTTACCAATGACTTGGAAAGAAAAATACAAATCTATAAACAAGCTAATTTAAAAGTTTATTTAGGAGGAACGCTCTTTGAAGCTTTTATCGTTCGTAACAAATTTGAAGATTACAAACGATTATTAGATAAATTTAAGATAGATACTTGTGAAGTTTCTGATGGGTCTATTATTTTACCTCACGACAAAAAATGTGAATACATTACTGATTTAGCTAAAAATTACACCGTATTATCTGAAGTTGGTTCAAAAGAAGCTGGTATTTTTATTAGTCCAGCAAAATGGATTTCTATGATGAAAGGTGAATTAGATGCAGGTGCTTGGAAAGTAATTGCCGAAGCCCGAGAAAGTGGAACAGTAGGTATTTATAGACCAAACGGCACTGCCCATGTTGCATTAGTAAACAAAATTATTGCTAAAGTGAAACTTGAAAACGTGCTTTGGGAAGCTCCTTTAAAAACACAACAAGTTTGGTTCATTAAGCAATTTGGAGCAAATGTCAACTTAGGAAACATCTCACCAAATGAGGTTATTGCCCTTGAATGTTTAAGATTAGGATTACGGGGAGACACCTTTTTTGATTTTTTACCTAAAGAAATAAATACAGAATTTCATTAATTTTATTTTTATTTAACAAATGGAAATAACACCTGCTGAACTCAAAAATCTATTAGCTGATAATACAACTATTCAACTGATAGATATTCGAGAAGATTACCAATTCGAAGATTTTAATATTGGTGGCATTAATATACCACTCGATGAAATAATAGCTAATATAGATAAAATTGACACTTCTAAAAAAGTAATTTTTATTTGCAACACAGGCAAAAAATCTGCTGCTATTTTACACGCCTTAAAAGTAAAACACCATCTTACTAACCTACACAGTGTAAAAGGTGGTATGGAAAGTTACGCAGAAGAATGTTTTTAAATCTCGAACATTCTAAACCAAACTCTTGACTTTAAAGACAAGCACTGAGCAGGTATAAATACATTAACAAACTCATAACAACTTTATGATAAACAGAAACTTAAAAGATTATTTATTCATTACGCTTAAAGGAATTGCAATGGGTGCTGCAGATGTTGTTCCTGGTGTTTCTGGTGGCACCATCGCTTTTATTTCAGGAATTTATGAAGAACTGCTAGAAACCATTAGCAACTTTAACATTCAAGCATTAAAAGTATTAACCAAAGAAGGCGTTAAACCTTTCTGGAAACACATCAACGGAAATTTTATTGCTGCTCTATTATTTGGAATTGCCATTAGTATTATTTCTTTAGCAAAATTGATTACTTACTTACTTCATACTCATCCTGTATTACTTTGGGGTTTTTTTTTCGGGTTAATAGTTGCTAGTGTATTTTTAGTAGGTAAAAAAATAACTCAATGGAAAGTTCCTCAAGTTATTGCTTTAATTATTGGGACAATAATTGCTTTTGTAATTACCATTTTAAATCCTATGGAAAATCCTGATACGCTTTGGTTTGTTTTTATTTCAGGGGCAATTGCCATTTGTGCGATGATTTTACCCGGAATTTCAGGCAGTTTTATTTTGTTGCTCTTGGGGTCTTATGAATTAATTCTTTCCTCTGTTAAAGATTTTAAAATTACCACGATACTTACTTTTATTTTAGGTTGCGTGGTTGGATTACTTTCTTTTTCTAAATTCTTAAATTGGTTATTTAAACGATTTCACGACATTACCATAGCTGTTCTGACAGGCTTTTTAATTGGTTCTTTAAATAAAATTTGGCCTTGGAAAGAAGTCATCTCTACCAGAGAAAATTCTAAAGGAGAAATTGTTCCGTTTATAGAAACCAATATTTTACCCACTAATTTTGACGGAAACCCACAAATAACAGGCGTTATTATACTTGTTCTTGTTGGTTTTGGTTTAATTTTCGGATTGGAGAAATTGGCTAAGAAGTCTGTCTAATTTGGAAAGCAATGATTAAAAATCTCCGAAAATATACTTTAGTACATAGATTAGGACTCTACTTATCAATTATTACTTTTTTGACAGTAACCTCTTGCTCGATAAACAAGACATTCAAATGGACTAACGGTAATATTCTCAAAGCAGAAAAACTTGGACTTGACACAGCACAGGTATTAATCCTTGCTTCATTGGTAGAGAAAGAAACAGAACTTAAGAATGAGAAAGGAAAAATTGCCCGAGTTTACCTAAACCGAATTGAAAAAGACATGCTTTTACAATCAGACCCAACAGTAAAATATGCTATTGGAGATACATCTCTAAAAAAATTACTAAAACAACAAATTGAAACCGACTCCCCATACAATACTTATAAATACAGAGGGCTACCTCCAGGACCAATTTGCAAACCAACAAAGGAGTCAATCATGGCAGTTTTAAAATGTAAAAAACATAAATATTTGTATTTTTGTTTAGCACCTGACCTAGATGGAAAACTCAATTATGCTTCAACATATGAAGAACACACAAAGAACGCTAAATTATACATAGATGCTTTAAATAAAAAAGTAATAAAATAAAAATCCCACTTACATATTATAATATATTACTTCCTATCGAGTTCATCAATTATACTACCTTTAAAAAGCAATAAACCTTTCCGAAAGTTTAAAACTTTCGGAAAGTTGTAGAAAATAAAACAACAATTGTTTTTTCTTTACCTTTCAATACGATTTTAAACCTATTCCGTAACTTTACCAAAAAACTACTCAAATTATGCTGAAAAAAATTTCTTCACTAGCGTTATTGCTCTCTTTTTGTATTTACCACTCTTTTGCTCAACAAGATTCTATTGCTTTAAAATATGCAGCGACTATTACTCAAGCAGATTTAAGTAAACACTTACATATTATCGC
>Ga0210005_1002518_pt1 | contig 10643 bp, 9 predicted proteins | sample CryGey02umfilter_3_FD_183961 | JGI IMG/M metagenome (GOLD analysis project Ga0210005, IMG submission 183961) | Groundwater microbial communities from aquifer in Utah, USA - Crystal Geyser 4/9/14 0.2 um filter (SPAdes) (version 3) | ecosystem: Environmental > Aquatic > Deep subsurface >... | reverse complement strand
TGAAACGGTAAATTCAAAGCTCAAAGATAAATCATAGTGACAACGAGACTGTTAATTGTTATAATACTTTTCTTATGCAGGCAAAAATACATCCACAGTTTCATGAAGACGCAATGGTCACCTGTTCTTGTGGAAGCATATTCACCACCGGCTCAACCAAAAAAAATATCATCGTAGAAGTATGCTCAAAATGTCATCCGTTTTATACTGGTGAACAGAAATTTCTAGATACCAAGGGAACGGTAGATAAATTTCTTCAAAAGGAGAAGAAAGCAAAAGAGTATAAAAAGATTGCAGCGACAAAACGAGACAAAAAACAAGGATCACAGGATAAAAAGACAAAGTCACTCCGAGAACTTCTTGGAGAAGTATAATTGCAATAACATAAAGTATATAGTAAACTATTCCTCTAGTAATAAACACTATTACTGGAATACTCACCAAAACCTGCGGTTTTTCCGATAGAAATCGGGATAGAAAACCAAGTTCCTCAGGTACGTTCGATACATATCGAACAAAGTGAAACAATCATGCCAAACACACAAAAAAAAGACATTGTAGCTTCTGTAACCAACTCCATAAGTAATGAGGCAAACTTCGCTTTAGTAGAGTTTGATAAAATTTCCCATAAAGAATTTGAAGAAATGCGCCGTGATTTAAAAAAAATCGGTGCAAAATTGCAAGTAATCAAGAATACTCTATTTGAAAAGGCAGTTAATCAACTTTCACAATCAAGTGATTCATTTAAAAAAATCAGAGAAGAGAGTTTTCCTCTTCAAAATAAATCTGCACTTCTAACGTTTGCAGAAGATTGGATGAATGGACTTAAAAAGTACCAAGAGTTTTCAAAAGGAAATGAACATCTCCTCTTTAAACTGGGGCTTATTGAAAAAATACCATACAATCAAGAAGGACTGACAAAGCTTTCTCTTCTTCCAAGTAGAGAAGAACTTATTGCAAAATTTATTGGAACTATTAAAAATCCAATGGCACGGACAACACGATCTTTGAAATCACCATTACAAAAATTGGTATTCGTGTTGAGCCAAAGATCGTAAGCAAGCAAATTAAATTACTCATTACATTTTTAAAGGGGGTGTCACACAAATATGGCAGACGAAGAAAAAAAATCTGAAATAAAACTTGATGCAAAACTTCAAAAAATTGCAGAACAAATCGAAAAACTTACCGTTTTAGAGGTAGCAGATCTTGCAAAATATCTTGAAGAAAAATTTGGAGTATCTGCAATGCCAATGATGGCAGCAGGAGGAGTGGCAGGAGCAGCTCCAGCCGCAGATGCGGAACCAGCAGAAGAGAAAACAGCATTTAATGTTGTTATTACTGGCGCAGGAGAACAAAAACTTGCAGTCATTAAAGCAGTTCGAGAACTTCGACAAGATCTCGGACTAATGGATGCAAAGAAATTGGTCGAAACACCACCACAAGAACTTTTGACCGGCGTTAAAAAAGAAGAGGCTGAAGAAGCAAAAACAAAGCTTGAAGCAGCGGGCGCAACAGTAGAATTGAAGTAATCTTGATCAAAATCAAGATGTCAAAACGATCAATATGCGGGTGATTTAGTACTTACGATAATCAATCGGGTACTAAATCACCCGCTTTTTTGATATTTGCTCATTTTGAGGTAAATTATCGAACCTTGTGCTCACACAAGGTTCTTTTTTTATGTTATAATCTTTTTTTAACCTCAATTCGTACAGCAATAATATATGACTACAAAAGGACAAAAGAATGATTATGGTGCAGATTCAATTACGGTATTAGAAGGGCTTGATCCAGTAAGAAAACGACCAGGAATGTATATTGGAACAACAAGTCAGCCTGGAGTTAATCATGCACTAAACGAAATTGTTGATAATGGTATTGATGAAGCTCTTGCAGGATATGCTTCTTCTATCCGTATTGTTATCGAAAATAATGACTACATGACTGTCTTTGATGATGGTCGAGGAATCCCCATTGAGATTGTTGATAAATATAAAAAATCAGCGCTTGAACTTGTCATGACAATGCTTCATGCAGGAGGAAAGTTTGGACAAGGAGCGTACAAAGTATCAGGCGGGCTTCATGGAGTCGGCGCATCAGTCGTTAATGCACTTTCGGAACATCTTATAGCTGAGGTCACACGTGAAGGAAAAGTATATCGACAGGAATACGTTCGAGGAATCCCAAAATATGATGTAAAAGAAGTCGAATCCTCCATGCTTAATAATCCATTCAAAACAGGAACTGCTATTTCTTTCAAACCAGACGCTGAAATATTTAAAGAAACAATAGAAATCAATTATTCAAAATTTAAGAAGCAGATTAAAGAAAAAGCGTACCTTATTCCCAATGTAATGTTTCATATTGAGAATAAAAAGGAAATTGACAAAACGGCATATTACTTTGAAGGCGGCATCAGATCGCTTATCCGCGATATGAATAAAGGTAAAAAAACCATTCACAATCCCATTTATCTGAAAGATGCAGATGGAGATATTGAGATTGAAGTTGCGATACAGTTTAATGATTCACTCATTGAGAACGTTCATACATTTGTAAATGTCATCAATACTGTTGAAGGTGGGACTCATCTTACCGGTTTTCGCTCTGCTCTCACGAAGTCCATAAATACCTATGCAAGTAAAATTCTTTCAGAAAAAGATTTTAAAGAAAATTTTTCTGGAAATGACATTAAGGAAGGGCTTTCTGCGGTCGTGTATGTCAAAATGTCTTCAAATGATTTACAGTTTGAAGGACAAACAAAATCTAAACTTGGAAACTCAGAAGTACAATCCGTCGTCCAAACAAAGGTAAATTCATATCTCGATGTATATTTTGAAGAAAACCCGCGAGAAGGAAGAGAAATAATTGCAAAGATACTTCTTGCACAACGAGCACGATTTGCAGCAAAAGCGGCAAAAGACGCAGTCCTTCGAAAAGGTGCTCTTGAAGGTTCTGCTCTTCCTGGGAAACTTGCCGATTGTCAAGAAAAGGACCCTGCAAAATCTGAGATATTTATTGTTGAAGGAGATTCTGCCGGAGGTAGTGCAAAGGCAGGACGAAATCGAAAAAATCAAGCAATTTTGCCGCTATTTGGAAAAATTCTAAACACGGAACGATATCGACTTGACCGCGTCATCTCATCTGACAAATTTAAAGACCTTATTGTCGCGCTTGGATCAGGAATTGGGGAACAGTTTGAGCTCAGTAAAGCACGATATCACAAAATAATCATCATGACCGATGCAGATATTGATGGTTCACATATCAAAACGTTGTATCTCACATTCTTTTTCCGACATCTTACCCCACTCGTTGAAAATGGCTTGGTCTATGTCGCAGTCCCGCCACTGTTTAAAGCTACAAAAGGGAAGAAAAAATTGTATCTATATACGGATTCTGATTTAGAAAAATTCTCTGCTGAACATAAAGAAGAAAACTGGAACATTCAACGATTTAAAGGTCTTGGAGAAATGAACTCCGAAGAACTATGGGAGACAACGATGAATCCAGATACAAGAATACTTAAACAAATTACTGTTGAGGACAATGAGGAAGCAGACGAAACTTTTACTATGCTTATGGGAGAAGAAGTTCCCCCTCGGAAGAAGTTTATCACCACGCATGCAAAGCTTGCAGATCTTGATGTGTAATTTAAAAAAATAATTATTTAACCATTTTATTATAACTATGAATCTTAAAAAACTAAAAACAGGAGAGAACCCACCAGAATTTATTAATGTTCTCGTAGAGATCCCACAAGGATCACTCATTAAGTATGAAATTGATAAAGAATCTGGTTGTATGATGGTAGATCGATTTCATTACACATCGATGCCATATCCATTCAATTATGGATTTGTGCCAAACACTATGGCAGAAGATGGTGATCCCACAGACGTCATGGTAGTATCATCGCAACCTCTGGCTGTTGGTGTGGTAATTCCAGTTCGGGTTATTGGAATGCTTGAGATGGAAGATGAAGCAGGAATAGACACGAAAGTAATTGCCGTGCCGACCTCGAAAGTTGATCCATTCTACGCTCATATTCAAGATATTTTAGACCTTGATGAACCAACACGAAATAAAATCAAACACTTTTTTGACCATTACAAGGAGCTTGAACCAAATAAATGGGTGAAAACAAAAGAGTTTTTAGGGAAGGGTGAGGCGATGAAAAATATTGAAAAGTCAATTACCTAATTATTCATTTAACACAAATCTATGTCTCAATCAAATCAAAAAGCAGGTTTTTGGGTACGCTTTGCCGCAACATTTATTGATGGATTGCTTCTTATGGCAGTTGGATTTTTGCTTGGTGGCCTTCTAAAAAATAATCAATTTTTATCAACGATTATTGGCGCAGCTTACTCAATTTATTTTTGGGTAAAACAAGACGGCATGACGATTGGTAAAAAAGTAATGAAAATAAAAGTTGTTCGAATCGATGGGAAACCAATTGATTGGATGACTGCAGGACTTCGATATGTCGGATATTTCGCATCTGCAATACCTTTACTTGCAGGATTTATCTGGGTTGCATTTGATAAAGATAAACAAGGATTCCATGACAAAATTGCAGGAACGTATGTAGTAAAGGCCTAAATAATAATTTTCTTTTAACTGTAGACACATGACCACCATTCAAAACGCACCAATCTCTGAGGAAATGAAAAAAGCATATCTTGATTATGCTATGTCAGTTATCGTAGCTCGGGCTCTTCCTGACGTCCGCGATGGACTGAAGCCTGTTCATAGACGTATTTTATATGCAATGTACAAAATGGGCCTTACCTCAGGAGGAAGATTCTCAAAATCCGCAAAGGTTGTCGGAGAAGTGCTCGGAAAATATCATCCTCATGGTGATTCTCCGGTCTATGATGCACTCGTACGACTTGCACAAGATTTTTCAATGCGATATCCTTTGGTAAATGGCCAAGGTAACTTTGGATCAATTGACGGAGATCCACCTGCTGCAATGAGATACACAGAAGTCAAGATGACCAAAATTGCTGAAGAACTTCTGTATGATATTGAGAAAGATACCATTACTACCGTTGATAATTTCGACGGTACGCTTCAAGAACCAATGTATCTTCCGGCAAAACTTCCCAACATGCTTTTGATGGGTGCAGAAGGAATTGCGGTAGGCATGGCCACAAAAATCCCACCACACAATCTTACCGAAGTTGTCGATACACTCATCACCATGATCGACAATGCAAAATTCTCAGAAATTACTGCAGATACAACAGGAGATACTCCTTTGGAATCTGAAGGAGCCAAAGCCTCTTCAAAAAAAACGACTTCCAACACAAATGATGTTCGTCTCGATACTGATCTTGTTTTTGGAATAGATCTTGATCAAATTCTTACGCACATAAAAGGACCTGATTTCCCAACCGCAGGAAGCATTTATGGCGCTGCAGATATTCGTCAAGCGTACCAAACAGGGCGGGGAAAAATTTTAATAAGAGCAAAAGTAAAGGATGAAGACTATGGAAAAGGAAAAACAGCTATCATTGTCAATGAACTTCCCTATCAAGTAAATAAGGCAAATTTGGTTAAAAAAATCGCCCATTTGGTCGTGCATAAGAAAATTAACGGAATCTCTGATCTTCGAGATGAATCAGACAGAGACGGAATTCGGGTCGTTATTGAACTAAAACGTGATGCCGTATACAAGAAAGTAATAAATAATCTTTATAAACACACCGAACTTCAGACCACATTTCCGGTAAATATGGTTGCCCTTGTTGAGGGAGTTCCCCAAACACTTTCACTCAAATCAATTCTCGAACTTTATATTCATCATCGGGTTAATATTATTCGAAAACGAACTGAATACGAACTTGCACAGGCAAAATATCGTGCACATATCTTAGAGGGATATCTCATTGCACTTGATAATATTGATGAGGTAATTAAAATTATTCGAAACTCAAAAGATGAATCAATTGCTCGAGAGCAATTGATGAAAAGCTTTGGTCTTTCTGAAATTCAGTCACAGGCAATTCTTGACATGCAACTCAAGAGACTAACCGGACTTGAACGAGCAAAAATTGAAGATGAGTTGGCAAAATTAAGAAAATTAATTAGCTATTTGGAGGAGCTTTTGGGAGATGTATTCAAGATTTTGAAAGTAATAAAAGATGAACTCCTTGAACTAAAAAAACAATTTGGTGACGTGCGCCGCACAAAAGTATTTGTCTCAAAACCAGGAGAAATCACTGATGATATGCTCATTGAAAACAAAGAAGTTATTGTAGTTCTTACCAAAGAAGGATATATCAAGCAAGTACCTCGCGAAACATTCAAAGTACAAAAACGTGGAGGAAAGGGAGTCTCAGGAATGACAACGAAAGAAAATGATGATATTTTCTTTATCACAACTGCAATGGCACATGATTATATGTTATTTTTCAGTAATCAAGGACGAGTATTCAAAACACGCGTCTGGGAAATTCCCCTCGGAGCACGTACATCAAAAGGAAAGGCAATTGTAAATCTTTTGACTCTTCGACCAAATGAAGTGATCACATCTGTTCTATCATTTAACGAAGAGCTCTCTCAAAAAAAGGGAACGAATATTTTGATGGTTACTAAAAAAGGACTCATCAAAAAAACTGAATTTAATAAATATGCAAATATTCGAAGCAACGGCTTGATTGCAATCAACTTGAACAATGGAGATGAACTGCTCACCTCATCCCTTACTGATGGACACATGAATATTATGATCATAAGTCGTGGTGGAAAAGCAATTCTCTTCAAAGAAAAAGAAATTAGAGAAACGGGAAGATCCTCACGAGGAGTTCGAGGTATCAGCTTGGGAGCGGGGGATACAGTGGTTGCCGCAGATTTTTTCACTGAAGAAGATCTTAAAAAAGCAATCATGGTAATTCTTGAAAAAGGAATTGGGAAACTCGTAAACTTAAAAAACTTTAATGATCAGCATCGGGGAGGAAAGGGAGTCAAGATCGCTCCAGCTGGAGAGAAAACAGGAAAAGTAGCTTTTGCTCAAATTGTAGAACCAGAAGATAGCACCATTATTATCACAAGCCAACAAGGACAAGTGGTAAAAACGGAAATCAGTAAAATTCCAAAATACTCTCGAACAGCAAAAGGAGTAATATTGATGCGATTTTCAAAGTCAGGTGATAAGGTTGTAAGCGCGACATTTATCTAAACTCAATGATCATTCCGTGTGTTGACATCGTTTCCTATCTTGACGAACAGTTAAAACTGCAGGTTGCTCAGTTGAAGGAAAAAAATATTTCGCCAAAATTGGTGACTATTCTTCTTGGGCAGGCACCAGAGCAACTTTCATTTGTAAGCATTAAACAACGAAAAGCTGAAATGCTGGGTATAGATTTTGAGTTTCTGAATCTCAGCAACACCCCCCCATTCAAAGAATTTTTGGGTCAATTACTACAGATCGCTCAAAATCCTTCAACGACCGGAATAATAATCCAACATCCGCTTCCCGAACATTATGATCTCGAAAAGATGTATACCCTCATTCCTTCTTCAAAAGAAATTGAAGGTCACTTAACCAACTCATATTTTCAATTTCCATTAAGTCTATCAGTACTTTCAGGACTTAAATTTATTTTTTCAAACGAACAAACGCCAGAAAATGCCGTGGTAGATTTTCAAAATGATATACCGTTTTTCAAAAATGTCCTTCAAAATAAGAATATCGTCATTGCGGGAAAAGGTCCAACGGGAGGCAAACCAATCGGAAAATCTTTCGCAGAAATTGGTGTTCCATTTACCGTAGTTGACTCAAAAACTACAAATCCAGATGATATTTTTCGAAGTGCAGATATTATTATCACCGCAACAGGCAGGAAAGTTATTTCTTCAGACAATATTAAACCTGGCGCAATATTACTTAATGTGGGACTTCGAAAAGAGGAGGGCAGACTTATGGGAGATCTTGATGAAAAGAGTATTGATCAAAAAGCTGCGTGGTACAACATTACTCCACGGGGTTTTGGCCCCCTTGATGTTTCCTATTTATATAAAAATCTTCTTCAATCAGCTCGTCTTAATCTTTCTCCCTAAGATATGAAATCAATCTTTGTTATTACTGGCCAAACTGCAACGGGAAAGACAGCTTATGCACTAGAGCTTGCAAAACAAATGAATGGTGAACTGATTAATGCAGATTCTCGACAAATATATAAGAAAATGAATATTGTGACGGGGAAAGATTTGCATCAGACCGATGGCAATTTCATTAAAATTAACAATATTAACAATGGTGATATTGGATATTTTGAAGTGCCCTTTTCAAATACAAAGCTCTGGCTTTATGACATTATTGATCCAAAATATAATTTTTCCGCTCATGATTATAAAAAATGTGCTTTGAATGCAATTGAGCACATCCTCCAACATAATAAAATACCCATTATTGTTGGGGGGAGTTACTTATATATAAAGAATCTTTTATTTGATACTGTCGATATTCATGTCCCACCGAATGAAAAATTGAGAATAGAACTTTCTGGGTTACCCGTTAAGAAACTTCAAACAAAACTGAGTAATATCAATCCTACAATTTTGGATACTATGAATAAAAGCGATCTAAATAATCCTCATCGATTGATACGAAAAATTGAAATTGAAACAACTCAAAAATCATCAATTAAAAAGCCCTCATCTCCGCTTTCTGATGAATACAAAGTCGAAATTATTGGATTTCGACATAAAAATATTCAAGACTTAGGAAAAATTATTGAGAAACGGGTTATTGAACGAATACAAGCAGGAGCAATAGAGGAGACGCAGGGACTGTTACAGTATGGTTATACTTTAGAATCTCCTGGATTGAATGCAATCGGGTACCGTCAAATTATCTCCTTTTTAGAAGGAGCGATAACAATGCAAAATATGATTCAAGAATGGACTACAAAAGAAATTCAGTATGCGAAACGACAGCATACCTTCATGAAACAAAACAAGGATATAGCATGGACTGAGCTATAAATCTATAGTAACATTTTAGTAGTGATGCAATTTTTAAGTGAGTTATGTTCAAAAATAAACGCGTGACATTGCTATTTTCAGTTGTCTTATTTACTTTTGGTGTCATATTTTTTTCCCTTGCAATTCAAAAATATCAGGTTCTCATTCAAAGTCGAGCAGACGGAAATGTCATTTCTATTGATTTTGGCACAACAAATGAGCATGGAGACAAGCTCATGATCGAGATGGGACTACAGTTGTCTGACATCAATGAAACAGCCTCAGTCGACCAAATCATCCAATATTTTGATGGAACTCCAACATTTGTAAGGGTTGTGGATCCCGAACCTGCAATTGTCGATCATGACAATTTTTCTCGATTGCAAGAAAAAGGATTTTTTTGGTATTTTTCTTCAGATACATATGCTGGACTCACTGCAATTGCAGAAAAATATTTTGAAAAATACCCTGATGGAAGGGCAATTCTTGAGTTGACCAATCATGATGTGCGAAGCATTCCCGATACGGAAGCACTTGCTACGCAGTTTCCCCATGCAATATTTTTTGCATCAAATTATATTAATTGGCCACGCGACAAGGTACGCGAATTAGTAACAGAGTCAAACGTGGTACTCACTCATCCGAGTCTTCATGGAGTCAGTTTTTATGCAGATGCAGGTCAAGGATTGGATAATGTTGCTGAAAATGTGGCATTATTTTGGGATACCTTTTTTGATGCTTCAACTGATATTGCAGGAACTTCAGTGAAGATCAATTGGCCCCACAAGAAGTTTAATCTTGCACTTTCAGAAATTAAAACTGCAAATCCTACAAATGAAGCAGACATCATTAAGGATGAATCCCAAAAATTTGGAATATTATTAAGTGCATTCTTTAATTATGTTCAGATGAGAGGAGACGAAGAGCGCCTTGGTACAAATAATAACATACCCATACGGTACGTTGGCTTGGGAGAGATATCTGATCTTCGTTCGTCAGCTAAATCAATTGCGAAAGTATTTTCACTTATGTCAAAGGACCAGATGCCCGTTGTATACCCTGACACAGGTTCAGGAACAAATTTACGTGATCAAAAGCCACTCTATGGATTTGTCGCATATAAAGAAGCGATTGGATACCGATTAGTTTTTACAAATACTGGATCTGATGCGATCACACTCCAACTTCCCCGTAATAAGTCATTTGATGGATATACTTCCGTTTCAAATATTCGTGGACAGATCAATGCTATCGAACCAGAAAATAAAATTGTTTTTCAGCCATACGAAGTCATTGCGGTATTTAAGGGCGATCTACCAAATAGTTCCCCAACTCAAACTCAACCCACATTACCAGCCGAAGCAGCAAATCAACTGGTCTGTGATCCGGGGTCAAATCCATATAATTCTGACTCGATGGTAGTGACAAATAATACGCAAGAAACAATTAACAACTTGACGTCGGTGACCTTTCGCTGCAAATATATACCCAATAAGATACGAGAAGGATTTTACAAATGTGAGACATGTGAGGATAGTGATGAGGTAAATAACCCTGACTGTCAGATTGGTATTTATGATCCAAATTCTTCAATTGAGGCATATAGCCTCGCTCCTGGAGAAAGTAAAACAATAAACGTTCGGGCAAACCGATGCGAGATAATT
>Ga0210005_1002514_pt1 | contig 10653 bp, 10 predicted proteins | sample CryGey02umfilter_3_FD_183961 | JGI IMG/M metagenome (GOLD analysis project Ga0210005, IMG submission 183961) | Groundwater microbial communities from aquifer in Utah, USA - Crystal Geyser 4/9/14 0.2 um filter (SPAdes) (version 3) | ecosystem: Environmental > Aquatic > Deep subsurface >... | reverse complement strand
AAGTTATCGGTTTATGGTACCTTACTTCGCCAGTCAATATGCCGACTGCGCCTTTTACCAGAAGTGTTAAAGAAATCAATCCAATGGCCCAGGTAAACAGTACATTGAAATACTCAATAAGTGTTGGGTGGTATTCTGTGTATTCTCCGAGAGGCGAGGGGCTAAAGGCGGGGAACACTAGCATCATCGGTTTTTCAACCAAGATTGTCATGAAAACCACGACGCACACCACAGGAAGCCAGCGGTCATAGCTTTTCCTGACCTTAGGGATAAGAATCGCAACAAAGCAGCCAACAATTGATCCAACCGTTCCCCAAAACCAGGGCGCGTACAGGTTGAGGCCGTTGTGACCGAACATGCTGTAATTAAGCGAGGCGGCGTGCTCGGTATTTGAGTACAGTGCCGTAAAGTATTCTGCGGCCAACACCAACAGTATAATTCCAAGGCTCCAGCCTATTATTGTCGTCATTAAATTAATGACCGAATCGCTAATTTCAAGCTTGGTATTCTTTCTGATGAGCAGAAATAATAATATGACTAATGATGGGCCTGAAGCGCCAGCCATGGCCAGAAATCCGAAGGGCAGGACCGCAGTAGCCCACTCGCCCATCCTGGCATTACTGCTAAGGACGAATGCCGTGCAGATGTGAATAAGCGGCCCCCATATAATGGCTAGATAGATAACCGGGGTAAACCATCTAGCCATCGCTTTCGTGTCAAATTCGCCGACATATTTCTTGTAAAGAATATAAGAAATACCCGCAAGATTAAGGTACAGATAGACATTCAGCACAATCGTGTCGTATACGAGCATCGAATTCGGGAAGTTGGGATACCCCACTCCAGGCAACATATGCCACAACCTGTCGGGTCTTCCCATATGAAACAGGACAAAGGTTATGCCCGTGGCAACAAAGCACATGGCGATGATCTCGCCTATCACAGCAAGCTCTTTCATATCCTTGCGATGATAGAAATAGCCGGGTGCCACAACCAGTATTGCCGCCGCCGCCACATGCGCGGTAAAAATGAAATTTGCAAAAAACAATTCCATCGGTATCTGATCAGTCGCGCCGACCAGTATCAGACCCTCGGTAAGCTGCCTGTACGCCGTGTAAGAACCGACCAGAATAAAAAAAAGGAGGAAACCAAGCCAAGCATAGTATTTTGGCCCACCTTTTATGGCATATGAACCAAAGTCCATTGCAAATGACAGCATTTTTGTCATGATTTAAGCTCAGCCCACGAAGTAAAAGAATTTCGGATAGGTGCTCATCTCTTCCTTAAACCTGAAGACTTTCTTGGTGGCCAAAATTTTTCTCACATCGCTTTCCGGATCGAGTAGGTTGCCGAATTTTCTTGCGCCTACCGGGCAGGCCTCCAGGCAGGCGGGATTCCTGCCCTCCCGGGTCCGTTGCAAGCAAAATGTGCATTTTTCCATAACCCCTCTCATGCGCGGCCTGTTGCCAAAATAATGAGTCTTTGGATTCATTTCCGCTGGCGGAAGATTAGGCTCGCCCCAGTTAAAGCGTCTTGCTCCGTATGGGCATGCGAGTTGGCACATCCGGCAGCCTATGCACCAGTTGTAATCGATCACCACCACGCCGTTCGGGTCTCGGAAGGTTGCCTTTACTGGGCAAGCCTTGACACAGGGCGGCTTTTCACACTGTTGGCACTGGACGGGTACATAGAAATAATCCTTATCGGGGACCATCTCGTCCGCAGCGTAATAGTTCTGTGTCTCCTCAGTGGAAAGCCCGCCAACCGGGGTGTAGGCATTACCGCCAACCTGGACGCCGTAATCGCCTAGCTTGCTGGATTCCGGATAACCCTTGTTCAGTTTATCGGCAGAAAATGAAAAATTCCCTTTCGGAATTTTCATTACCTGTATCCATTGAATCTCGGGGTTGTTGCGCGACTGGTTGTTTTCCTGGACACAGGCATGAACGCAGCGCCTACAGCCTATGCACTTCGAGATATTGAGGGCATAGCCAAAAAGAACGCCCTCCGGGGCTGGCACATCTGAAACGGTTGTTTTCTTTCCATATTTAGCGGTATATCTTTTTTCCAGCCGTTCGATGGCGGTCTCTTTTTCCTTGTCTGACATAAGGACAAAATGTCCTTGTAGCGATTCCGCAACAGTTATCTCGGCATCGGGACTAGCAGGGCCGACAGAGGCCTCTACTGAGACAGGACTGGCCACAAGCGCTGCCGCGCCAGCAATGCCGATATTCTTCAGGAAATCACGGCGACTTTCTTTCACGTCATCAGTTTTTGTATTTATTTCTTCTGACATCGGTGCCTCCAGTTGGAGAAAATAGGTAACAAAAATCAGGCAATTTTCTTGTGATAATTATTCAGCAATTCATCGAGCATCAGTTTCTTCTCGTTATCGGTCATTAGTACGAGTTGTTTTTGCGACATAATACTATCCTGAGCATTTACATCGCCCGCATATTTTTCATTTATGTCGCCAGCTGAATCAGAGGATGATGATATCAAGGTCTTGGTATAATCCGCAGCGGCAACAACACCCACCACGGCGGCGGCTTTTTTAAAAAATGCCCGCCTAGAGTTCTCTTTCTTAATCATGATCGATCCTTAATTTCCAATCTTCGTCGAGGTTCAATTTAAAACACCTAACTGCCATGGCGCAGCGCCGCCCCAAAGCTTGGAACGCCCTTGGGCTACGTGAGTTCACGTTAAGGGGCGCCCACACTTCGCGGTAGATGAGCGCGTAGGCGACTAAGTGTATCGGTCAAAGCGGAGTAGCGCTCAAAGAACTCCATTGTAAGTTTTGCAGCTTCTACTTCATTGGTTTTAATGTCACCAACGGCACTCATAGCCGCACGCATGACCTCGGTCAACTGATTGTGAAATTTCACAACTTCCGCATCCGATGAAAATTCCAGAGTTTTACTGGCTGAGTCGTATTTCATACATGTCATCTTCCATAAAATCCTCTCAGCCGATAGCGCTATCCTAATTCCGGAAAGGTAAAGCAAAGGTCGCTATCAGGTGAAGGTTTGGTGAATTTGCTGCCAACCTCCTGTGCCAATATCCCCTGAGACACCTGCCCTATGCACCTGGCGCAAGCAGCGCGCCGATCTCGCCGGGTTGCGTGCAGGCGTCGGCCAGCGTGAGGATGCGACGCTTCTCGTTGCTGCTGAACTGGCGCCGTTGCGCAACGGCGACCACCTCAGGATCGGGGCGCGCGCTTTCAACTGCCTGTTCAACTTGCATCGGGACTTTCTTCTTGGTCGTCATGATTTTGGCCTGCCTTGCACTTTAATTTCTGAAGGGCAGGTGTCTCAGGTCATATTGGCACAGGAGGGGCGCGGTATTATCGCGCAGTGTCCCCAGCACCGCCGGGTTGGGCACCTTATCAGCCGTGACCAGCTTCGGCATGCAACTTCAGCCCAAGTGCACCGATGACTTTAAGGATGGTGTCGAAGCCAGGGCTACGATCACCGGAGAGCGCTTTGTAAAGACTTTCGCGAGACAGTCCGGCATCGCGCGCGACCTGTGACATACCCTTGGCGCGAGCAATATCGCCAAGTGCTTTAGCAACAAATGCAGCATCCCCGTCTGCTTCTTCAAGGCAGGCTTCAAGATAAGCGGCCATTTCCTCATGGGTTCCGAGGTGTTCGGCTACATCATAGCGAGTGGTAACAGTCTTGGTCATGGTTGCTACTCCGAAAGATTACGTGCGAGGCGCAATGCAGTCTTGATGTCCTTGGCTTGGGTAGTCTTGTCTCCTCCAGCCAGCAGAATAATCAGTTCTCGCCCTCGCATCTTGAAATACACCCGGTAACCGGGGCCGTAGTTGATTCGCAACTCCGAGCACCTTCACCAACCGGCTCGACATCGCGGGGGTTTCCAGCGGCGAGCCGTTCGATCCTTGCTTGGACGCGCGCTCTCGTTTGGAGGTCGCGCAAGTCGTCGAGCCACTGAGCGAAGAGGCCGGTTTTGCGAATTTCAATCATAAAACAACTGTAGCCCTGTGGCTACATATTGTCAATGCCATACGCGCCGCCCTGAGGTGCCCAACGTAGAAGTCACCGGCGCTGCGCGGCTTTATCGCGCAGCGTCCGTGTGGACTGCCGGGTTGGGCATCAGTTTCTCACTGTGTCGTAGGCCGTCTTCCATTCACCAGCCAACACAGGGAGACGTGTCAGTATTTCACGTCCGAATACCACCTCATCGACATAGCCCATGTGAAGCATGTCAATCATTCGGCATAGGTACGAGCGTCCGCACTCCCACCATGTGAAGTGGTTATCAATGAATGGCGGATTCAACTCTGAAGTGCAACTTTTGTAAGCGAATTTAGGTGGCGAGCTGCGTTAATATCGGAGCCACTTAAACGACCAAGTAAAAGGAGCACAGATGAAGCAATATAAGCAGCTCACCAGCGAGCTACGATACCAGATTTACGGGCTGAAACAAGCTGGTTTGAATCAAACCGAGATCGCCAAAAAAATCGGCGTAGACAAGGGCACGATTTCACGGGAGTTCAAGCGTAACGAGGGCAAGCGCGGCTGGCGGCCAAAGCAGGCGCAGTCGTTCCGAGATGAGCGCCGGCAAGCCTGCACGAATGGCAAGTGCTTCTCATCGGATGAATGGGCGGAAGTCGAGCGGTTGATCCGGGAAGACCTCAGCCCGGAACAGGCCGCAAATCGGCTTGCGTTGGAAGGCTGCTTGCAGATTAGCCATGAGATCATCTACCAACACATTTACGCGGACAAACGAAATGGCGGAGAGCTGCACCAACATTTGCGAAGCCAGAAACCGCGCCGCAAGCGTTATGCAAGCGGGCAAGAACGACGTGGCACGATCAAGAACCGTGTCAGCATTGATGAGCGCCCGGAGATCGTTGCGGAAAAAACACGTATGGGTGATTGGGAGGGCGACACTGTGATCGGCAAGAACCACAAAGGCGGATTGGTTACACTGGCCGAACGCAAGTCGCGCTATGTGTTGGCGGGGCATATACGCAGCAAGCATGCTGCCGGGGTCACGGCTGTGACAACGCGCCTGCTGACGCCTCACAAGGATAAGTGCCACACCATCACATTCGACAATGGCAAGGAGTTTGCGGAGCATGAGAAAATGGCGGCAGAACTAAAAGCGGACATCTACTTTGCCAATCCCTATCACTCCTGGGAGCGGGGGTTGAACGAGAACAGTAACGGGCTATTGAGGCAGTACTTCCCCAAGGGCATGGAGCTGACAGACATCACCGAGGAACAAGTGCAGGAGGCGGTAGAGCGGATCAACCACCGACCTCGAAAAGCACTTGGATTTAGAACCCCGCATGAGGTATTTTTTGGGGTGGAAGTACGCTACACCAAGCAACCACTGGTTGTTGCACTTCTAACTTGAATCTGCGAGTCCTTGACAAACGACGTGGCGGTGTATCTGTCCAGCGTGGTGGTCTCTGAACTGAGTTACGGCGTGCGGAAAAGCCGCTGGCGCAAAACCAATGAGACGGTACTGCAAGAGTTTTTGTTGGATTTCCAGATTGCCGTTTTCGACCAATCGGCCGCCATGCTGGCCGGGGATGTGCGCGCCCGCTTGGAGCGTCTTGGCCACCCTATCGGCCCGATGGATACTTTGATCGCCGCGCATGCGTTGAGCCTGGACGCGACACTGGTCACCCATAACGTGGGTGAATTTTCACGAGTGAGGAGGCTCAAGTTGGAAGACTGGGCGGTTAGTTAGGAGCCTGCCGGACTTACAGTAAATCGGCTGTAAAACTGGCCGAACGGTCCATATTCCGCCGATTGCTCATTACAATCCCTCAAGTCCGACAGGTTCCTGGTTTTTTTCAGGTTCATATCCATATCTACCGCCGCTGACTCGGGCCTGGCCGGCCAGGTCACGGTCCATGAACAGATCGCCGAAGCCGGCCTCGGCCAGCAGCCGGGCGACTGCCGTGCCTTGATCCCAGCCATGTTCCAGCAGTAGCCAGCCACCGGCCAACAGGTACGCGGGGGCTTGCCGGATGATGGCCCGGATGGCGTCCAGGCCGTCCGGGCCGGAGGCCAGGGCGGCGTATGGTTCGAAGCGGCAATCGCCCAGTGTCAGGTGCGGATCGGCCTCGGCGACGTAAGGCGGGTTGGCGACGATCAGGCCGAAGGTCCGCCCAGCCAGCGTGTCGAACAGATCGCTCTCCAGCCATTCGACCTCGGCGCAGAGACGTGCGCCGTTGTCCCGCGCCACGGCCAGGGCCGCTGGGCTGATGTCCACGGAGGTGAGCCGCAGGTCCGGGCGTTCCAGTTTCAGGCTGATGGCGATGCAGCCGCTGCCGGCGCCGATGTCGAGCACGCGGGCATTGACCGGCGCCCGGGCCAGGGCGGCGTCGATCAGGTGCTCGGTCTCCGGACGGGGGATCAGGGTGGCGGGGCCGACGCGGAACCACCGGCCGTAAAACTCGCGTGCACCGAGGATGTAGGCCACCGGTTCGCCGGTCAGCCGGCGGCAAACGATGGCCTCAAGGGCGGCGGCCTGAGCCGTGCCAAGCGTATCCGTATCGTGGGCCAGCAACCAGACCGTTTCGACCATCAGGACGTGGCTGGCCAGTATTCGTGCCTCCAGCCGTGCCTCGCCCTGGCTGAGGCCGAGTTGGGCGGCCAGCCGGCCGGCGGCGTCGGCCAGGCGGGCCGCGACGGTCATTCGCCGTCGCCGGCCAGGGCGGCCAGCAGCCCGGCCTGGTGCTCGGCGGTCAGGCCGGCGATCAACTCATCCAGATCGCCAGCCATGATGGCGTCGATCTTGTACAGGGTCAGGTTGATGCGGTGGTCGGTGATTCGGCCCTGGGGGAAGTTGTAGGTGCGGATGCGGTCGGAGCGGTCGCCAGTGCCAACCAGGCTCTTGCGCTGACTGGCCTCCTTGGCGTGGGCCTCACGTTCCTGTTTGTCCTTCAGTCGGGCGGCCAGTACCTGCAAGGCCTGGGCCTTGTTCTGGTGCTGCGAGCGGCCATCCTGGCATTCCACCACCAGTCCGCTGGGCAGGTGGGTGATGCGCACCGCCGAGTCGGTCTTGTTGATGTGCTGGCCGCCGGCGCCCGAGGCGCGGTAGGTGTCGACGCGCAGGTCGGCCGGGTTGATGGCGATCGCCGCCAGCTCGTCGGCCTCCGGCATTACCGCGACGGTGCAGGCCGAGGTGTGGATGCGGCCTTGCGTCTCGGTCTCCGGGACGCGCTGGACGCGGTGGCCGCCGGACTCGAACTTGAGTTTCGAGTACGCGCCCTGGCCGACGATGCGACAGATGATCTCCTTGTAGCCGCCGACCTCGCCGTCGCTAACGGAAACGACTTCCATCTTCCAGCCCTGGCGTTCGGCGTAGCGGCTGTACATGCGGAACAGGTCGCCGGCGAACAAGGCCGATTCGTTGCCGCCGGTGCCGGCGCGGATTTCCAGGAACAGGTTGCGTTCGTCATCGGGGTCGCGCGGCAGCAGCAGGACTTGCAGCTCGTCTTCGAGACCGGCCAAGCGCGCCTGGCCGTCTTCGATCTCGGCCGCAGCCAGCTCCTTCATTTCCGGGTCGGCCAGCATCTCGCGGGCGGCGGCCAGATCGACCAGGGTCCGCCGGTAAGCCCGATAACGCTGGACCAGCGGTTCGATCTCGGCGTGTTCCTGGTTCAGTTTGCGGTACTGGGCCAGGTCGGCGGTGGCCTCGGCGCTGGCCAGAAAACGGTTGATCTCCTCCAGGCGCTGGTCAAGCCGATCAAGTTTGGCGAGCAGGGAGGGTTTCATTAGACGCTTTTTGTTGCTCGGCCTTCCGACCGACAGTCGGGCTGAAGCCCGACCTACTGGTCGTTGTGCAGGTTATACAGCCGGGCGATCAGTTGTTGCAGTTCGTCCCGTTCGTCGCCGCTGGCCTCGTTGATGGCGTGGCTGGGTTCATGCAGCAGCTTGTTCATCAGGCCCTGGCTCATCGCCTCCAGCACAGCCTGGGGCTCGTCGCCCTTGAGCAGCCGTTTGTGGGCCTTTTCCATCTCGTGCCGGCGCAGGCGTTCGGCGTGATCGCGCAGTGCGCGCAGGGTGGGTACCGCCTTGCGGCCATCCAGCCAGTGCATGAACTGGCCGACGTTGGCCTCGACGATGACCTCGGCCTGCTCCACCTTGCCGTGGCGGGCATCGTGGCCGGCTTGCACGACCTCGCCCAGATCGTCGACCGTGTAAAGATAGACATCGTCGAGTTCGCCGACCTCGGCCTCGACGTCGCGCGGTACGGCCAGGTCGACCATAAACATAGGGCTGTGCTTGCGGGCCTTCAGCGCCCGTTCGACCAGACCCAGGCCGACGATGGGCAGCGGGCTGGCGGTCGAGGTGACCACGATGTCGAACTCGTGCAGCACTTCGGACAGGCTGGACAGGGAGGCGGCCTCGCCGCCGAACTTGTTGGCCACTTCCCGCGCCCGTTCGACGGTGCGGTTGATGACCATGAGCCGGCGCGGCTTGCGGGCGGCGAAGTGGGTGGCCACTAGGTCGATCATCTCGCCGGCGCCGATGAACAGCACCGATTGCTGGTCGATGGAGGGAAAGATGCGTTCGGCCAGGGTGACGGCGGCGGCCGACATAGAGACCGTGCTGGCGCCGATCTCGGTGGCGGTACGGACCTCCTTGGCGACCGAGAAGGTGCGTTGAAACAGCTTGTTCAGCAGCAAGCCCAGGGTGCCGGCCTCCTGCGCCGATTCGACCGCGTTTTTCATCTGGCCCAGTATCTGGGTTTCGCCCAGGACCATGGAGTCGAGGCCCGAGGCGACCCGGAAGGCGTGCTTGACGGCCTGGTCATGAGGCAGTAGGTAGAGGTAGGGGCGGACCTCATTGGCCGCCATGCTGTGGAAATTGGCCATCCATTGCACCACGTCCTCGGGTTCGGCGGTGTTGCAGTAGACCTCGGTGCGGTTACAGGTGGACAGGATGGCGGCCTCGTGCGCCACGCCGTTGCCGGTTACGTCGGTCAGCGCGCGGGATAGGATGTCGGCGGGGAACGCCACCCGCTCCCGGATCGCGACTGGGGCGGTATGGTGGTTGACGCCACAGGCGAGCAGGATCTGCTTTGAGTTGCTCACTTGCGGCACCTGAATGAAACCGGGCAATGGTTTTGGGGCGACATCTGCTTGAAATGACTTGAACAAACAAGGGCGCATTGTACTGCTAACCCGGACATTCCAATCAATCGATGAGCCGGAAACCTTCGCCCGGCGCCGAAAGGGCGGGGTCGAACTTGTCCGCTGGCGATTTTTTCGGGGCGGCGGGCGGCGCCGGTTGCGAGGGTATGGCCACTGGCTTGGCCGGTATGACCGCCGCCGGCTTGGTCGTCGGGTTTGTTGGCATCGGTTCGTTGTGGCCCTTGCCGTCTTTGGCCTTGGCCGCAGACGGCGCCGGTTGCGGCGGCATGGCTGGCGGCTTGGTCGGCATGACCGACAGCGGTTTGCTCATCGGTTTGACTGGCATCGGTACGCGCCGGTCATTGTCGCCTTTGGCCTTGGCGACAGGCGGCGCGGCGGCGGCCTCGAAGTCGGCAAGCACCTCCCGCCAACCCAGCGAGCGGCCCTCGCCGGCCGCCACCATGGGCTGCAAGATTGGCACCATGGCCTTGAGTACCTGGACCGGCAGGGCGCTGGTGAAGGCATAGTCACCCGCCGCCTCGCCCGGTACATAGGCGGTGATGACGCCATAGAAGTGACGACCGAGGAAGAATGCGAAGGTGGCGACCCGGTTGACCACCCGCGATTTGACCACCGCGCCATTGGCGGCATAGGTGTCGAAGCGGTTGTCGCCGGTACCGGTCTTGCCGCCGATGGCGAGCTTGCCCTGTTGCGTGACGAAGGCGCCGTTGAGCCGCCCGGCGGTGCCGTTGGCGACCACGTTGGCCAGCGCTTCGCGCGCCACCTGGGCCAGCTCGACCGGCAGAACTTGCTGGGCCGGCGCGTCGGCATGGGCGAACACGCTGTGATAGGGCGTGCCGGCGGCGAAGTCCAGCCGCTTGATGGTCGCGGACGACTGTTTGGCACCATCGTTGAGCAGGATGCCCATCAGGTCGGCCAGGGCGGCCGGGCGGTCGGCTGAGGCGCCGATGGCCGTGGCATAAGAGGGCGTCAGGCTGGCGAAGGGATAACCCAGGCGCTGCCAGCGGCGGAGGATTTCCTGGAATGCCTCGATCTCCAGCAGCGACAGGATGCGGATGTCCTGGGCATTCTTTCGGCTGGTCTTGAACAGCCAGTCATAGCCGTCTATGCGGGCCTGGGTGCTGGCCTTGACCAGTTCGTCCCAGCGGGCCTGGGGATGTTTTCGGCTATAGGCCACCAGCCACAGTTCCAGCGGATGGACCTGGGCGACATAGGCGCGGTCGGCCAGGTTGAATTTGCCCGGCGCGTAGGTTGCATAGAGCGCGGCGAAATCGCCTTCGCTGTAGCTGTCCGGCGCCTCCAGACGGGTCTTCATCGATAGGCTGAAGGCGGCCAGATCGGCGTCGGGCTCCAGGTAGCGTAATACCGCCGCCAGGCGCCGGGGGTGCGGCGTCATGTGGCTGAACAACAGCCCGGTGCGCTGGCTGGGGTCTAGCCCGCGATATTTCTTGTGGAACTGGAGCAGGAAGGTCTTGCCCTCCTGGTCGGCAAATTTGAGCAGATAGGTTTGC
>Ga0210005_1002513_pt1 | contig 10654 bp, 8 predicted proteins | sample CryGey02umfilter_3_FD_183961 | JGI IMG/M metagenome (GOLD analysis project Ga0210005, IMG submission 183961) | Groundwater microbial communities from aquifer in Utah, USA - Crystal Geyser 4/9/14 0.2 um filter (SPAdes) (version 3) | ecosystem: Environmental > Aquatic > Deep subsurface >... | reverse complement strand
AACTTGATACCTGCTTTGGTCATTTTGTTCACATTAATAGCTTTTAAAATTCCTTGAGCAATATGAATCTGTCCTGAAGGTTCAAAGCCGTCGTAGGCGATCAGATCTTCACCTGACTCAAGTAAAGTTTTTAGGTCTGCATCAGTAATGATCTCTTCTCCAACTTCTTTAATGAGTTTAATTTTTTCGTCAATGGTCATGGAAATAGTATAACGCATAACGCAAATCGTGTAACGTGAAACGTATAACACAAGAATTCACGCTCCTTGACACAGTTTGTCATTCCCGTGAAAACGGGAATCCAGACTGGATCCCCGATCCCACCAGAGGCGGGCAGGCAGGTGCTCTGCGTCGGGGAATATCATCAAAGTCATCTGGTCATATTTACAGAATTGGGCTCTGCAAGAATCTTTCCAAAAAGATATTGATCGATCCCGAAGTATGAAGCTTTGCGCAGTCCTTCAAGATCAAACCCCATTTTTTCGTAAAATACTTTTGCTTCAGGTTGGCCAGCAACTTCCATTTTGTGTGCTTTACTATCTAGTGCGAGTTCGTTCCACTTTTGAATAAGGGAAGTTCCAAATCCCTTGTGTTGAAATTCTTTGAGGATGCCGAACCAACGACAAAATGAGACTCCACCATAGGGCGAATCAATCACGGCAAAACCAACGATTGAATTGTTCTCGAAGGCTCCAATAATTATTTTTTCTTTTCTTTGAACCCAAAATTTGAGTGTGTCTCGCGTGTAAATTCTTTTCAATAAATATTGAACCACATGGGGAGTATATCCCGGAAATTCAGTTTTGAGTACTGTAGTAAATACTGGATAAAATGTATCTACATCTTGTTGTAAAAGTATTTTTATGGGCATATCTTTATTCAAATTGCTCGATTATCCCGGCGACCTTTTTCTTCATAAATTCATTTACTTCTACCATTACGATTCCCACATCGAATTGGCCATAGATAATAACACTCTTCAATGGTGCGAGTAATATTGCAGGGAGTGCAAGGAGGTCTTCTTCACCTTGTATAACTATACGTTGAGTCTCGTCAGTATGTCTTGCCTTCAGTATTGCTGAATCAATCAAGTTCACTGCTTCTTTTGTGATCGTTCCAGCAGGGTTTGCCACATCAAAATTGCTTCCTCCATCCATTCGTTTGATATCTGACCGTCTTGTACGGTAGTCAATGATTTCTATGTGTGGCTGGAAGCCAGCTTGCTCCAACGTTTGTACGATAATATCTCCCACGGCAATTACCATTGTTGGGTGCATCTCACCAATCTTTTTTACCACTTCGCGCGCGGTAGCAATAGCAGTGTCTATGCTACCCGACATCACAGTTCCCATGGGAAATTGAAGTTCTTTACGTATGTTTTGGGGAACGGTGTGTTTGTCTGAACGTACGAAGTTGTCTATATACACTTCGCCATTGCGATTAATCACGCCTTGACGGATGCGAGTTGAGCTTATCGTTTCGCCATCTTTCCCATGTAGTAACGGCACATTAATCACATATAATTTAGGTAGGTTATGCTCAACTCGTTTTTCATTCAACGTATTCGCATTCGGCTCTGAATCGCTCGTCACTACGATAGAATCAATATCATCTCTGTTTGTTGCAGATCCATATATATCGTCGAGTACTTCGTAAGACGCTCGATCACGTACATTCATGCTTAAGAGATATTTTTCTAATACTTGTTTGCGTTCAGTGTGAGGTTGAATGATATTTGATAGTTGTTTATTTGTTACAAATGCATCTGAAGTGACTCCTATAGTTATGTGTTTAGCAGAATCAAAAGCCGCTGCAAGAATGTATTTGTGTCCCGCATGAAGATGATCAAATGTGCCGCCAAGAACTGCATGTTTATATTTATAGAGCATGAAGATAGTATACCGCTAGAAGTTGGAAGTTGGAAGTTTTACCGTAAGACGAGTTGCCAGATCATAAATGCTACCGAACCTTAAAAAATAGATAGGCATTGCCAGATATATAATTGTCACTCTAAATTTTGAATATTCACGGTTAGAAAAAGACAAAATACTTATAAAATTGTCATTCCCGCCCCCGATCGGAGTCGAGGGCAGGCTCCGGCGGGAATCCATTCTCCAGACTATTTCAACAATCTGGATCCCCGATCCAAACTTCGCTAAAGCTACGTTTGGCGAGGCAGGTCGGGGATGACACAAAATAATAATTGATATATTATGATATAGTTTTGTCAAAGACCGTGAACTCTTACGTTTTAACATCTAATCTCTAACCTCTAACATCTAATCTCCAACATCCAATCATGCTATAATTACAGAATGTCGAAATATTTCCCAAGTGATTTTGAAGAAAAATGGGCCGCTCAATGGGTTGAAGATGGTCTGTTCCAACAAACCTTCGAGCAAACGGGCATCACTCCAGACCCTCCTTCGCATAAAGCTACGGAAGGGCGAGGAAACAAGATGTATTTGCTCTATGCCTTTGCCTACCCATCTGGCAGTGGACTTCACGTAGGACATGTTGAACCTCTGACTGCGCTCGACATTATGGCGCGCTATTATCGTTCCATAGGCAAAAAAGTGTTCTTTCCGGTAGGGTGGGATGCATTTGGACTCCCTGCAGAAAACTATGCAATCCAAACAGGGATTCCTCCTGTCAAGACGACAAAAGATGCGATTAACACATTTTCTCGTCAGATTAAACGCATTGGTGTTTCCTACGATTGGGGAGCAGAAATTGCAACGTGTCACCCAGGATATTACAAGTGGACGCAGTGGCTTTTTTTACAACTGTATAAAAAAAAGCTCGCCTATAAAAAAGATGCCCCAGTCAATTGGTGCCCAAGCTGTCAAACTGTTCTTGCCAATGAACAGGTTGTTGAGGGTACATGCGAACGGTGTGGCACTGATGTGGTTCAAAAGAAAATGGAGCAGTGGTTTTTCAAAATAACTCAATATATGGATGAACTTATTTCTGGGCTCGGTTCACTTGACTGGCCCAAGGCGACCAAGCTCCAGCAACTCAATTGGATCGGAAAAAGTGAAGGAGTGACTACGACCTTCAAAGTTCAGGACATGGACATCGAGATGAGTGTATTTGATTCGGTACCCCAAACTTATATGGCACAGACGTTTACTATTATTGCACCAGAGCATCCATTGGTGTATGAATTGGTGAAAGGTACTGATAGAGAAGAAGAAGTTATGGCATTTGTTGAAAGGGTTAAAAAGAAAAAAGCCAGTGGCTCATTTGATTTTGAAAAGGATTTAGAAGGAATTTTTACCGGAAAATATTTGGAATATCCCTTAGCGGGCGATCGAAAGCTCCCGATTTGGGTAGCGTCATTTGCGGTGTATGAATATGGCACCGGTATTGTCAACTGTAGTGCACACGATGACCGGGATTTTATTTTTGCAAAAAAGTATGGGATTCCACTTCATCCGGTTATGCATCCGGAAGATCCTGATGAAGCCACGAAAGTTATGAGCTTGGAGTATTGCTATCACCACGAACATGAGGGAATTATCGAAGAACCGTTACCGTTTAAGGGGAGAAGATGGGGAGAGGTGCGATCTGACATCATAGATTATCTCGAGTCAACCCCGTATGGAAGGAGAGACACGAATTACAAGCTCCGCGATTGGCTCATATCTCGTCAGCGCTATTGGGGGGCACCGATACCTATTGTCTATGACCCAGAAGGAAATGCACATATGGTCAAAGAAGAGCATCTTCCGTGGATGTTACCGACGGACGTAGATTTTAAGCCAACTGGAGAGAGTCCGCTGAGGCTGTCGAAAGAATTTAATGAGCGTGTTGAAAAATTGTACGGCAAAGGGTGGACGCCAGAATATGACACCATGGATACGTTTGTTGATTCATCATGGTATTACCTTCGCTTTACTGACCCCAGAAATGAACAGGAATTTGCACGGACGGAAGCAATGAAGAAATGGATGCCGGTGGATTTTTACATGATAGGGCCTGAGCACATTGTCCTACACTTACTGTATAGTCGATTTTTTACTAAATTTCTTCGTGACGAGGGATATCTTTCAGTTGATGAGCCGTTTGCAAAAATGAGACATCAGGGGATGATTTTGGGTCCAGATCATAGAAAAATGAGTAAGAGTAAAGGTAACGTCATCAACCCAGATGATGTGATCAATGAATATGGCGCAGATACGCTCCGCATGTATGAAATGTTTCTTGGGCCTATAGATCAGGATAAGCCATGGAATGTGGAAAGTGTGCAAGGTCAGTATCGATTTTTGAAGAGGGTGTGGAAGATGTTTGAAGGGATCAAAGGATCAAAAGATCAAAAGATCAAAAGATCAAAGGATCAAGAAGACAAAGTCAAAGGAAAGACGCAACTTGTTTCATTACTACACCGCACGATTAAAAAAGTAGGTGATGATATAGAACAACTCAAGTTCAATACTGCAATAGCTACCATAATGGAGTTTTTAAATATGTGGGAGAGGCAAATTTCAAATTCCAAAACCCAAATGTCAATTTCTGATGCCAGGAAGTTTTTGAAAATTCTCTCTCCGTTTGCTCCATTTATGACTGAAGAACTATGGCGCAACCAATTGGGTGAAAAGGAATCTATTCATATGGCTCCGTGGCCTCAAGTTGATGAGTCATTGTTGCAAAAATCTACCATAATTGTCCCCGTTCAAGTAAATGGTAAAGTACGCGGACGTGTAGATATAGGAGTAAATGATGAGGAAGATATCGTAGTTGAGCAGGCATTAAAAGACGAAACCATCATTAAATTTATCCCTGAGAAAACGTATAAAAAGGTGATTTATATAAAAGGGAAAATACTCAATATTATTGTGTAGTCCAAAATGATGGTCACGTTGTCATCCCCGACCCGCTTCGACCGCGAAGCAAGGCGAGCTGGATGCGAGATCCAGTCACTGACTATACTAGAACATGGATTCTTCGGTCGTCTCCGCCAAACGGCGGATCCTACTCAGAATGACAAGGAAGGGAAGTATCCATGCGCTGACACTAAAAGATAAGTCGTGATTTATGATGATAGGCTCACTTCATCATGTCCAAATAAAAATATCTGCCTCAAATAACTCCAGAAGCTTGTGAAAAAAACGATGGAGTTGAGCATACGAAAATTGCTGAGCGACCCCGAGATAAAACCAATTTTATCCGTCTTAACGGTATTTGAACATGAGAATTGGGTATGTATTACATTTTTGTGATGATTGACCATATATATATTGATTCCGACTTCAATCTGATACTTCTTTGGTTTCATTTCTGCAAAAACTTGTTTTAAATCTTTGGATTTGAGTATTCGTTTTCCGGTCAGTACGATATCGTGACGAGTCATTTTGGTGATCCAATGTGGATGAGAATCTTTCAAAAGGAGCATATCGACTGAAGGATGGTTCTTCATATATGCGATAATGGTATCAATTTCTGTATGTTTGAGTTTTAATAAGTCGGCATCCATTAGCAAGATGTATGAACCAATAGCCTTATCAAGCCCCAGCTTGATTGCATGACTTTTCCCACTATTGGTTTTTGTATGAATCAGGCGAATTGAGGGAAATTTCTTCAGGAGATTCTTCTCTCCACCATCGGTTGACGCATCATTTACGCAGATAATTTCATCAATATTTTTTGACTGTGTGAGAACCTCAAGGACAAAATCAATGCGAGCATTTTCATTATGAAAGGGGATGATACAGGAAACCATATACTGGTCCCGTAAATTAAGACGATAAATTACGATAGACTTAAACTATTATGGGACCAACAGTAAGAAAGGCATTCACTCCTACCTTTAAAGCTAGAGTTGCCCTTGAGGCAGCCAAAGGAGTAGAGACAACCGGACAGTTAGCCAGCAGGTTTTCCGTTCACCCGACCCAAATCGGGGTCTGGAAGAAAAGATTGTTGGAGAGTATTGAACGGATATTTTCCGATCGAGAAAAGCGGGACAAGGAGAAAGACCGCGAGTTTGTAGATGAACTCTACAAACAAATCGGTAAACAGAAGATTGAAATCGAATGGTTAAAAAAAAAGGTGGGGCTGCTTGAGTAAACAAGCAATCCTTACCCCACATGATATTGCGGAAACGCACCTTGACAAATCGGAGAACGATATACCAATATACCGGCAATGCGAACTTTTAGGAATCAGTAAATCAGCAGCCTATTATGAGTTGCAACCGCAATCGACGGAAGATCTGGATCTCATGAGAAGAATTGACAAGATCCATACTGATTTCCCAACCTATGGGACACGAACCATGGCCGCCCAGTTGACGATAGAGGTGAAATATCCAGTAGGGCGTAAACGAACAGGTACACTGATGGAACAGATGGGAATTGAGGCTATTTACCCAAAGCCCCGACTAAGTTTCAACAACAAACCTCACCCTGTTTTTCCATACCTTTTGAAAGATGTACCAATACTGGAACCCAACCAGGTGTGGAGCTCGGACATTACGTATATTCGGATGAAATACGGATTTTTGTACCTGGTCGTTTTCATCGACTGGTATGCCCGATACATTTTGTCCTGGCAGTTATCGGATTCCCTAAAGACTGATTTCTGTCTCGAGGCGGCAAACCAGGCATTGAAAATTAATATTCCCCGCATCATCAATGTTGACCAGGGGGTACAGTTTACCGATGAGGAAATGATCGCCATCTGGGAAAACCAAAACGTTAATATCAGCATGGATCACAAAGGCCGTTGTTTTGACAATATATTTACTGAGAGATTCTGGAGAAGCCTGAAGTATGAGGAAGTGTACTTACGGGATTATCAAAGCTGGCAAGAAGCCACTGAATCAATCGGAGAGTATATGGTCAAATACAATACAAGGCGGTTACATCAATCATTGGGTTACAAAACACCGGCACAAATATATTTCGGGGTTTCTTGATATTACAAGTTAAAAACAAAGAGGAAGTTATCGTTAAAAAATCGTCTTGACAAACGGTACCACCTTAGTGCCAATTAATCCAAGCATATATCAGAAGTATACTCTACTTAGAATTCTCGATCATCTAGTATTTACTATTCATATCGAAGTGCGTCCAATGCAGATATTTTAGTTGCGCGCCGAGCTGGATAAACTCCAGTAGCTACACCAACTACTATAGCAATAGTGATAATAATCAATACAAAACCTACTGGAATATATGTGATATTTAAGTACCCCAACCCCCTAAATACTGTAAAACTTGACAGGATTAGAGATAATATTTGTCCAAATGCAAATCCAAGAAATAATCCACCAATACCACCAAACACTCCCATAATCATAGATTCTGTCAGGAAAAGATTTTTCACTTCATCTGACTTCATACCAATTGCCTTCATCATGCCTACTTCATGCGTGCGCTCGAGAAGAGAGATCGTAAGTGTATTGAACATGCCGAGTGCAGCGACAGATAGCGCAACGACTCCAAGAAGCCCCAACATCAAACGGATGGTTGAGAAAAATTGTTCTATTTGTGAAACAGTATCGACCACAGATGTCGTCGACAATCCCATAACCTCTATTTGTTCGCGCGCAATCGACACTTCATTTTGACTTTCAACCACTATCTTTAACTGAGAATATTGATTGAGTCCCAATTCTTTCAAATCCAACAACGGTACGTACATCACGGGTGTTTTAGTATCTGCTGTCACGCCGATAATCTCATACTCTGTCGGTTGAGACTCTACCCGCTCACCCTTATCCATGAGCGCCCCGGTTGCAATAAAAGAGATTTTGAACTTTTTTCCTACCCCACGATCTATACTAAGCACATCTAAAAAGGATTGGTTCACCACTGCGACACGTTTTATACTGTTACTAAGACTTATTTTTTTGACGTCTTGAAGATTTTTGTTTTCTAGTAATTCCCTAATAAGTATATCCGCTTCATCGGAAGACTCTTTTGCTGAGCTACTTGTCGTTAAAAGTGTATCGGCAGAAGAAGATGCTGTCGATACTTCATCAGTGGCAGCTAGTACTGCTGCAACAGAATCACTGGTAATTTCGATACTTATCTCGGCAAAATACCCCTCTTTAAAAAGTTGCCTTCCATCTTCATCAAGAAGAGGACGGTAAGTATTTTGTTCACAAGTTGGATCTTGGTCTGACGAACAGGTAACTTTCTCCCACAGGGGGACTTTTGCCTGTATCCACTTTCCAAGCTTCTTACCATCTTCTGTCGTTCCTGATTCTCCTTTAGGATTATCTATATAGGTACCACCCCACAACTCTCTTCCGTTTTGAATCCCTTCAATACGCCTCGTGTACCCAAGCGTGCTCCCCACTGTATCTGGTTTTGTCCGCACGCGCACAAAGCTGTTTGGATATATTTTGAATGTAATTTCTTCGATGACTTCGAGAAGTTTAGGTGGCGTACTTTTGACTTTTTTATTTGTTGCTCCAGCTACCTCTCCTTTCGAAAGAGAGCTATCCTGACTACCTTTAGTAAGCACACTTTTTGACGGAATGTTATGAGCAATTTCATTAGAGGTAAATATCTCTCCATCCTTAGGTTTTATTGCAGATTCCTTTAAGTAGTCCGCAAGTACCCCATATACCGCTACATCGGTATTGGAATTGTTGTAATTAACCTTTCCTACTAATCCAACAACTGGCAATACTTTTTTAATTGATTTTAATTCTTGTAGATTTGAAATTGTTTTATCAGTAATTTTTACATTACTAGATACTGCAGAAACTGCGTCAATCTGTTTCATTTCTTCAAGTCTAGCTACGCGTGAGATTACTAAGCGTTCCAGCCCGTAGCCTAATGAAACGAGGAAAACAATAGTTGCAATGCCTATTGTCATTCCACCAATAGTTATGATACTTCGTGCTTTGTGCGCCTTCATATTCTTTAATGACAATTCGATGAGTTCAATGCGCGATATACTGTTGAGATGTCTGTATTGTAAAAATTCAATTACTTTGTCGTATGTTTGTCGCCCCCATACTTTATTTTTTTGAGCGAAGCGTTCAATGAGTGGAACTTTCTGACATATGATGGAAAATATCCTACCTCCTAAATACACAAAAAGAAGCGTAATAAATGAAACTACATCTTTCGTACTATAAAGTGCACTTGCAAGTAGTGGACGTACGTTACGAATTTTTTCTTTGAGTGTTGGTAGTAATGTTTTTAATGAAAAGCGTACTTTGGCCATCTGTTGGTCTGGAGAAGATACTCTATACTTTTGTAATAATTCTTTATTATCAATATCATTTTGATCCAAAGTAGCTGTGATTGATTTTTTTTCTAGTAGCTTACTCTTAATACTGTTTGCGTTACTTGCTGTGACAGTATGAATATCTACCACTCTTCCATCAAACATTTGCACAACTTTCTTTGCATAAGAAATACTGTCTGGATCGTGAGATACCATAATGACTGTAATACCTCTGTCATTAAATTCTTTAAAAAGATTCATTATGTCTATGCCGCTTTTATAATCCAAGTTTCCTGTCGGCTCATCTGCAATAATAACCTTCGGATCGGTTACAATAGCGCGCGCAAATGATATTTTTTGTTGCTGTCCCGCTGAAAGTTCTGTAGGGAAATAATTCGACCAATTACTCATTCCGACCATTTCAAGGGCTTTCATCGCGCGCGCTTGTCCTTCACTTTTTTCTAATCCTAACAGTGCTGGGGCAAATGCAATATTTTCTAAAACCGTAAGTGACCTTATCCAATTGGGTTGTTGATACACCATACCAATATGGTTTTTACGAAATTGTGAGCGACCATCTTCTGAGAGCTTATATAGATCGTAGTTGAGAAATTCTGCTTTTCCAGCAGTAGGTGGCTCAAGACCAAGCATTACATGAAGAAGTGTCGATTTGCCACAACCAGATGGTCCAAACAAAAGGACAAAGTCGCCATTTTTAATATCGACATTTACCTTTTTGATCACAAGAACATCTTCTGTCTTTACGGTAAAAATTTTGACAATATCTTGGAGTTCAATTATATTGCCGCTTTTCACTTCATCCATATTATTTAATCAAAAATGGTTTATCTACTGCTTGGTATTTATCTCCATTGATTATAAAATACATCTGCGCACCCTGTACGTCATTTGGAAGTATAAATGAGTGTTGTAATTTTTTTTCAAAAGTAGAAGTAGGCAAAAATGGTGTCATTTCGTCTGTTGATGGTTCTATAATCTCAAGATATACGCGCGCTGGTTCACTTGTTGAAAATTGAACCACTATATAATCCCCATCATTAACAACGTTAAGATTTTGCAAGAGGATTGGAGTTGATGCTTGTAAAAATGGCATGTTGTTTTGAAATTTCACTACTCCATAAGGAATGGACAAGGAGATAGCGAGAAATATGGCGAGCCCTTTCCAATTTTTTTGTGCATCTTTCATTGACCATCCAAAGAGAAATACCATGCTTAAAACAGCAAATATAAAAAACATAATCCCAATAATGAAGATTATGAAAGCGGTATCATTTAAAGCAGTTATGCTTTCAAGCTTAAGTTCCATACTAATATATTACTACAAATAATTATATTCTCCTATCTCAATCCTCCCAAGAATCCAAATACTTCAGATAAGTTCCCTACTACAAGATCGAGTGCTGAGTCAGTACTCTTTGGGGTTATGGTTACTGTATCAAGTGATTGT
>Ga0210005_1002506_pt1 | contig 10668 bp, 11 predicted proteins | sample CryGey02umfilter_3_FD_183961 | JGI IMG/M metagenome (GOLD analysis project Ga0210005, IMG submission 183961) | Groundwater microbial communities from aquifer in Utah, USA - Crystal Geyser 4/9/14 0.2 um filter (SPAdes) (version 3) | ecosystem: Environmental > Aquatic > Deep subsurface >... | reverse complement strand
AACTTGATACCTGCTTTGGTCATTTTGTTCACATTAATAGCTTTTAAAATTCCTTGAGCAATATGAATCTGTCCTGAAGGTTCAAAGCCGTCGTAGGCGATCAGATCTTCACCTGACTCAAGTAAAGTTTTTAGGTCTGCATCAGTAATGATCTCTTCTCCAACTTCTTTAATGAGTTTAATTTTTTCGTCAATGGTCATGGAAATAGTATAACGCATAACGCAAATCGTGTAACGTGAAACGTATAACACAAGAATTCACGCTCCTTGACACAGTTTGTCATTCCCGTGAAAACGGGAATCCAGACTGGATCCCCGATCCCACCAGAGGCGGGCAGGCAGGTGCTCTGCGTCGGGGAATATCATCAAAGTCATCTGGTCATATTTACAGAATTGGGCTCTGCAAGAATCTTTCCAAAAAGATATTGATCGATCCCGAAGTATGAAGCTTTGCGCAGTCCTTCAAGATCAAACCCCATTTTTTCGTAAAATACTTTTGCTTCAGGTTGGCCAGCAACTTCCATTTTGTGTGCTTTACTATCTAGTGCGAGTTCGTTCCACTTTTGAATAAGGGAAGTTCCAAATCCCTTGTGTTGAAATTCTTTGAGGATGCCGAACCAACGACAAAATGAGACTCCACCATAGGGCGAATCAATCACGGCAAAACCAACGATTGAATTGTTCTCGAAGGCTCCAATAATTATTTTTTCTTTTCTTTGAACCCAAAATTTGAGTGTGTCTCGCGTGTAAATTCTTTTCAATAAATATTGAACCACATGGGGAGTATATCCCGGAAATTCAGTTTTGAGTACTGTAGTAAATACTGGATAAAATGTATCTACATCTTGTTGTAAAAGTATTTTTATGGGCATATCTTTATTCAAATTGCTCGATTATCCCGGCGACCTTTTTCTTCATAAATTCATTTACTTCTACCATTACGATTCCCACATCGAATTGGCCATAGATAATAACACTCTTCAATGGTGCGAGTAATATTGCAGGGAGTGCAAGGAGGTCTTCTTCACCTTGTATAACTATACGTTGAGTCTCGTCAGTATGTCTTGCCTTCAGTATTGCTGAATCAATCAAGTTCACTGCTTCTTTTGTGATCGTTCCAGCAGGGTTTGCCACATCAAAATTGCTTCCTCCATCCATTCGTTTGATATCTGACCGTCTTGTACGGTAGTCAATGATTTCTATGTGTGGCTGGAAGCCAGCTTGCTCCAACGTTTGTACGATAATATCTCCCACGGCAATTACCATTGTTGGGTGCATCTCACCAATCTTTTTTACCACTTCGCGCGCGGTAGCAATAGCAGTGTCTATGCTACCCGACATCACAGTTCCCATGGGAAATTGAAGTTCTTTACGTATGTTTTGGGGAACGGTGTGTTTGTCTGAACGTACGAAGTTGTCTATATACACTTCGCCATTGCGATTAATCACGCCTTGACGGATGCGAGTTGAGCTTATCGTTTCGCCATCTTTCCCATGTAGTAACGGCACATTAATCACATATAATTTAGGTAGGTTATGCTCAACTCGTTTTTCATTCAACGTATTCGCATTCGGCTCTGAATCGCTCGTCACTACGATAGAATCAATATCATCTCTGTTTGTTGCAGATCCATATATATCGTCGAGTACTTCGTAAGACGCTCGATCACGTACATTCATGCTTAAGAGATATTTTTCTAATACTTGTTTGCGTTCAGTGTGAGGTTGAATGATATTTGATAGTTGTTTATTTGTTACAAATGCATCTGAAGTGACTCCTATAGTTATGTGTTTAGCAGAATCAAAAGCCGCTGCAAGAATGTATTTGTGTCCCGCATGAAGATGATCAAATGTGCCGCCAAGAACTGCATGTTTATATTTATAGAGCATGAAGATAGTATACCGCTAGAAGTTGGAAGTTGGAAGTTTTACCGTAAGACGAGTTGCCAGATCATAAATGCTACCGAACCTTAAAAAATAGATAGGCATTGCCAGATATATAATTGTCACTCTAAATTTTGAATATTCACGGTTAGAAAAAGACAAAATACTTATAAAATTGTCATTCCCGCCCCCGATCGGAGTCGAGGGCAGGCTCCGGCGGGAATCCATTCTCCAGACTATTTCAACAATCTGGATCCCCGATCCAAACTTCGCTAAAGCTACGTTTGGCGAGGCAGGTCGGGGATGACACAAAATAATAATTGATATATTATGATATAGTTTTGTCAAAGACCGTGAACTCTTACGTTTTAACATCTAATCTCTAACCTCTAACATCTAATCTCCAACATCCAATCATGCTATAATTACAGAATGTCGAAATATTTCCCAAGTGATTTTGAAGAAAAATGGGCCGCTCAATGGGTTGAAGATGGTCTGTTCCAACAAACCTTCGAGCAAACGGGCATCACTCCAGACCCTCCTTCGCATAAAGCTACGGAAGGGCGAGGAAACAAGATGTATTTGCTCTATGCCTTTGCCTACCCATCTGGCAGTGGACTTCACGTAGGACATGTTGAACCTCTGACTGCGCTCGACATTATGGCGCGCTATTATCGTTCCATAGGCAAAAAAGTGTTCTTTCCGGTAGGGTGGGATGCATTTGGACTCCCTGCAGAAAACTATGCAATCCAAACAGGGATTCCTCCTGTCAAGACGACAAAAGATGCGATTAACACATTTTCTCGTCAGATTAAACGCATTGGTGTTTCCTACGATTGGGGAGCAGAAATTGCAACGTGTCACCCAGGATATTACAAGTGGACGCAGTGGCTTTTTTTACAACTGTATAAAAAAAAGCTCGCCTATAAAAAAGATGCCCCAGTCAATTGGTGCCCAAGCTGTCAAACTGTTCTTGCCAATGAACAGGTTGTTGAGGGTACATGCGAACGGTGTGGCACTGATGTGGTTCAAAAGAAAATGGAGCAGTGGTTTTTCAAAATAACTCAATATATGGATGAACTTATTTCTGGGCTCGGTTCACTTGACTGGCCCAAGGCGACCAAGCTCCAGCAACTCAATTGGATCGGAAAAAGTGAAGGAGTGACTACGACCTTCAAAGTTCAGGACATGGACATCGAGATGAGTGTATTTGATTCGGTACCCCAAACTTATATGGCACAGACGTTTACTATTATTGCACCAGAGCATCCATTGGTGTATGAATTGGTGAAAGGTACTGATAGAGAAGAAGAAGTTATGGCATTTGTTGAAAGGGTTAAAAAGAAAAAAGCCAGTGGCTCATTTGATTTTGAAAAGGATTTAGAAGGAATTTTTACCGGAAAATATTTGGAATATCCCTTAGCGGGCGATCGAAAGCTCCCGATTTGGGTAGCGTCATTTGCGGTGTATGAATATGGCACCGGTATTGTCAACTGTAGTGCACACGATGACCGGGATTTTATTTTTGCAAAAAAGTATGGGATTCCACTTCATCCGGTTATGCATCCGGAAGATCCTGATGAAGCCACGAAAGTTATGAGCTTGGAGTATTGCTATCACCACGAACATGAGGGAATTATCGAAGAACCGTTACCGTTTAAGGGGAGAAGATGGGGAGAGGTGCGATCTGACATCATAGATTATCTCGAGTCAACCCCGTATGGAAGGAGAGACACGAATTACAAGCTCCGCGATTGGCTCATATCTCGTCAGCGCTATTGGGGGGCACCGATACCTATTGTCTATGACCCAGAAGGAAATGCACATATGGTCAAAGAAGAGCATCTTCCGTGGATGTTACCGACGGACGTAGATTTTAAGCCAACTGGAGAGAGTCCGCTGAGGCTGTCGAAAGAATTTAATGAGCGTGTTGAAAAATTGTACGGCAAAGGGTGGACGCCAGAATATGACACCATGGATACGTTTGTTGATTCATCATGGTATTACCTTCGCTTTACTGACCCCAGAAATGAACAGGAATTTGCACGGACGGAAGCAATGAAGAAATGGATGCCGGTGGATTTTTACATGATAGGGCCTGAGCACATTGTCCTACACTTACTGTATAGTCGATTTTTTACTAAATTTCTTCGTGACGAGGGATATCTTTCAGTTGATGAGCCGTTTGCAAAAATGAGACATCAGGGGATGATTTTGGGTCCAGATCATAGAAAAATGAGTAAGAGTAAAGGTAACGTCATCAACCCAGATGATGTGATCAATGAATATGGCGCAGATACGCTCCGCATGTATGAAATGTTTCTTGGGCCTATAGATCAGGATAAGCCATGGAATGTGGAAAGTGTGCAAGGTCAGTATCGATTTTTGAAGAGGGTGTGGAAGATGTTTGAAGGGATCAAAGGATCAAAAGATCAAAAGATCAAAAGATCAAAGGATCAAGAAGACAAAGTCAAAGGAAAGACGCAACTTGTTTCATTACTACACCGCACGATTAAAAAAGTAGGTGATGATATAGAACAACTCAAGTTCAATACTGCAATAGCTACCATAATGGAGTTTTTAAATATGTGGGAGAGGCAAATTTCAAATTCCAAAACCCAAATGTCAATTTCTGATGCCAGGAAGTTTTTGAAAATTCTCTCTCCGTTTGCTCCATTTATGACTGAAGAACTATGGCGCAACCAATTGGGTGAAAAGGAATCTATTCATATGGCTCCGTGGCCTCAAGTTGATGAGTCATTGTTGCAAAAATCTACCATAATTGTCCCCGTTCAAGTAAATGGTAAAGTACGCGGACGTGTAGATATAGGAGTAAATGATGAGGAAGATATCGTAGTTGAGCAGGCATTAAAAGACGAAACCATCATTAAATTTATCCCTGAGAAAACGTATAAAAAGGTGATTTATATAAAAGGGAAAATACTCAATATTATTGTGTAGTCCAAAATGATGGTCACGTTGTCATCCCCGACCCGCTTCGACCGCGAAGCAAGGCGAGCTGGATGCGAGATCCAGTCACTGACTATACTAGAACATGGATTCTTCGGTCGTCTCCGCCAAACGGCGGATCCTACTCAGAATGACAAGGAAGGGAAGTATCCATGCGCTGACACTAAAAGATAAGTCGTGATTTATGATGATAGGCTCACTTCATCATGTCCAAATAAAAATATCTGCCTCAAATAACTCCAGAAGCTTGTGAAAAAAACGATGGAGTTGAGCATACGAAAATTGCTGAGCGACCCCGAGATAAAACCAATTTTATCCGTCTTAACGGTATTTGAACATGAGAATTGGGTATGTATTACATTTTTGTGATGATTGACCATATATATATTGATTCCGACTTCAATCTGATACTTCTTTGGTTTCATTTCTGCAAAAACTTGTTTTAAATCTTTGGATTTGAGTATTCGTTTTCCGGTCAGTACGATATCGTGACGAGTCATTTTGGTGATCCAATGTGGATGAGAATCTTTCAAAAGGAGCATATCGACTGAAGGATGGTTCTTCATATATGCGATAATGGTATCAATTTCTGTATGTTTGAGTTTTAATAAGTCGGCATCCATTAGCAAGATGTATGAACCAATAGCCTTATCAAGCCCCAGCTTGATTGCATGACTTTTCCCACTATTGGTTTTTGTATGAATCAGGCGAATTGAGGGAAATTTCTTCAGGAGATTCTTCTCTCCACCATCGGTTGACGCATCATTTACGCAGATAATTTCATCAATATTTTTTGACTGTGTGAGAACCTCAAGGACAAAATCAATGCGAGCATTTTCATTATGAAAGGGGATGATACAGGAAACCATATACTGGTCCCGTAAATTAAGACGATAAATTACGATAGACTTAAACTATTATGGGACCAACAGTAAGAAAGGCATTCACTCCTACCTTTAAAGCTAGAGTTGCCCTTGAGGCAGCCAAAGGAGTAGAGACAACCGGACAGTTAGCCAGCAGGTTTTCCGTTCACCCGACCCAAATCGGGGTCTGGAAGAAAAGATTGTTGGAGAGTATTGAACGGATATTTTCCGATCGAGAAAAGCGGGACAAGGAGAAAGACCGCGAGTTTGTAGATGAACTCTACAAACAAATCGGTAAACAGAAGATTGAAATCGAATGGTTAAAAAAAAAGGTGGGGCTGCTTGAGTAAACAAGCAATCCTTACCCCACATGATATTGCGGAAACGCACCTTGACAAATCGGAGAACGATATACCAATATACCGGCAATGCGAACTTTTAGGAATCAGTAAATCAGCAGCCTATTATGAGTTGCAACCGCAATCGACGGAAGATCTGGATCTCATGAGAAGAATTGACAAGATCCATACTGATTTCCCAACCTATGGGACACGAACCATGGCCGCCCAGTTGACGATAGAGGTGAAATATCCAGTAGGGCGTAAACGAACAGGTACACTGATGGAACAGATGGGAATTGAGGCTATTTACCCAAAGCCCCGACTAAGTTTCAACAACAAACCTCACCCTGTTTTTCCATACCTTTTGAAAGATGTACCAATACTGGAACCCAACCAGGTGTGGAGCTCGGACATTACGTATATTCGGATGAAATACGGATTTTTGTACCTGGTCGTTTTCATCGACTGGTATGCCCGATACATTTTGTCCTGGCAGTTATCGGATTCCCTAAAGACTGATTTCTGTCTCGAGGCGGCAAACCAGGCATTGAAAATTAATATTCCCCGCATCATCAATGTTGACCAGGGGGTACAGTTTACCGATGAGGAAATGATCGCCATCTGGGAAAACCAAAACGTTAATATCAGCATGGATCACAAAGGCCGTTGTTTTGACAATATATTTACTGAGAGATTCTGGAGAAGCCTGAAGTATGAGGAAGTGTACTTACGGGATTATCAAAGCTGGCAAGAAGCCACTGAATCAATCGGAGAGTATATGGTCAAATACAATACAAGGCGGTTACATCAATCATTGGGTTACAAAACACCGGCACAAATATATTTCGGGGTTTCTTGATATTACAAGTTAAAAACAAAGAGGAAGTTATCGTTAAAAAATCGTCTTGACAAACGGTACCACCTTAAATAGAGAATACTTGTTTAGTAAGAGTTCACTCTTCTTGACACACGTTGTCATTCCCGCCCCCGATCGGAGTCGAGGGCAGGCTCCGGCGGGAATCCATTCTCCAGACTATTTCAACAATCTGGATCCCCGATCAGGTCGAGGATGACACAAAATAATAATTGATATATTATGATACAGTTTTGTCAAAGAGTGTGAACTCTTACCTTGTTTAGTAGAGATTGTCCCATGAAGTTACAGTGAGACGATTATTTACATATGAAACTTCTGCTTGAACTGCTTGAGTATATTCTCCATACGTTGCATCAGCTCTGATCTCAATTGGGTCGGTGCCATTGACTGTAATTTCGACCAATGTTTCCCCAATCAGTATGGATTCTCCCGCATATGTTGGATCTCTAAGGACTCGAAGAATGGCATTTTCAAGTGCGCTTTCTGCAGCTCCCGACATAATAGTATGACTTTCGACAATACTTGCTGATTTTGAAATATTAATTATTATAGAGACAGCGGTCGTAATGATTGCCATAGCAACAACCGTAAAAACAAGGAGTGTGATCAATGTTTGTCCTTGGTTATTTTTTTGAATATTTACTTGCATAGATTTATTACCTCAGTCCAAATGTTGTATCAATAGTAGCTTGTCTAATTTTTGATGCTTCTTCAGCAAGGCTAGTGATGGTCATTTGCGTGTTTATTGTGGGAATGCCGCCGATATTTCCGATACTCTGAAATGAGAGGTCTGATATTGCAGTACGTACATTATTTAATCGAAGTATCTCTCCGTTGTTATCAATTTCTAGAACTATCCCATCGAGTCTGTATATATAGGGGTTTCCATCAATCCTAAGCTCAAGTTCTGTTGATGATTCGCCAAGAGTCGCAGGAATAGTGAGGGAATCAGATCGACCAATATCGTACTCTAGGCGAGAAAGAATATAACTTTTGTCAGATTCAACAGCAGAAGTGCTTTGAATCTCCAACTGTTTTTGAATCAGCTCTCCAAACACAGTTGTCAATACGAGAAGTACGATTGAAAAAAGACCCATGAACAGGCTCAGTTCGATAAGGGTGAAGCCGTGTCTGGAATGTTGAATATTGAATAAAGAATATCTCTTCATGGAGAATAGTTGACTGATAATGCTTCAAAAATCGGCGTTGCGGATGAGTCACTGGTTGATAGATATACGCGGTATCGAAAACAATGGGCAGGATTTTCATAGCCCATTCCATCATTATTGAATGAAATCACATCGTCTGTTGTATAAAAACTTCCACTTGTTCCATCGGGTCCTACAAACTCATACGTTACGCCATCACAACTATCGACAAGCGCGTCTGCGATTGCAACCTGCAGCTGAATATCCGTATTTGTTGGTTTAACGAATGTCGGTATAATACGATTGAATGCGGTGGAATATCCAACATCAAATGTAGACGATTCATAAATCCCCGACGCGCTATATGTACCACCAGGGCCACCCGCAATGATCTTGAACTCTGCTGACACGTCTCCGGTGACAATATAAGAGTACGCATCTCCATCAACCTCGAGAACCGACGATATTTCTTGCACTCCTGTGTCTATTTCAATTCCCCCACATCGTGACGGAGTGTTTTCAACTGCAATATTAATCACCTGATATTCTTCGCCCCCAGTACCAACCAAAATGGCTTTATTTCCCGTAACAACAGTAATTCCTTTCGGATTCATTCCATTGGCGTCGTAGCTGGAAATTATAGGGCGACTTCCAGACTTTGAAGCTATGTCAATAATGAAAAACTCAGCTTTTGATGTTGATGAACTCGTTGCAAGATAAGCTCTTGTTCCAGAGGAATTGACAAATACTCCTTGCCCTGCCTCTCCATTAACATCAGCCCAGCCCACAACTTGCATGTTTGTTGGATTTGAGACGTCTACAATTACAAGCTCGCGCAACGCATACGTTCCTATTGTCACATACGCATAATTGCCCACCACATACAGTTCACCCGCAGTACCAAAAAGGGAAACGTACACCCCATCGGCATCGCTTAATGGTCGACTTCCTGATTTGCTTGAAAGATCAAAGTTGTACAATTTATTTCCTGCTGTGACATAGCCAGTATTTCCGACAACGAATACTCCAGTAGCGTCGCTGGTGCCTGGAGTATTCACATACCCACTCTCAACATAGGGCGATGTTGTGAGATCAATAATTACAATTTCTTTCGAGTTATTGTCAGTTGCAATATACGCATAGTTTGATTCTCCAAACACGTCATTTGTTTTATATCCATCAAAGGTTCCGCGTACTGATGCGATGGGTGGATTTGCATTAGAGATAGTAATATCTGCGAGTGCGACTCCGGACGCATTGTCCCCAGTCGCCGCAAACGCTTCCCCTTCAATTGCAGTTACCGCATTTGCAACTCCGCTTTTGGGAAGGTCGAGCGCAGTGATGGCTAGGGAAGGGGCGCACCATGACCCGGATCCACCAGAGCCGAGAGTCACTTCGCCACCCGCTGTATTGGTCACAATGACATCTGACAATGTTCCAGCGTTAAACTCAGCCTCAGTAGTTTGAATATAGGTTGTATTGTCAAGGTAGCGCGTAAGATACATTGTCGATGATGTGGAGGTGATGATAGGTACATTCCAGGAAAGGGTTGTCGTAATCTTTTTCGTAGATGGATCAACTGATCCACTCGAAGTCACTATTTGGTTATTTCCATCACGCTGTACATCTTCGATTTCAATCTGTCTTGTCATCAGTCCATCGATTACCTCAGGGCCTGCAGTAAGAGTCCATGCTGTCCCGTTTTGTGTTGGGTGATATGTGCCGTTTGTTTCGATATTTGACCAACTTGCCTCGCGAATAGATCTCATGACTTCTTGTGATTCTTTCATGAGTTGAGCCGCATGAATACGTCGTTCTTGTTGCGGTTTTCCTTCCCGCGAGGTGATAAGCCCAGCGGTTATCGCTGGGAGTAAGATTGCCAAGAGTCCTATGACGATAAGGAGTTCGATCAAAGACTGTCCAACTTCATTTTGAATGTGTGAGAAATTGTTGCGCATGGATGTATTATTGAATTTGTGTGATAGTGCCAAGTTTGTTAATCGCGATCTCAACTTGTGTATTATTTCCACCATCTTGCACAGTGATGGTATTTTCGCCATCGACGAAATTGAGAATTTCACCACTTCCTCTTTCAAACAATAGTTCATTTTGTGCAAACTCAACTGAAGCGAAGCTCAAGTTGTGGTCAAGCGATACAGTGAAGTTGGTAGGCTCAAGCGCGTTGTATGTATCTCCGTGAAATAAAGTGTATGAGTTTGTATCAAAATGTATCCCAAAACGTTGAGCAGAGACTTCACCTTCTGTCGCGCCATTCATGGCGCTAATTTGCTGATATTTGATATCCGACATGAGCTGTTCAATTGAGGTTTGAACATATGTATTTTGTTGGTAGCTGATGAGACTTATGGTTGTGAGGGTCATAAGGATGACAGAGATAGCCATCACCAGCGATATTTCTATGAGTGTAAAGCCGTTTTTGTCCATAAAGCGTCAGCAACGTGATTCATAAATCATAAATCATTATTCGTACATCATTTTTTTCATCAAAGATTCCTCACCTGTCCAATAAGTCCGTAAATCGGAGAAATGATCGAAATCATCATGCCACCTACTGCAATTCCGATG
>Ga0210005_1002502_pt1 | contig 10679 bp, 10 predicted proteins | sample CryGey02umfilter_3_FD_183961 | JGI IMG/M metagenome (GOLD analysis project Ga0210005, IMG submission 183961) | Groundwater microbial communities from aquifer in Utah, USA - Crystal Geyser 4/9/14 0.2 um filter (SPAdes) (version 3) | ecosystem: Environmental > Aquatic > Deep subsurface >... | reverse complement strand
CATCCAACTCACTTTTTTTGTTATCTAAATCTAACTTTCTACCATCCAAATATTCTTTGGCTTCTACTACTTTTTCTTTTTTAGAAATCAACTGAAATTCTCCTTCTTTAATTCTTTTTTCAGCCAGTTGAATTTCTAAATTTTGGAATTCTATTTCTTTCGTGATAGCATCAAATTCTCTGTTATTTCTAACTTTATTTTGTTGCTCTAAGTACTTTTTTATGAGATTGTTAGCATCCTTAATTCCATTTTTTTTGTTGGATATTTCGATAGAAAGATCTTCAATTTCATTTGTTAACTTATCCAATCGGGTACTCAGACCAGCCACTTCATCTTCCAAATCCTGAACCTCTAATGGAAGTTCTCCTCTAACTGTACGAATTTTATCAATAGTAGAATCTATTACTTGTAATTCATACAATGCTCTTAATCTTTCTTCTATTGTCGCTTCTTGTTTAGCCATTTTATAGGTAATTTATTGGGTTTGTATTTATTTTCGTCAAACGAATGGCAAAATTAGGAATTTTTTTTATAAGTACATCATAAATTAATTCACATGTAAATTGTTCACTTTCATAATGTCCTACATCTGCAATAATGAGTTGATTTTCAGTATCAAAAAATTGATGGTATTTAAAATCTCCAGTAATAAAAATGTCAGCATTGGCTGCAATGGCATCATTTAATAAAAAACTGCCAGCACCTCCACAAATGGCTACTTTTTTAATTTTTTTCCCTAATAAATTAGTGTGTCGGATGCAATCGGTTTTTAATTTAGTTTTTAGTTGTTTTAAAAAATTTGCTGCGTTTTGAGGTATTTCTAATTCAGCAATTACTCCACTTCCAATATTATGGTTGGTATTTTCTAATTGATAAACATCATAAGCAACCTCCTCGTAAGGATGTGCTACTATCATATTTTTGATTACTTTTTGTAGCAAATGCGAAGGCACAACCGTTTCTATTCTTATTTCTTTTTCCTGGTGTAATTCTCCTACTTTTCCAACAAAAGGAGTAGCTCCAAGTAATCCTTTAAAAGTTCCTATTCCCTCTACGTTATAACTACATTCGTCATAATTTCCGATATGCCCAGCTCCAGCATCAAATAGTGCTTGTCTTACTTTTTCGGCATAATCTATTGGACAATAAGTCACTACTTTGTGAAATAAATTTTTCTTGGGTTGTAGCACTTTGCAGTTGATTAATCCTAATTTTTCTGCTATTTTAAAACTTACACCATCAGTTGCATTATCTAAATTGGTATGGGCAGCATAAATAGCAATGTTGTTTTTTATGGCTTTAATAACAACTCGCTCTAGATAAGTTGCTCCATTTATTTTTTTTAATTCGTTAAAAACAATGGGGTGATGTGCTATTATTAAGTTGCAATTATTTTTTATGGCTTCTTCTAAAATTTCCTCCACGCAGTCTAAACAAATTAATACTCCTGTAACCTCCTCCTCCAAATTGCCAATAATTAAACCCGCATTATCATACGATTCTTGATAGGATAATGGAGCAAAGTCTTCTATGATTTGTATTATATTTTTTACTTGCATTGCTTTATTTTATTGCTATAAAGTTAGTATAATTGAAACTTTTGTGCCTGCAATTTTCCTTTTTTCATCATAAATTTGAAAAGGACCTTCGATAGAGCAATCTTTATTAGATATTTTACTAATTAATTCCATTCTTCCTTTGGTTAATTCCATCCCTTTAGATTGATGTTGTTGCAGTTTATCTTTTTTATCTGCTAAACTTTTTTCTATTCCTATCCCCTCATCAATAATATTGATAATTAGTTTATCTTCTTGTTTTAAAACATCAATCGTAATATTTCCATGCTTGTTAGTAGGTAAAATTCCATGCCAAATAGAGTTTTCGATAAATGGTTGAAGCAACATAGAAGGTATTTTTATGGTTTGTGGTTCTATATTCTTAACTACATTAATTTGATAACTAAATTTATCTTGAAACCTCATTTCTTCCAATTTCAAATACAAATCTATTCGTTCTATTTCATCATCTAAATAAATCTCATTCACCAACGAACTGTCTAAGTTTTTTCGCACCAATTTAGCAAAGCTAGAAAGGTATTTATTGGCAGCTACTTTATCTTGTCGATTAATGTAATATTGAATGGAATTTAATGCGTTAAAAATAAAGTGTCTGTTCATGCTCGCATTCAATGCTTGTTGCTCCAAAATGAGCATTTTTGATTTGTCAACAATTAATTGAGTAGCTCTTTTTCGTTCTTCAATTTTTTTTCTTCGTTTAACAATTAACCAAACTAGTGTGGTCAAACTCACCAAACACAGTAAATAAAACCACCAGGTAAACCAAAAAGGAGGTTTTATGGTAAAAGAAAATTGAACAGGTGTTGTCCAATGTTTTAAATCTGTAGTAGCAGAAAGTTGAAAAGTAAAATCGCCAAATGGAATGTTAGAATAGGTTACAAAAGTTGAAGTTGTTACGGGTTGCCATCTTTCATCAAAACCTTCGAGTTTAAATCTGTATTTAACTTTATCGGGACTAGTATGATAAATTCCTACAAAATCGAATGTTAAATGGTTTTTATTGTATCTCAAAACCAACTCTTTTGGAAGTTTGTTTTTTTCATCAATTCCTTTAGAAAACTTGGTTAAATCCTGATTTTCAAAAAATAATCGAATTCCTTTAATAAGCACATGTGGTAAGGTTGTAACAGAATTTTTGGCTGTTAAAGAATGTTTCATTAACCCATAACTAGTACCAAACCATAAATTATTTTTACTATCAATAAACGATGCGTTTTGATTGCATTCTAAACTTTTTAACCCATCTAAATTAGAATACCTAATAAAATCGGTTTCAACAAAGGTTTCTTTTTTAGCAATATTTAATTGATAAAGCCCATAATTGGTGCCTATCCATAAATAATCGAAATTATCTAATTGTAAAAAATTGATGTTATTGGAAGCGAAATTATCTGGAATTTTTATTTTTTTACATTTATTGTTCTTGTAAATAACTAATCCATTACTGGTTCCTATCCACAAATTATTTTTTCTATCTTTTGCAATACACATCACACTAATATCAGGAAAACCATTAGAAACATCGAATTTTTTTGCCGAATGATTTTTGATATCATAACGAAATAAACCATCAGATGAACAAAACCAAATGGCAATATTATCTTCATTATAAATATAGCGTATGTTTCTACTTATACCTGCAATTTCTTTGTAGTTATAAATACTATCATTTGCCACATACAAAACGGATAAGCCCTCCTTCGTTCCTATCCAAATATTACCATGATTATCTTCTCTAAGTGCATATACTTTTTTAGCATTTAATCCTTGTTCGGTGGTGTAAGTTTTAAATTGATGCCCATCAAAAACAGAAAATCCATTGGAAGTACCGAACCAAATTCGATTGTCTTTACCAATTAAACTACACCATACGGTATTATTCCCCAAACCTTCTTTGGTTGTATAATGCTGAAAACTATCTTTAATGACAACACTAATTCCATCCCCATAGGTTGATAGCCATATTTTCCCTTCTTTATCCTCATTAATAGACATAATAATATTACTACTCAAACCATCTGCTTGGGTATAACTAACAAAATTTTCGTTGGTAAATTTTATTAAACCTCCTCCATCTGCTCCTAAAAAAAGGTTGCCATAATGACTCTCGATGATACAATTTATATTGTTATCACTCAACCCATCTTTAATGGTAAATTCTTTAAAGGAATTTTTGTAAAATTTAGAAATTCCGATTTTGGAAACAAACCAAATTGAGCCATCCAATCTTTTGGTAAATGCTCTAATATGATTACTAATCAATCCATTTTCGGTTGAATATTTAACTGAACGATTTTTGAAAAGATGAAGAACACCGTCACCAAATGTTGAGCACCACACACTCTCATCCTTATCAATAAAAACTTGTGTAACATTTATATTTTTGATGGTGTCTATTATATTAAGATTTGAATCAATTATTGAGACTCCATTTCTAGTTGCTAACCATTTATTACCTTTTAAATCTACATAGATGTGTCTTACATAATTATTGTCCGAACCATTGGGTAAAGTGATGTAGTTAAAAGTTGTATCTTTTAAATGTACCAATCCACCTCCATCTGTGGCAAACCAAATATTACCAGCTAAATCTTCTGTTATTGATAAAACAAATTTTTCGCTTAATTCTTTTTTAAATTTAAAGTTATTAAAAGAATAGCCATTATAAACGGTAACTCCACCTTGTGTTCCCAACCAAATTCTCCCTTTACTATCATTATATACAGCATCAATTTGATTGTTTAATAAACCATCATCGGTAGAAAAATTTTCAAAATTAATACCATCAAATTTCGATAATCCGCCTAAAGTTCCAATCCATACATAACCATCTTTATCTTGACAAATGGCTTGTATTTGAGATTGAGCCAAGCCATCCTCAATGTTATATTTGATAAAATTATATTGTTGAGTATATGCTTTTACAGCAATAAAAAGCATCATTAAAAAAGAAAAGAATCGAATCATTCAGGTATTCTTAAAATGTTTTAATTGCATTAATAAATCCTGTTAATTTTCTTCTAGAAACTGGTATGGATACTCCTGAATCCATAATGGCAACATTGCCATCGTGCCTGTTAAATTCTTTTAAATGATGTCTGGTGTTAATGATATATGATTTATGAATTCTATAAAAAATAGTATTGTCTAGTACTTTTTCGTACCGAGCAATGGTCATACTACTTATTAGTTTGTGTCCATTCGATAAAAACATCCTTGTATAACTTTCGTCTGCTTCAAAATATACAATATCTTCAATTTTAATAATTTCATATCCACTAAGGGTTGGCACAGCAATGATGTCTGATTTATTATTGAATTTATATTCATTTAATAAACTTTTAATCATTTTATAATCAACATTTCCAGCACTAATGTCTGAATTAGTTATTTTACTTACTGCTAGTTGCAACTCCTCAATATCTATTGGCTTTTCTAAGTAATCTATCGCTCCAGCTTTTAAAGCTTTTAAAGCAAACTGATTGTGAGCTGTAATAAATATAACTGAGAAATTTTTGTTGGAAATAGAGTTCAATAACTCAAATCCATCTTCGTTAGGCATGTTAATGTCTAACAACAACAATTGTGGTTCATGAACTTCTATTAATTTCCTTGCTTCTTTAGCCGAACCTGCTTCGGCAACAATTTCTAATTCTGGACAATAATCTTCAATAATTAGTTTAAGATTTTCACGAGCGTTATCTTCGTCATCAATAATAATTGTTTTTGTAGCCATAAGATGGAGTGTTAATGCATAATAAATTTATAAAATAATTTTCACATGATTTTACTCCAACTAGCAAACAGTATGGTTTAGAAATCTAATGGCGCTTTTAGGCAATTAAACAGTTATAAAGCTTTAATGATTTTAATAAATTCTGATACTCGAGCTCGAGAAACTGGCAATTTTATTCCTGTTTTCATTTTCGCAAAAAATCCATCATCATGAAGGTAGTCGGTCAAGTGATTTAGATTAATGATGTACTTTTTATGAATCCTAAAAAACTTTTTTTTATTTAAAATTTCATCATATATTTTTAATGTTCGAGTATCAAAAAAAGTGGTTCCATCAACAAAATGAATGTTGGTACAATTGCCATCTCCCTCCATATATAAAATCGAATTATCTTCAATTATTTTTATTCCTTTTAAGTACGAAATAGTAATTTTATTCGACTCATTTTGGTAATGAATGGTGGTAGAAAAATTTTTGATAGACTCCAAGTAGGTTTCTAAGTTGGAAGAATCTTGAGAAAATAGTTTTTTATAACTCAGTAATTTAGCAACCGCTTCTTTTAAGTCATCAATATCTATTGGCTTTAAAATATAATGAATGGAATTGATGTTAAATGCTTTAATCGCATGCTCTTTAAAAGCAGTTACAAATACGATTTGAAAGTTATTGATTGGAACATCATCCAATAATTCTAGACCTTCCTCTCCGCTTGGCATTCGAATATCTAAAAAAACTGCATCTGGTTTTTTATCCGCAATCAACTGACGAGCTTCTTCTACATTTTCTCCTGTTCCCAGTACTTCTACTTCAGGGCAATAATCAGCTAGGAGCATCCTTAAGTTTTCTCTAGCAAGATACTCATCATCAACTATTATAGCAGTTATTTTTGTCATTTTGCACCAAATATCCTAGCAAAAAAAGATCTTTTTTTCCCTTGTCTTCTATTATTATCTGCTTCCGTTTTTTTAGCATGCTTTTTCATTCTCTTTTTTGTCTCTTTGGTTTGGATGTTCAAGTGCCTCTTTTTACCTCCTTCAATTGCTTTTTCTTGAGCTTTTTCCTTTTCTTGTTCTTGTTTTTCTAATATTTTTTTTCTATTTTTTATCATTTTTGTTTCCTGAGAAAAAACAGAAACTGATAAAATAATTAATACCACCGTAAGTATATGTTTAAATGTTCTCATTTATATTTTTTGATTTTATAAGCCCGAATTTACTAATTTTATACCTAAATTGTATAGAATGATAAAAAATTGGCATTATATTCTTTTCATTTCTTTTGTGTGTTTTAGTTGCTCTAAGAATAATGATTCCAATATTCCTTTAGTTACTGTAAATATAATCATACACATTAACGACCCTGCCTATAATATGTTAACTGTTCCTGGTGGTTGGACTTATTTAAACGGAGGTTCTAGAGGAATTATCGTATACCGAGCTTCTAATGATGTTTTTAAAGCTTACGATAGGCATTGCACTTTCGATTCGAGCAATAGTTGTGCATTGGTTTCTGTAGAAGTAAATAATATTACTGGTTTTGACGATTGTTGTGGTTCAAAATTTATTTTAACGGATGGCTCTGTAACACAAGGACCGGCCAACTTACCATTAAAACAATACCAAACCAGTTTTGATGGTAATGAATTGAGGATTTATAATTAAAAAAGCCTCAATTTTCGTTGAGGCTTTAAATTGTCTAAATATCAAAAAATTAATACCTATAGTGTTCAGGTTTAAAAGGTCCAGTAACTGAAACACCAATGTATTTTGCTTGTTCTGGAGATAAAGTAGTTAATTCTACCCCAATTTTAGCCAAGTGCAATTTTGCTACTTTCTCATCTAAAATTTTTGGCAACATATAAACATCATTTTTATATGTTTTAGAATTTGTCCATAATTCAATTTGAGCTAATGTTTGGTTGGTAAATGAGTTGCTCATTACAAAAGAGGGATGTCCTGTTGCACAACCTAAATTAACTAATCTGCCTTCAGCCAATAAAATAATGTCTTTACCATTAATGTTGTACAAATCAACTTGTGGTTTTATGGTGTTTTTGGTATGTCCATAGTTTTTATTTAACCACGCTACATCAATTTCAGTATCAAAGTGACCAATGTTACAAATGATAGTTTTATCTTTCATTGCTTCAAAATGACGACCAACTACTATGTCTTTGTTTCCTGTAGTAGTTACGATAATATCAGCTTCTGCAATAGCATTTTCTAATGTTGAAACTTTAAATCCATCCATTGCAGCTTGCAATGCACAAATTGGGTCAATTTCGGTAACAACTACTCTAGCTCCAGCACCTTTTAAAGAAGCTGCCGAACCTTTACCAACATCACCATATCCACAAACGATGGCAACTTTACCAGCCATCATAATATCTGTAGCTCTTCTAATGGCATCTACCAACGATTCTTTACATCCATATTTATTATCAAATTTCGATTTGGTAACCGAATCATTTACGTTGATTGCTGGCATTACTAATGTTCCATTTTTTACTCTTTCGTATAAACGATGAACCCCGGTAGTAGTCTCTTCAGATAATCCTTTAATGTCTTTGCATAATTCTGGATATCGATCAAAAACCATGTTGGTTAAGTCCCCACCATCATCTAAAATCATGTTTAAAGGTTTTCCTCCTTTAAAAGCAAATAAAGTTTGCTCAATACACCAATCAAATTCTTGTTCGTTTAATCCTTTCCAAGCAAAAACAGGAACTCCAGTTGCAGCAATTGCAGCAGCAGCCTGATCTTGTGTTGAAAAAATATTACATGACGACCAACTCACTTCAGCTCCTAAAGCAGTTAATGTTTCTATTAATACAGCCGTTTGAATGGTCATGTGCAAACATCCAGCAATTCTAGCTCCTGCTAAAGGTTTGCTTTTTCCATATTCTTCTCTTAATGCCATTAATCCAGGCATTTCTGATTCAGCTAAGGTCATTTCTTTTCTTCCCCATTCTGCTAAGGATATATCTTTAACTTTGTAAGGTAATTTTTCTACTTGTGTACTCATTAGTTATAGTTTTTTATAATTTTAAGGATTGCAAATTTAAGAAATAACCTAATACCATTTTTTAAAATGCCAATTTATGAAATAAAAAATACCTCCATTCCTACTAAAATTGGTGTTTGGAAGATTACAGAAACTACCGAAGAATTAATCGAATCGCTTGAAAACAAGGGATTTGACACAACTAATCTTTTGGAAACAAAAAACCAACAACGACTAAAACAATGGTTGGCTACTAGACTATTATTAATCGAATTTTTTGAAAATGTAACCATCATTTATGATGATTTTGGAAAACCTCATTTAGATAATAATTGGTTTATTTCTATTTCTCATTCGAATGAATTTGTCGCTATTTCCCTTAATAAAGAAAAGTCGTGCGGTATTGATATCGAAAAAATTTCTAACAAAGTGGAACGCATTAAACATAAATTTTTAAATCCATCAGACCTCAAAACCGTTACTTCTTTAAGCGATTTAACCATTTATTGGGCAGCCAAAGAAGCACTCTATAAATATTATGGGCAAAAAGAAGTCCTTTTTATCGAACATCTTTTTATTGAGAACTTCTCTAAAAATTCAAATTCCTTTAAAGGGAAAATTAAAATGTCTAATTTTAAGTTAGAATTAAATATGAGTTGGGAGAAAATTGATGAGTATATATTGGTTTATACATTGTAATTTATTTTTTGCTTTACAATTAATTTATATTTTTTAACTTTGTACATATAACTGTTATGGAAGAACAAGGTTACATAGAAATAAAGGTTAATAATAAGGATCATACTTTATTACCTAAAGATGTTGACATATCAGAAGTTAAAGATTTAATTTCAGATATAGAAACTTTTTTGTACCCAGAAAGAAATGATAAGAAAGGAAGACCGCATATTTCATACGAGATAGAAGAAGGTTCTGCTAAACACAAATTTTTCCTGCCAATTTCTGTTGTTTTATTATTCAACGCATTAACTAAAGAAATAAAAACAAGAAACAATGTTGATTTTTTAGATTATAAACGACAATATATCATTTCTAAATTTCAAAAAGTTGCTAAAAAAGAAGGTTTAACAATTGAATTCAATAGTTCTCTTTCAAAAGAAACGAATTTGATGATTAATTCCTCCACTAGTTTTGAAATAATAGCTGCTCCTTTTTATGAAGGTGAATTCTATTTATATGGAGAAATATATCAGGAAGGAGGAAAAACTCCAAACCTGCATATTAGCAGTAAAAGGTATGGAAACCTAATAATCTCTGCTACAAAAGAGCAAATAATGGAAGGAGAGAAAAGAACATATAAAGTTTACGGCTTAAAAGTAAAAGGGAAAAAAAGTTTTGAAGATGATAACTTGTCAGATTTAGAATTATTAGAATATATTCAATACAATCCTACATTTAATAAATCATTATTAAATAAAGTTATTGAAAAAGCTTCAGTAAATTTAAGTAAGATTACGAATGTTGATAATTGGATTAATGACTTAAGGGCAGAAGGAATATGAAAGAACTCAAAAGTGTTTTAGTTGACACCTCTTTTTGCATCAGGTTATTAAAACTAGATGAAGAATACCATCAAAACACAGTTGAATACTTTGAATATTTTTTAGAAAATGGTATTGAAATTTATCTTTCAACTATTGTCGTAGGAGAATACGCAGCAGGAGATAATCCTGACAACTTGCTTTCATTAAATGTTTTTCGCCTTTTAGAATTTGATTATTTGGATGCTAAAATATCTGGTGAATTTACATCGGAATTAATTCATAATAAAGAATTAAGAAAAATTGAGCAAAGACAAATAGTGATTAATGACATTAAACTTTTCGCACAAATTAAAAATCGAAAAATTGATGCCTATATAACTAAAGATAGAAAATCATTAAATAAAATGATAAATCATTTAAAAATATCACATTCTTTAAATTTTGAATTTATTGATTTAGCCATTCCTCTCAATGAAAAGTTAGGTAAGTTATTTTAAACGAAATGAACAATATTTACCAATCCATTTTAAACAATTCTCAAATCGGAAAGAAAATGTTTGGCGTATTGATTGACCCAGACAAACAAAATAATTCGGGGTTATTAAAAACCATTGAAGTTTGTAATACATCTGAAGTAGATTATTTTTTTGTTGGCGGTAGTATTATTACTAAAGGTGATTTAAAAAAAACTGTAAAATTTATCAAAGAAAATTCTTCAAAACCTGTTATTATTTTCCCAGGTAGTCCCGATCAAATTGCTAAAGAAGCTGATGCCATTTTATTTCTTTCCTTAATTTCAGGTAGAAATCCTGAATATTTAATTGGAAGTCAGGTTATTGCTGCTCCTTTAATTAAAAA
>Ga0210005_1002498_pt1 | contig 10687 bp, 8 predicted proteins | sample CryGey02umfilter_3_FD_183961 | JGI IMG/M metagenome (GOLD analysis project Ga0210005, IMG submission 183961) | Groundwater microbial communities from aquifer in Utah, USA - Crystal Geyser 4/9/14 0.2 um filter (SPAdes) (version 3) | ecosystem: Environmental > Aquatic > Deep subsurface >... | reverse complement strand
GACTGAAGCATCACGACTACTCCCTACAACAAACCACATAGCCCCAGCAGCTAAAACCGAAAAAATAGCTATTGTGGCCAGTATTTCTATCAAAGTAAAAGCTTTTTTTTCTGAAATCATATTATGGTGAACTTGTTAAGTATGTGGTTGTCGTAATATTGTTATCAATTGTCACATTAGTAATACTTTTAGTTTGATATCCTAAAGCATCTATGGTGATTGTATTACCAGTAGGTGAAGAAATATTGTCAAAATATACTTGCCCTGGCAAACTACAACTTTGTACATACAAAATATCCACTTCAAAAACACTCGGTGTATATTCAGCATTATCAGTGTGTAAATACATTTTATAACGTAAATATCTTTTACCATTATTACTAGATGAAATATCTTGACTAGTCAAAGTATAATAAGTATTTGGATCATCCCCTGGACCAAGATAATCCCAAGAATCTGGTGTAGAGCTATTGCTAGTAGCAATTTGAAAGTAAACAGGGTTTACTCCAGTAAGTTCATGTTGAACATGCGGAATCCAATCCAACTTTACATATTCCACATCTGTACTACCAAAATCAAAAGTAGCAGATTCAAGCCACCCAGAGGTTTGATATACATTATTACCAATAAAAACCAACTTTATTCCATAAGGAAGATTAGTGGTATCATATTCAACATTATTATCACTACCCCAAAAACCATAATGATCATTATAAAATTCATAAGTATAAGGAGGACCTGGCCAACTGTTTTGTTTGATATAACCAAGGCCAGTATATTTGATAGACTCGCTAGGTTCTCCCAAATTCAAAGTTACTTTAGCTTCAGAGATAGGATTTTGTTCGCCATCGCGTACTATCATTGACAAAGACGATCCAGTACTGGTGGCTACTATAAGACTAATTGTTTGGCTGGAATTGGCCAAAATATTGAAAGGTAAACTAGGTGAAGAACCAACAAGATTATAAGTACCACCATTTACCACAAAATTATAGTTACCCCAATGCAAATCATTGAAATTATGTTCCCCACTACCATCAGTACTAACATCATTAACTGAAAAAGATGATACATCTGGATTGTTGGCTACTATAGCCCCGCCAGTCACACTCAAACTAACATTTGGTACCGGCATACACGCAGTATTCAAAGTTTTTACCAATATATTTGAGGGTGTATCAATCTGAAAATAAACATTGGTAAGTTGTTGATCATTGACAGTAGCATATTCATTCACTGGTGTGGCCCCACCAAAATCTGTTGACGAAGAAGTCTGATCATCGGTCAAACCAACTTTATCAACTGTAATCTTGTAGCACTTATAGCAAGCAGGTAAATCAGGAATCCTTAACAAACCATAATTGTCAGTAGTATCATCCACAATTTTGTTATTACCAGTCAGATGAACATTGGCACTTTTTACAGGATTATTATTTGAATCTTTAACATTTACAAACAATGCCCCAGAATTGGCAGTATTTTCTGGAAAAGAATCCCCCAAGTAAGTAGAAATAGACAACGGTACAGCTTGTTGACAATTTGCACAAGTCACTTCCAAAAATACTAATTTATAATCATTGGGATGGATGTCAGTACCCGTGTCAATAGTACCGTCGGAAGGATCATCTATATTTCTTACACTCCTTGTTACTAAAAAATCTATACCATTACGAGTAACAACCACATTCCTTGACAAAACACCTTCCGGTGTAGAAGACACAACCCCCACATCAGCAAACTTCATATTTCTGATTATTTCTACCTGTTCATTCAAAACAGCAGTTTCAATTATCTGGATTCTAGAACTATAAACAACTTTGTAAATATATTGGATACTAGTATAGATAGCCGAAGCAAAAATCACAAAAATACCAATAGAAATAATCGTTTCAAGTAAGCTAAAGGCTTTTTTGCTTTTGTATTTTTCTGACAGGCTTTGCATATTTTAAGAAGAAATTTCTGCTAATAAATTTTCTACCAAATTTCTAGCTTTTTCTTTTAATTCATCAGTCAAAATAATACCTTGTGATTCGGCCATTTGGTTGGCATGAGCCACGATCAATTCTTCCTTTATTTTAAACAACTCATCAGTATGCCCTGCAATTTTTTTCTTCAATTTTTCAATAGACTTTTTATCTTGCTCCACAGAAGAAATACTATCACCATCATTTGTTGCCAACTGCAATTGGGCACGCAAAGCTTTGATAGCTTGCAAAACTTGATTGACATTGAGCATGATATTTTGAATTTGTTGTTTACTAGATTTTACTTCCTTTACCAACAACTCAGCCCTCTCTCGAGTAGCAGCTGCTTTGGCTTCTGGCGTCATTTCTTTATTTTTTTCAACTTCCTTGGTGCTTTCAATATTTGGCAATCTTTCATTTGAATTAATTTTCTTTTCAAAAGTTTCCATAGAAAAAAACAAAAATCTTTATAAATATAATTTGACTTAATTATACAGCAAAGGAGACACAAAAACAAATATAATAACTAAATATTTCATTACCTAATCACTCAGTCGATACACAACATAAACCCTTTGTTATAATTTCAAATAACAACCTGCCTGCCGGCAGGCAAGAATACAAATACCAAATCAAATCCAAACTATTAATGTCAAAATTTTTCATTTGATAATTTGTAATTTCTAACTCAGTATTTATCATATTTTTTACAAAAACCCCACCTGTCGCGACAGGTGGGGTAATCTATGTAATCAATGTAATCAATGTTTTTTATTTAGGTACAAAAGCTAGTAAACCAGCAATGCGTGATTGTTTGATAGCTGTTGATACTTTACGTTGGTGCAAAGCACACAAACCACTACGTCTACGAGGTTGGATCTTCATATATGAAGAAGTAAAACGACGTAAAGTTTCATTATCTTTGTAATCAATATGTTTTTCTTTGTTAACACAAAAAAAACATTGTTTTTCTTTTTTTGGACTACTATTTTGACTATTTTGTTTTAGCATAATTTATTTAACTCTTATTTAGAATGGGATATCTTCTACTTTGATTTCGTCAGACGAATTGTCATTGGTATCAGCAGGAAAAGGTGTATCTCCACTAGATGAACCAGAGGTAGTAGAACCACTATGAGCAGCACCACCATCAAGCATTATCATATTATCAGCAACTATTTCTGTGCGATATCTTTTGACACCGTCTTGTCCTGTCCAGTCACGAGTTTCTAGGCGACCTTCCATATAGACACGACGTCCTTTACTTAGATATTGACCAGCTATTTCAGCCAATTTACTCCACAATACAATATTGTGAAATTCTACTTTTTCCTGACGCACACCAGACTTATCTGTCCAGACACGGTTGGTAGCTAAGCCAATATTGGCTACACTTTGTCCTGAAGGAGTAGTTTTTACTTCAGGATCTCTAGTTAAACGTCCGATAATGGTTGCTCTGTTGAGGTCCATATGATTTTTGATTAAAGATAAGTTAAAAATTTATTAACTAATTTCTTTAGTCCCGATTTTATCGGGATTAAACTTTATCCATATCATCTTGAAGTATCTCATCCAATTTTTTATCTATTTCTTCAACACTAATTGTAGTTTTTTTAGCTGTTTTTGGAACTTCTTTTACTTCTTCCGCTACAATGTTTTCAATTTTTTCTTCAGGTTTTACCTCTTCTTTCACTTCTGTAGAAACTTCTACTTTTGGAGCTTCTTCAATTTTTCTTTCTGTTTCACGATGTCTAGCACGACCTCTTTCTTCACGTTCTGGTTTTGGAGGGGCACTTGGAGCTGTAGGGTCTAAAGCCAATTTGTAGTGTATGGTATCATTTGGATCACAAATAGCAATACTAATACGCAACATTTTGTCCAAAAGACGAACGTCTTTTTCTAATTGGTTGATTTTTTCTGTTTCCAAATTGAATCTAAACAATTGAAAATATCCATAACGGATATGTTTGATAGGATAAGCCAAACGACTTTTTCCCATGTCTTCCACAGTCACATTTTCTGGATTGTGTTTGACAACAATTTGAGAGACTGCCTCTACACTAGATTTTATTTCTTCTTCAGTCATGGTTCCTGGTAGGACACACAACATTTCGTAATATTTCATAGATATTTTTTGTTTTGCAAGCCCTGATCTTCTTTCACTAAACAAGCAACTTTTGAACCAAGTTCGACAATTTGGCAAAAATTACAAAGCTTCTCACAAGGCAATTAATGTTTATTATTACAAAACACCAAAGGTGCAAACACTATAACAACAATTAGCAAAAATGTCAAGAAAAGGTCACTACATACAAAATATGAAAAAATTGTCCAAACTAACACTCTACAACCCCAACTCACTACCATCTAGATAAACTTCAGTCTCTGGAATAGTGACTACTCTGTCAAACCTAAAGTTGAGCTTTTGGAAGGTCTGTTCATCTAGGATATGTCTCTTTACTTGTTGATTAGGATTGTAAGGATTTGGTTCTAGACGATAGACTCTTTCGTCGTTATTGTATTTAATCAGAGTGTAGTTTGGATGAGTAGAAGTAGTGGTTATTTCTTCTTTAGTGGTGTAATTGTCTAACAGTCTTTGGTCAACATCTTCTATCCAATTCCACTGGTAGTTTAGAGTATTAAAGACGTTTTCATTAGTAATCCAGTATTTATTATTATTAAGAAGTAGATAAACTTTAGGGTCTGAAGTGACTTTAACTAGAGCGCCGTACTGAGGGTCATACTTAGGACCATAAGGCATAAAGCCTAGAGTGTCATTAATGATGGCTTTTAGTTTAGAGGTGGAAGTAACTACTACGTGCGACCAAGTATCAAAGTAAGTAAAGAAAACTTTAGGGTTAGTAAAAGCTCTCTTAGTACAGTTGGTGGTAATGTAATAGACTGCGTTGTTGTTGTTAACTTTGTAAGCATGCTCTGGTAGCAGTGGACAGTTGTTGAGTAAGTTAGTATTGAGGATACTAATAGAATTAGGATCGTCTATTGATTGACCAGTTAGGGTGATAGTAGCGGAGTAAATAATAGTAGCTCCGTCTTTGGAGCGAAACTTAACAAAGACAGTTTTGAGACCATTACCTCCAGTAAGTGTCCAGTCTTTAGTTGTTTGGTAATTTTCAAAAGAGATACCAGTGAATTCTGGATTATTAGCAATAGCCAATTGTTGAGCATTAGTAATATTGAAGACTAGTTTTACTTGTGGATTATTGGTAGTTAAGTCAGAATTGTTAATAGTAATAGCTTTGGCACTAGTGTTAGTTGTTTTGTCCACACTAGGGACAATACCAGAGATACCAGCACCACCTTGTGGAATAGCTGTGAGAGTAAAGCTAGCACTACTAGCTGAGACACTACTCATAGTAATAGTGGTGTCGTTACTACCATTGCCACTAAGGTCAACATTTTGACTTTCGCCTTGGGCAAGAGTAACAGAAACAGTATTAGAGTGGAGAGTGAGAGCGGCTTTGTAGACTCCTCCGTCGTTGACAATACTCGTAACTTCAGCAGTGTGAGAAACTGTACTACCTAAGAATTGGAAAGCAACAGCTCCTGAGTCTGGAGTTAAGGTTAAGGTAACAGTTTGAGCTGGGACAGTAGTAGTAATACTATTGCTGGTGTCTGAAGACACATAGCTAGTGTTGTCTGAATTGTAAATTGCTCTAATAGTGAAAGTATAACTAGTACCAGAAGAGAGACCTGTAACAGTGAAACTAGTACTAGTCGTACTACCTTTGAGTGTAGCGTCTTGGTAGATTTGGTAAACAGTCGTATCAGGATTAGAGTTACTACCCCAAGTAAGGTTAGCTGAAGTTTGACCGTTGGCCAGAGCCACGACTGAAACAGGTTGGGCTGGGTTAGTGTAAGTAGTAGTGACAGCAGAGTAAGCTCCATCTTGGGAGAAAGCATCGACAGTGTTTAGTTTCCAAGTATAGCTAGTGTTTGGTGTGAGATCAGTTACTTCTAGAGAGGTGTCACTCGTAGTGCTGGCAGTGCCTATAGCTGTACTACTGACAGTGTAGTGGTCAGCTCCGCTGACTACCGACCAATTGGCTTGAAGAGTAGTAGCAGTAATAGTAAAGCTAGTAATAGTCGGAGCTTCTAGAGTGCCGGGTAGAGCGGTAGAAATAGCACTAGAAGTAGAGTAACCAGAATTTTGAGCATAGATGTCTGTCGCTTGAATTTGAAAATCATAACTAGTACCAGGAGTTAGACTAGTGAAAGTATAGCTCAGAGAAGTAGTAGTGACTGATTCTTGTCCAGGAATAGTAGTACTAACAGTGTAATAATCTGTATTAGTAGCGCTAGACCAAGTCAGAGCAATAGACGTAGTAGTGATTACTGAGTCCGTGATAGTAGGTGGACTAGGTGGATCTGGAGGCGAATAGCTGAGTGTGACTGAAGTGAGAGTAGGACTTGCTATCCCATCAGTAGTGAAAAAAGCTTGATATTGCATGTACTGATCAGAAGTAGCATCAGTCAAAGAAGCCGGTAGGGTTTCTCCCCCAGTATTGTCTGTAAAATAACTAGCAGAAGTACCATTTGGCCCTAGCCAACCAGACCAAGTAATACCATCAGCAGAAGTTTGAAGTTGAAAAGAAATGTCATTGCCAGTAGAAGTAGTAGCAGACCAAGCTAGACTAGCGAGACTGTTGTTAGCGTTGGTGGTGTTGTAGGGAGAAGACACTAAACTACCCGAGATAGTTTGGTCAGTCCACTCTATAGACACATCATCAACACTTGGTACATAGTCACCATCATCTGTAGCAAAAGTAATACGATATTGGTAATATCTTCGTCCATCAAAATTAGTATCCAATTCATAACCTTTGGTAGTAGTTGTCCATACTCCATCACTAAGATCACTTACATTCCCGGCTCGCATCTCCATAACAATAGACGTGGTAGCAGAAGTAGTATCATTCCAAGTAATGTCACCAAACTGGGCTGGTGCCCCAGCATCATGAATCACTGAAGTGTAGGTACCACTGGCAGGATCTGCAGCCTGAACTATAGACGGCACAAAAACAAGACACAATACAAATACGCATCCTATCATAATGTTTGAAAAAAGTCGTATTGTTTTTTGTTTTTGGTGATACATAAAATCCTGTTATTTAGTATATTGAAAAATAGATAAAATTAATTCTTGAGACAACGAACAGAAAAACCGTACGCCTTGGAGTCGTTGCTGCGGTAAACTCTTGCCTCAACAGAGTTGAAGTTACGGCTCCACGCATTCGTCGCGGAATCCTCTGAAGCAGACCAGAGGTTGCCGAACGAGCCCTGACTGACGAAAGAGCCATCCGTGTAGCGGATACCGGCAAGGAGGCCATTGAAACCAGAGCTACCACCAGATTTGAGTTGGGTACCTTGGTCAGTACCACGCCAACCTGTAGCATCCACACAACCAGCGCCAGCACCAGTACACATCCCTAGATAGACTTCTAGAGTTTTTATTTCTGCATCAGTCGGTATATGCCAGCCAGCAGGACATATTCCTTGTGAAGGAGTAGCTGGAGTACAAGAAGTAGTGTCACAGGTGGTAGCTAGTTGGTTAGCTTCAGCCCAGGTATAGAGACCACCATAAGTAGTACAACTGGCAGGACTATTATTGAAACACCATTTTTCAATGAGAGAGTCATTGGAAGGTGTAGTAGCGCCAGAGGCAAGCATAGTCCCTACATTAAGATTTTGTGAAAACCAACATTGGGTGCCTATTTCTACCAAGCCATAAGACTGACCACTATAGCTTAGACTTGTTAGACCAGCACATGGTGGTGAATAACAAAATCCACCATCGCAACTATTACTACTACATTCCGAAGCAAGAGTACAAGAAGCTCCGCCTGGTTTGAGAAGTACGAGACTAGCACTAGAGCCAGTGCCTGTTATTGTGACAGTGCTAGTCGTACCAGTATTGAAGTCTGTGTCTGTAGTATCTGTAGAAGTAGCGATAGTAAAAGACATTTGGACATTTGCTCCAGCTGTAATAGTAGAAGATGCACTTTCATAATAAGACCAGCCTGTTTGGTTGTCTGGATCTAGAGCTGTAGCGGTGGTAGAAGCTGTGGACCAATCGGTTTGAGTCCAGTTGTAAGAAGTAGCAAAAGAAGGATTGGAATATTTATAAAAAATAAAATAACCTAAAAAAACTAAGATAATAATGAAAATTATTTGAAATAAAATAGCAAAACGCAATGGTTTGAATTCTTGTTTTGTTGCTATTGTCTTTAAGTTAGTCCAGAGATTATTTTTGCCTTTGAAATAGTTGGATATGAGAAAAGACAGAAGCCAGAAAGGAAAGAGGAAGAAGTTTTTTAGATAGTGCCAGACAATTTGTCCTCGTAGATAAGCTAATCTTTTTTTGTCTATTACAATCTTAGTCACACCCAGTCCTTTTTGTCTAAGAGTATCATAGGAATTGAATAGTCCTCGCCAGACCCAATATTTACTAAAAGAATCAGTTTGTTTGGACTGAGTGATATTAGTACGACTATTTTTATTATTATTTACTTGATTTGATTCTTCAATGAATGACATGGTAGAGGTTAATTTTAAAATTTATATTGTTTAGAAAAACAAAATAAAAAATTATGTTAGTTTGGACTGATTATAACATTTTTTACTACATTTGTGAAATCAACAAAACTCTTTATTTTTTGCAACAATCAAGACCTATGACACAAACAAAAAGTATGTTATAATCATTACACACTCTAAACAAAAAATATGCTCACCAAATCTCTACTAGAAAATATCCTAAAAAACTATTTCAAATTAGATGAAACAATCATAAAACAATACAGTCTGACAGCCAAAGAAAGAAAAATGTCTTTGGAAGAATACCTAATTGTTGAAAATATCATAACAGAGGATGGTCTCTACAAATTCTTGGCTGAAAATTTCCAAAATGAATATATAGAATTGAAGGGAAACGATATCAATCTAGACATTTTGAATATCATCCCCGAAGAATTTGCCCACGAACACCAGGTAGTGGCCTTCAAAAAAACCGAAGATGAACTGGATGTAGCAATGCTTGACCCCAATGATATCCAAACTATTGAATTTTTGAGACGAAAAACAGGGCTTTCCCCAAAAGTCTATGTTACTACACCCAGTACTATCAAAGAAGTCCTCCAAAAATACCACGCCAACATTGAAAATGACGAGGTAATCATGCAACTAAACGATGAACTAGGTACCAACAATACTACAGACAAAAAAGATTTAAAAAAAATTGCCGAAGAATTACCTATTATCAACATCGTCAATTCTATTTTGGAACATGCTGTACTTGAAGGTGCTAGTGATATTCATATTGAGCCGACCGAAAAAGAAGTGGCTGTACGCTATCGTATTGATGGTATCTTGAAACAAGTCATGTCTCTACCAAAATTAGTACAAAATGGCATCATGGCTCGTATCAAAATATTGTCACAATTGAAAATAGATGAACACATGCTACCCCAAGATGGCCGTTTCAAAATAAAACTAAGCGATGAAAAACTTTCCTTCCGTGTTTCTGTGGTGCCAGTCTATGATGGCGAAAAAATCGTTATGCGTCTTTTGCACGAAGGACAAAGGGCTTTGAGTTTGGAAAATTTGGGTTTCTTACCAAAAATCCAGCTTCTAGTTGAAGAATCTATCAAAAAACCTCATGGTATGATCTTGGTTACTGGTCCTACTGGAAGTGGTAAGACTACGACACTATATTCTATTTTAGGCATGTTGAACAAACCAAGTGTCAACATTTGTACTATTGAAGATCCTATTGAGTATCATGTAGCTGGTATCAACCAAAGTCAGATAAACCCCAAAGCTGGTTTTTCTTTTGCTTCTGGCCTACGTGCTTTTTTACGTCAGGATCCAGACATTATAATGGTTGGGGAAATTCGTGATCAAGAGACAGCTGAAGTAGCAATACACGCTGCCATGACTGGGCATTTGGTGCTTTCTACTCTCCATACCAACGATGCCCCTACTACTTTACCACGTCTTGTGGATATGGATATTCCTCCATTTCTAGTCGGTTTTACCACCAATATTATTATTGCCCAACGTTTGGTCAGAAAAATCTGTAAAAATTGCAAAAAACCATATACTCTTTCTGTTGAAGAGATAAAAGAAATAGAAAAGATGCTTCACAAAAAAACTATCAAAGATTTATTGGTTGACCAGGATATCAAAGATGATGAAACACAGAAAAAAATATCTGAAATGACTTTTTTTCGTGGAGAAGGTTGTAATAAGTGCGGCACTACTGGTTACAAAGGACGTATGGGAATTTATGAAGTATTAGTAGTCACCGATGAACTTACCAGACTTATCAATGAAAGAGCCACTGCTCAAGATATCAAAGACTTTGCTGAAAGTCATGGTATGGTCAACTTGTTTGAAAATGGAATCATACAAGCAAAATTAGGTACTACGACTTTAGAAGAAGTACTACGTGTCACCAAAGAATAAAAAATAAATTAAAAAGACTATGTCTGGCAAAAAACCAAAAAAAGAATTATCACCTTTTGAAAAAAAACTAAACAATTTTATTATTCAACATTTTGTCAAAATAAAAACCATTGATAAGATGTTTTTTTTAGAACATCTAAAGACTATGTTATCGGCAGGACTTTCCCTTATTGAAGGTTTGGATGTTTTGAGTAAAGAAATAGAAAATAAAAAATTAAAGTCGGTTGTTGAGGGTATAA
>Ga0210005_1002477_pt1 | contig 10738 bp, 12 predicted proteins | sample CryGey02umfilter_3_FD_183961 | JGI IMG/M metagenome (GOLD analysis project Ga0210005, IMG submission 183961) | Groundwater microbial communities from aquifer in Utah, USA - Crystal Geyser 4/9/14 0.2 um filter (SPAdes) (version 3) | ecosystem: Environmental > Aquatic > Deep subsurface >... | reverse complement strand
ACGCTAACTTTTGTACTCACCTGCGGTGGACAAAACTGGTGAATGTTCGGACTTTCCTCTGCCAATACTCCGTATTGGCCACAGACTAACGCAGAATAGACGCAGACAGTCACAGAAAGAATTTAACTTCCTTCGGCGTTAGTCCGCGTTCGTTCCGCGATTTCCGCGGTTAATACGAAGTATTAACAGCAACTATCCGACACCGGCCACATTCTATGTTAAAATATGACTATTATCAAGTTTAATTTATCAGTATTTTTCTTATGTTCCAAGCACACAGAATCAGTTTTCTTATCGTTCTTTCATTACTTTTTCTTCTGCCAATTTTTTTCATACCGGGTGGAGCCATCAATCTTTCTGTGGCCAAATCGGCACTGCTTTCCTTCGGCATAATAGCCGCTGTTCTCTTGTTTTTATTTGAAATATGGCGCGCGGGTTCAATTTCTTTTTCCAAGCATTACCTTCTTGTTATCGCGGCGATCCTTCCGGTCATTTATCTCCTTTCGGCTCTTTTGTCTACTCCCTCGTCTCTTTCGCTTCTCGGATATAATTTTGAAATCGGCACTTTCGGCTACATACTTTTGGGCGTAATAGTCTTGATCATTAGTGCCACAATTTTTGCCAGTGATTCGAGAGTACTCCAAGCTTTGGCGGCCTTTTTCATTTCGATCTCGCTCATCGCTATTTTTGTGGCCATAAAAATTTTGTTTGGTACATTTTCAGATGCGGGCGAAGATATTCTGGTTTGGGGAAACTTTTTCGGTAACATGGGTAATCCCATCGGCAATTGGACAGACTTGGCGGTCTCTTTCGGTCTTTTGATCAGTTTTTCCACTCTGGCTCTTGGTATGATTCCCATGAAGCTGTCAGCCCGTGTTTTTGTCTATGTCATTTTTGCACTAGGGGTGCTACTTATGGCGATTATAAATTTTACCACTGCCTTTATTCTGACCTTGGTCACTTCTGTCTTTCTTTTTCTCTATTTCTTTAAGTTTGAGAAACATTTTTTCAGTACGGCTACCACTCCGCCGGTTACGACAACAAAAAGTCTTCTTCTTAGCCCCACTTTTTTGCCAATTATTTTAGGAATAGTTTCTCTACTCTTTCTCTTAAATCCTACGATTTCAGAGACAAAAGGCACACTAGGGGATGTGGTATCAGGCGCTTTCAAAGTCGAAAACATCGATGTCCGTCCTTCTTTTTACGCCACTTTGGGCGTTTCCAAAGCAGTACTTTCTCAAGACGGTCTTCTCGGTTCTGGTCCGAATACTTTCGGGCGAGACTGGCTCATCCATAAACCTATTGAGGTGAACACGACGCCTTTCTGGGCCGTGGCTTTTCCATTCGGCATCGGATTCATACCGACACAAATAGCGAGCACGGGTATTCTAGGTTCTATCCTGTGGATAGCTTTTTTCGTCTTTTTTCTAATGCTTGCGGTAAGGGCTTTGAGTCGTTTGCCCGAGTCTAGAGACGAGCGCTTTATGGTTGTCTCCACTCTTTTGGTCACTGTTTTATTATGGATTTCAAGTTTTCTCTACACACCATCGACAACTGTGCTCTTACTGGCCTTTATTTTTACCGGTCTGTTTATTGCCGCGAGTTCTAAAGCGGGCATTATTTCTTCCGGTAATCTTAATTTAAGAGGATCGATGCAGACGCATGTGATTTCTTCCGTTCTGGTAATAATGATCGCGTTTGGGGCTCTATTTCTTGGATGGGCGGGTTTTAATAGGACAGTGTCGGCTTTCCACTTTAAGAAAGCCGTTGAACTTTCCAATACTGCTGATGCTCCGCTAGATGAAATTGAAAGTGAGATAAATAAAGCTATCAGGTATTTCCCGGCAGACACTTACTATGTGGCACTTTCGCGTATTAATTTTGCCAAAGCTCAAGTGGCCGCAAGCTCGGACCCGGCAGATGAAGGACAAGATGGCACACTGACCGATAATCAGGCGAATTTTGAAAATGCTTTAAGAAAAAGTATTGAGGCGGCGAGACTTGCCGTCAGCGCTAATCCATCCAGTTATCAGAATTGGGTGGCACTCGGTATTATTTACAGCGCCTTGGTGCCAAAGCCGTTTTCCGTGGACGGCGCTTACGAAAATGCTTTTTTCGCCTACTCGGAAGCGAGCAAAAGGAATCCCGCCAATCCGGAAATTCCGCTTTTACTGGCGAGGCTTGAGGTCAATAAAGGAGATTTGGAATCCGCCCGTTCATTTATCAGGCATTCTATAGCTCTGAAGGAGGACTATGCCGACGCTTATCTAATTCTTGCCAGACTGGAAATAGAGCTTGGAAATACCGCCGGCGCCATTAGTTCCGCAGAGCGACTGGCTCTCTTAACGCCCAACAATTCCGGCATTTACTTTGAGTTGGGTCTTCTAAAATATTTCAGTAAAGATGTTGCCGGAGCGGCGGAGGCCTTTAATACGGCACTTCGTTTGACACCGGATTATGCCAATGCCAAATATTATCTTGGTCTGTCTCTGGCACAGCTTGGCCGAGTGAACGAAGCGATGGCTCTTCTTAAAGAACTGCTCATAACTAACCCGGACAATCCAGAGTTAATGGCGGCTCTGGAAGCATTAGATGAAAATTAGAATTTAAATCTAATGGTTCGTAAATTTTTCGATTTTTTCTACAGAGAGACAGGCACTCTCAATCAGGCGGCTTTTTTGCTTGGATTATTCGCCTTTCTGTCGCAGGTGCTCGCTTTCTTGCGAGACAGGCTTTTGGCGCATATATTCGGCGCCTCGATGGAGCTCGATATTTATTACGCCGCATTCCGTGTGCCGGATTTTATTTTTGTCACCGTTGCCTCGGTCGTGTCTTTATCGGTTCTCATACCATTCATAATTGAAAAGGAATCTGTTAGCCGTGAGGCGCTTCGTGAATTTGTAAGCAGTATCTTTTCTTTCTTTTCGATTTTCATTATTGCTGTTTCTATGTTGGCATTTTTTCTGATGCCATATATTTCCGCCATTTTATTCAAAGGATTCTCGAGCGTGGCACTGACTGAAGTCGTATTTATTTCCAGAATTCTTTTGCTTTCTCCCATAATTTTAGGCTTTTCAAATCTGTTCGGCTCGCTGACGCAGGCTTTTAATCGATTTACCATATATGCTTTGGCTCCGATCTTATATAACGCCGGTATTATTATCGGCATCATACTTCTTGCCACGCGTTTCGGTATTGTTGGTATTGCCATTGGCATTATTGCCGGAGCGTGTCTGCACGCTTTGGTGCAGGTGCCATTCGTTGTGAAGAGCGGTCTTTTTCCAAGGTTTTCCGCAAAATTTGATCTCGATCTTATTATAGGAGTCATGAAAATTTCCATGCCTCGTACTCTGACATTGTCCATGAGCGCCATAGGCATGATCTTTCTTGTTTCTCTGGCGTCTTTGATGCCTACCGGTTCCATATCTATTCTCTCATTCTCTTTCAATTTGCAATCCGTGCCTCTTTCTATAATTGGTGTTTCCTATTCTCTCGCCGCGTTTCCGACACTTTCAAGACGCTTTAGAGAAAATAATCTAGAAGGCTTTAGACGGCAAATGGCGGCCACCGCCAGATTTATTATTTTCTGGTCACTACCTCTGACTGCGCTCTTTATAATATTGCGGGCTCAAATTGTGAGAGTGATCCTAGGTTCCGGACGCTTTGACTGGGATGATACGCGTTTGACGGCCGCGGCATTGGCGCTCTTTGTCCTATCTTCAATGTTTCAGTGCCTTTTACTTTTGTTTATGAGAGGATTTTATTCTGCCGGTTTTACAAGTAAACCATTCTTCATTAACATCATCTCAACCGTGGTCATGGTGTTTGGTTCTTGGAGTTTAGTTAAGATTTTTTATATTTCCGAATCGTTCCGTTTTTTTATAGGAGCCTTGCTTAAAGTCGAGGATTTGCCGAACACGGCCGTACTCATGCTTCCTCTCGGTTTTTCTATTGCTATAGTTATCAACGGTCTTATCCATTGGGTCGCGTTTGAAAGGGAATTCAGAGGTTTTTCTCGCGGTATTATGAGAACAGTTTTTGAAGGTCTGGGAGCATCTGTTATCATGGGTGCGGTTGCTTATGTCGGTCTCAATTTTTTCGCTATTTTCATAAATACGACATCTCTCTTCGGTATCTTTCTCCAAGGTTTCTTGGCGGGAGGGGTGGCTATAGCGAGCGGCATTATCGTTTTATATGCTCTCAAGAGTCGGGAATTATCTGAAATTTGGAATGTAATACGCGGCAAATTCTGGAAAACAAAAATAATTGCTACCGACCCAGAGATAGTATAAAGTGCCAATCAACGAATGATTCAAATATTACGAATGGAAACGAATAAAACAAAGAAAGATACGAAAGTGCTTTACCCAGAACTATCTTATAAGATTGTTGGTTTGGCATTTGATGTACACAATGAATTAGGTCAATTCGCGAGGGAGAAGCAATACGCAGACCTATTGGAGGAAAAGTTTAAAGCTGAGAATATAAAATACAGACGGGAACTTATTATGGGAGATTCCGGTAATATTGCCGATTTTATTGTCGGAGAAGAAGAAATTTTATTGGAATTAAAGACTGCTCGTATTCTTGGCAGAGCACATTTTCACCAAATACAAAATTATCTTCAGCAATCTCATATTAAATTAGGTATTCTTATAAACTTTAGCGATAAATATCTTCGTCCCAAGCGCATTCTTCGCATTGGAGACAAACATTTGCAGTGATTTGTAGATTGGTATATATTCGCAGATTAGAACTTTATGAATATCCGCAATTTTTCCATCATAGCTCACATTGATCATGGTAAGTCTACCTTGGCTGACAGGATGCTTGAATTGACCGGTACGATAAATAAGAGGGACATGCGTGATCAAGTGCTCGACTCCATGGATCTGGAGCGGGAACGCGGTATAACCATAAAAATGCAGCCAGTGAGAATGGTCTATCGACAAAAATTTCCAATTTCCAATTCTCAATTTCCAATAAATGAGCCAATTTCCAATGAAAATTCAAACATTGAAAATTCAATGAAAATTGCAAAATTGAAAAATGAAAATTCAAATTCAGAATACATTCTGAATTTGATTGACACACCAGGCCATATAGATTTTTCTTACGAAGTATCCCGCGCCCTTCGCGCAGTGGAGGGTTCCTTGCTTTTGGTCGATGCGACACAGGGGGTGCAAGCTCAAACATTGACCACTTTGGGTATGGCGCAATCTGTCGGCTTAATGATCATCCCTGTAATTTCTAAAATAGATTCTCCTCTTGCGCGGATAGATGAAGTTCTGGATGAGATTAAAAATCTTTTGAAAGTGGAAAAAGAAGAAATATTGCTGGTTTCCGGGAAGACAGGGGAAGGCGTTGAGGAACTTTTAAATACGATTATAAAAAAAGTTCCTCCGCCGACTGACGCAGAATCCTCGCTTCGCTCGGCGCAGAACATCGCAGACGGTACGCAGAAGAACGCGGAATTAATTCAGCGTCAGTCTGCGTCTAGTCAGCGTGAGTCTGCGAATGCCTTTAGGGCATTAGTGTTTGATTTCAAATATTCCAATCACCGCGGGGTGACTGTTTTTGTCCGTGTATTTGAGGGATCCGTTAAACAAGGCGATAAGTTGAAATTCAAGGTGGCAGACAAGGTTTTCCAATCCCTAGAGGTGGGCATATTGTCTCCGGGAGAAAGTAAGGTGTCGGAACTTAGGGCGGGGGAGATTGGCTATATAGTCACGGGCATCAAGGAACCGGGTATAGCTTCAGTAGGTGATACCGTTACATCTGTAGAAGATACTGGTCCTGCTATGGCCGGTTACGATAAACCTCCCGGCGTAGTGTGGGCCTCTGTTTATCCGGAAAGTCAGGATGATTTCACTTTATTGCGCCAGGCTCTTTTGAAACTGCGTTTATCGGATTCGGCTTTTTCTTTTGAAGAAGAATCTTCGGGGGTGCTTGGCAGGGGTTTTCGGGCCGGATTTTTAGGCATGCTTCATTTAGAAATTATTACCGAAAGATTAAAGAGAGAATTTGATCTGCCTTTAGTTATTACTCTCCCGAGCATCACATATAGAATTGTATATAAAGATGGACACGAAGGTAAAATATATACACCGTCGCTTTTTCCAGAAGATCATCTTATAAATTCTGTTTGGGAGCCGTGGGTGAATGCCACTATTATTGTTCCACCAAAATTTATCAGCACGGTTATTCAACTTTTATACGAATTTGAAGCGGAACTTGGTGAGACAAAAGATTTTGGTGAGGCCAGGACATCTCTTAATTTAGAAATGCCGCTTCGAGAGTTGATGAGGGGTTTCTTTGATAAGCTGAAGAGCGTGACTTCAGGCTTTGGCTCCATGTCTTACTCTATTTCCGGAGAAAGGCTGGCGGATGTTACTCGTCTGGATATTTTGATAGCGGACGAAATCGTACCCTCTTTGGCTAAAGTGGTGTCCAAAAGGCAGGTTGAGACAGAATCCGAAGCTGATGTGGATAAACTGGCCGCTATTTTGCCCAGACAGATGTTTACGCTCAAAATTCAGGCCAAAGCATTAGGTCGTATCATATCTTCCCGTACATTAAGCGGTATGAAAAAAGATGTTACCCAGCATATGTACGGAGGCGACATCACCCGTAAAATGAAGCTTCGAGAGAAGCAGAAGAAAGGCAAGAAGAAGATGAAAGGGCACGGGAAAGTCAACATACCCCAAGATGTTTTTCTCAAGATGATCAGGCGTGGTTGAAAAGTTCCAATCAACGAATGATACGAATTCTACAAATGGCTACAAATGAATTCTATTCGTAGATATTTGCAGATGGGCACTTTAAAAGAATGGTGAGAAGAGAAGAACCATGCTTATGATGATAAGTATGGAGAGTGCCATCCAGATTATTTTAACTTTTTTTCTGTGTCTCTTATCGAATAACATGTCTGTTATGTTACCATAAATCGGGCAGGACTCTAATAGTGGCCAACCTGGAGGCTAAACCTCCAAGCGGGGAGCTCTGTTTAATTAGATAAATTTCTATCATGAGAGAATTAGGCAGAAAAAAAGGCATCAGGCGCGCAATCTACTCTATACCCGCCATTATTATCTTAGCAATTATCGCTTTTTTTCTTGTTAAAGGAGCTGTCGGCATGATAAATAAAAAGTGGGCAAGCACAGAGCGTTTGAATAATTTGGAAGAGGAGGTGATCGCCATGGCGAACAGAGAAAGGGAACTAAGGGAAGGTATCGCTCGTCTGGAAACCGAAGAAGGGATAAAGGGAGAGATAAGAGAAAGATTCAATGTTACAGAAGAGGGCGAGCATGTCGCTCTTATTGTCGATGACGAGAGCGCGTCAAGTTCAGACGACAACCTGAAGTCACCTTGGTATATGAGATTATTGAATGCTATAATGAATTTATATGAATGATAATCACAAAAAAGTAGAGATTTATAGCACCGAAAGTTGCCACTTTTGCCATATGGCTAAAGAATTTTTTCTCGCCAATAATATTCCTTTTACTGATTACAATGTCGGTGCCGATACGGATAAGAGGGCGGAGATGGTGGAAAAAAGCGGACAAATGGGCGTGCCCGTGATAATTATTGACGATAAGGATATAGTTGTCGGCTTTGACAAAAAGACCCTGTCTAGCCTACTAGGAATTTCCAGTTAATTCCGCCCGCTAGGCAAGACCGAACGAAACCCGAAACCCCGAAATAAAATAAACTTAATCGTTTCTTCTGGTGTTTGTTCCAAGGCACCTTGCTAGGTCTTGCCTAGCAAGTTAAGATAGATTCATGTCCATACGCAAAAGACCATTTGTACCCGGTGAGTATTATCATCTTTATAATCGAGGTAACAGTAAGCAGCAGATTTTCCGTGACGCACAAGATTATCGGCGCTTCATTACCCTTCTTTACACCTGCAATTCGGAAAACAATTTCAAAATGTTTCTAGTCGAAAGTACTTCAGACAAAGATCCGTATCTTTGGGACAGAGGAAACCCAATTGTCTATATCGGTGCATACTGCCTAATGCCGAACCACTTTCACATTCTTATTGCAGAAAAAGAGAAGGGTGGTATAAGCAAGTTCATGCAAAAACTCTCTACCGCTTATGTTATGTATTACAATCAGAAGTATGGAAGAACGGGCGGACTTTTTGAGGGGAAATTTAAGTCCGAGTATTTATTCGAAGACCGCTATTTGAAATATATCTTCTCTTACATCCACTTGAATCCGGTAAAGTTAATACAAAAAGATTGGAAAGAAATAGGTATTAGAAACAACAAGGCTGTTCTTAAATATTTAAAAGACTATGAGTATTCAAGTTATTTCGAGTATCTTGGGGTGGGAAGAAAGCAAAGTAAAATTATAGATAGAAAACCTTACCCGAACTATTTTTCATCGATAAAGAATTTTCAAGAAGAAATAGTTGAGTGGCTAAGCTATGACGATACTCTGGAGTAACTTATTGCAACTTGCTAGGTCTTCCTAGAAAGTAGGTCTTACTTTGTATTAAGTACACACTGCAATTCATAAGTAGTGCCGAGGACCAGAGTCGAACTGGTGACATCTTCCTCTTCAGGGAAGCGCTCTACCAACTGAGCTACCTCGGCGTTTTTTTAAGGCAAATTTCTAAAAGTTAAGAAATTCACGTATGTCCTGGAAATTGTTTGCACTCTGTTCTATAAATGGCTGTAGATAAATGTACCCTGCTATTAAAGGCACTATTATTATGATCACTTTTATGAATCCCCAAATGACAGCCCATCGAGCTCGTTTCTCGATTTTTTCCAATAACCGATTATTCTCCTCTGAAAGTTCCAAAGTTCTTTCCAGAAGCGCTTTCTCTTCAGGATTCATCCCGTTAGAAGTTAATTAAATAACTAATAAACATCAATAATGAACCTCCATAGAAAAATTTTCTGGGACTTCTAACGGGATTCATAAAGTAAAATTATAGCAAAATATTGGTTTTTTTTCAAATTTAAAAAGAAAGGTAAGCTTAAATATGGTATGTGCCGAGTGCGAGTAGCAAAAGGAGGCTCTTATTTCAAACTGATTATGAGTATGATAGATTTAATCAAATCCGATTTTAATGCCGCCGTAGTTCAATGGATAGAACAGCGCAGTCCTAATGCGCAGATGTAGGTCCGATTCCTACCGGCGGCACTAGAAAGACTATTGTGTCATAAGATGTTCTAATTTCCTTTGACCCTTAATTTGGTTTGACGGTTTTTATCAAGTTTGGGCAGATTGAGTACAAGCACGCCGTGTTTTTCGCTTGCTTCCGCGCCATCAACATCTATTTCTTCGGGCAGTGAAATGACTCTGGCAAATGAACCCCAATACAATTCTCGATGGAAATATTCTTCGTTTGAAACGGTCCTATCTTCGGTGCGTTTGCCGCGAATAGTGACGGAATCTCTGGTAATGGAAACATCCAAATCTTCAGGCTTGACCCCGGCAACCATGGTCTTAATGATGATCTCTGATGGTGTCTGATAGACATCCACGGTCAGTTGCGCTTCCTCGTCTTTTTCTTCAAAAATATTCGGCTTGGTCACAGACGGTTCATGAACAGGATAATGTTCAGGTTGTTCGTAATCTTCTTCAAGTCGAACTGCGCCAGTGAGCCTTTCAAAAAAAGATCTTTTATTTTGCATGATATTTTAATTATACTCCTACACCTATATTTTTAGCAATCAATTTTTGTCTATTAAAAAAGGGGGGTGTACCTCATACTTAGTATTGTGTAATTGTTTTAGCCTTTTCAAATGCCAAAAGAAGTATGATGATACCGATCCAGACTGACACGAAGGCGAGCATAGCCCCAAAATTATCCCAATAAATGATTAAAAGATTGAAACCGGTATGAAAAGCTATGGCCAAAACAAGAGCAAAAGAAACCAGTATAATTCGGGCACTCTTTGGTTTATAGAAGGAGAATGCCAAAAAGACTCCAATGATGCCGCTTGAGAGAATGTGCAAAAGACTTGCTCCCATGAAGCGCAAATTGCCGGTAACGATGACGCTCGTGATGTCTTCGCTTATTAGCGGGCTAAAGATAAAAAGAGTATTTTCCAGCGCCACGAATCCAAGGGCCGCCGTGACCATGTAAATAATCGGGTCAATGGGCTCGTTGTCCTCAAATGATCTAAGCCCTCCGAAAAACGCCGCCACAAACTTAAATACCTCCTCCAAAACAACCCAGAGAATAATAGTTATCAACATCGTGCCCGGAAACCATATATCCACTATTTTCTGAAATGGCAGAACAAGAATTACCGCGAGCATTCCCAAAAGAAATGTTTTTAAAATGAGGCCGCGAGGTTCCGGATTTTTATAATCTTCGTGAAGCCAAAAGGCAAGCCAGACAAGCGCTGGCAGAACTCCGCCTAGAAAGGCATATAAAATTATATCTGCACTTATCATTTTAAATTGGCCATTTTTCTATTAAGAGCAAGCTTTTCCGAGATTCGTGCTCTTTTGATTCTTCTATACTTTGCCAAATTTCTTCGGTGATGAAAGGCATGAAGGGGTGGAGAATTTTAAGCGAATTCTCGAGAATATAATGAAGGGTTTCCCCCTGACCGTTCTTTTTCTTCGCTTCCTCAATGATTTCATCAGCAAAGCGGTGCCAGATGTAGGCATAAATTTTCTCAGCGGCAATATAGAAGCGGTAATTTTCCATGTCATCGGTAATATCTTTGGCCAGTACCTTGAACTAATTAGCCAATTTTAGGTC
>Ga0210005_1002466_pt1 | contig 10771 bp, 13 predicted proteins | sample CryGey02umfilter_3_FD_183961 | JGI IMG/M metagenome (GOLD analysis project Ga0210005, IMG submission 183961) | Groundwater microbial communities from aquifer in Utah, USA - Crystal Geyser 4/9/14 0.2 um filter (SPAdes) (version 3) | ecosystem: Environmental > Aquatic > Deep subsurface >... | reverse complement strand
CCGGTTTATCCCCTTCTCTATGATACTTCCCTTCCTTATACCACCATTGATCACCGTTCGCGCAGATTATTGCCGGTTGATCCCCGTCTCTATGAATCTCCCCTTCCTTATACCAATACTGGGTACCTTTCACGAGGATTACTGCCGGTTGATCCCCGTCTCTATGACGCTCCCCTTCCTTCCACCAGTACTGATCACCGTTCACGCAGATTACTGCCGGTTGAGCCCCTTCTCTATGAAGCTTCCCTTCCTTATACCAGTACTGAGAACCGTACTTATTGATTATTGCTAGTCCATCATAATTATGGGGTTGGTGATGCAGACATATCCTACAGACATACCGCCAATCATCGAGAAATAACTCGTTAAGGTACCTATTCGCCCCACACAAATTGTTGATCTCTTCACGGTATAGGAATCGTGAAACAACGGATTGTAAGGTGCTTCTAAGATGTGGTTGACATATATTAGAGATGGTAGACATTAGTGTTGTTATGTGAATATAACAATACTTAATACAATAAATCATTTTATACGCATCCCTTCTATCCACCACTCCTGCCTACCGTCCGCGTAGATTCTTGCCGGTTGATCCCCGTCTCTATGCAGATTCCCTTCCTTATACCAGTACTGAGTACCGTCCGCGAAGATTTTTGCCGGTTGATCCCCGTCTCTATGAAGCTTCCCTTCCTTCCACCAAGACTGAGTACCGTTCGCGTCGATTACTGCCGGTTGATCCCCGTCTCTATGAAGCTTCCCTTCATTATACCAATATTGAGTACCGCTCGCGTAGATTGCTGCCGGTTGATCTCCGCCTCTATGCATCTTCCCTTCCTTATACCATCCCTGATCACCGTTCGCGTAGATTACTGCCGGTTGATCCCCGTCTCTTTGGAGCTTCCCTTCCTTAAACCACTCCTGACCACGGTACTTATTGATTATTGCTAGTCCATCATAATTATGGGGTTGGTGATGCAGACATATCCTATAAACATACCGCCAATCATCGGTAAATAGCTCGTTGAGGTACGTATTCGCCCCACACATATTATTAATCTCTTCACGGAATAGGAATCGTGAAACAACGGATTGTAGTATACTTCTAAGATGTGATTGACATATATTAGAGATGGCAGACATTAGTGTTGTTATTTGCATAACAATACTTGATGCGATAATTCATTTTAATTATTATTTTATACCGTTTCCCTTATACAACCACTCCTGAATATCATTAGCGAATATTGTTGCCGGTTAATCCCCTTATCTATACAACATCCCTTCATTAAACCACTTCTAGTGGATACAACAAAACTTGATAGCAAATCATTTTTGATATTAATTATATCGGTTTCGTACATAATTTCCTAATGCAAAGTAATTCATTGCTACATTTCCGGATCAGATATATCCTCCATACATTCTTCATCGTCAGATGGTGGAGATCCTTCAACATTCTTTCTATCTCTGATATGAATAATAAAATTTGAGCATACTCCTGCACACATTACATCTCCAGCATCACATGCGTTTCTATATGTGTATTCAGGCATGTAAATAATGCCTCTAGAAGCGACAGGGCATCCAGGATATATCCACACGTACCCTCCTGTTGTCACGCTACAATCATCACGGTGATTAGCAAAACAGTGTAAGTTCATGTCCATAAGAGCGCTAAGAGTTGAAGCGTTTCTTGCTTTGCATATAATACGTGGATTTCGTAAAAACTCAGCAGTTACTCCATACTGAGGGCGGTCATTACCTAGCGCTAGGGAACCTCCTACGAACCACACATCTACCATAACTGAAAAGCCTAGATTGAGAGCTTCGTTAATATAAGTGACAGAGTTTTCTCTGTCAGGATTCATGCCATCCACGTTACCTCTATGAGAAATTAGTAGCATTTCTCGTAGTTCAAATACCTTTAAGGCACGATATTGATGTTTACTGGTTATATAGTATAATCCATACATGTTAATAGCCAAGTGCCCCTCTTGGAATACCTAGTGAATTCGATGTACTCCCGTATGGCATTCCGTAAACGTTGCCATCAAGGCGAGCGCGTGCAGCGAGAGGAGACCCTCCATAAGGCGTCATTGGTGGAGGATCCTTCCTCATTGCGGATACGAAGAGAAGTGTTGCTATCGCCGAAACAATCGCGAAGACGAACGAGAATGCAACTACAAGCGGTGCTGAAACCACGTACAGACCATGTTTACTTGATTTTTGTACCCACATAGGCTTCGATAGTGTAAGTATAGCACATGAGAGAACGAATGCTATAATGAGAACAATAATAGAGGCAGTTATAGGGTCTCGATGATTAATCATTTATACTAACCAATATTTTTGCTGTATCGAAGACAATGTAAATTATCCTCTACAGTTAAAAAAATGCGTCTTGTATACTCTAACAGATTTTCCTGACAAATAAGCAAGTTGTAAATTGATTCAGGGGGCGAAACCCTAATAGAGACAGATGAACGTCATATAGAAGAATGGAAAACAATAAGAGTATATAGGACAACCAATTCCATAATATGGGGCTACAAGGGAAAAAAGAGTATTTCTCAACAAATTTCTTGTTTAACAAAGATGGCAAGAATACCATTGAAATCTTGTAAGAGTTCCCGGAAAAAAAAAGTAGCCCGTAGGGCGAGCAGAAAAATCAACAAGAAGAGTAGGAAAAGTGGAAGTCGTAGGAAGAGTAGGAAAAGTGGAAGTCGTAGGAAGAGTAGGAAAAGTAGGAAAAGTGGAAGTCGTAGGAAGAGTAGGAAGAGTAGGAAAAGTGGAAGTCGTAGGAAGAGTAGGAAAAGTAGGAAAAGTGGAAGTCGTAGGAAGAGTAGGAAGAGTAGGAAAAGTACTGGTAGATCTGTACGGAATTTGCAGCGCACGAAAAGACCAATAAAATTGAATAAAAAAATAGCGAGCTCTAGACGTAAACGTAGTATTAGGGGAGGAATGCTAAAACACCCAGTTATCAGACAGTTTGAAAAACATTTTGATTATCGTGTAGTTCCGAAAGGGTTTCCAGGTTTTGGAGATATTCCACAAATAATTGGAGATATGTCTAATTCGGATAGACATCTGAAAGATATATTTAGGCAAATTATTAGACTTATTCCAGCAATTGATTATAATGACCTTATTAAGTTCTTTTCTGGTATTACAGCATTAGATTGTTATGAGAATCATAACGGTATAACTCTTATTAATAATCGTGGAGACAGGTTGCTTTTACCAACAAACGGCAAGTTACTCTATAAATATCAAAAGATTATAGCTAAAATATATCCTTTTTTAGACGGGCTTAATGTGTTTAATTATTCATCGCGCTACGCGGATGAGACAGAATTTTCTATGTTTGATAAGGGCAATCCGACTGTAATTCAGATGGAGCTAACTAGTATGAACGGTGTGAAGAAACAGTTTTTAGGAAGTGTAATGTTAATAATATTGGAATATGTGCCTGATGATGAAAATATCAAAGAATTTCCTGAAAGTCTTGAAATCCTAAAGCTTCCTGAAGATCAAGTAGAAGACGAAGAAATGGATATAGAAGCCTATGGGAAAAAAATAGGAGCTACAATAGAACTGTATGAATAAAAAGTAAAAAACGTAAAAAAAATCTTTCCCGGTATATACTAAAGAAAATGTCTGCTGGATCTATATCTCTAACATCGTCAGTTCGCTCTTGTAAAATCGACACTGCGTGGGCACCTCGTATCGAATCAGATCGCTTTTTGAACCCAGACAATATGGTTTGTCCTGTCTGGAATGGTTTTGACACCGCAGGTCGTCGTTCGTGTCCGGACGCCTTCTACACGAAGCGCGCTGGATGTAATAGCGCCGAGGATCGTGTAGTTGTTGAGAACAACCAGCGTCCACAGTACGCTGAGTACATTACCCTGTCTGCTGCAGGAATTAACGCTGATATCTATTCTCCTCAAGATGTGCAAGGTTACGACAAAAACAAAGACTTGATGAACTGGAACAGAGAAGTGTCACGTACAATTGACAACCAAGAGATGGTAAATGATAACCCTCATTTCGGTGTTCAGTTCGGTGCCCATGCTTTACGATCATGCAACTCCGCATGTAGTCACCCATACGAAGCCGCAATGGCTCAAGAGAAAAATGCCAAGATGGGCATGATGAACCAAATGGCACAAGGAAATGGCTACCGACAAAACTCAGGAATGGGCTGCGGTATGTAAATTATCCTTCTCTCAACATCAACTTTCCATTTCTAGAACGCATTTTGATTCCAATATCGGACTCAAAATAAATTTCTTATAATTCCTCATCTCTCTCTGCGTTTGTAGCCTCACATGCCGCCACGATTACGTCAACACTTTCGAGACCGGGGGAAACTTTACTCGCAAAGTCTAGTAGATTTTTATACGTATGATAGCATTTTTGTCCGTCACACAAACGGATAGCTTGTTCGAAATCTAGGTAACGTTCTTGTCGAGCACGATATATACCCAAGCGGTCCTCCAACGGATATGATTCAAATCCAGTGCTCGACATCCTCTGAGCGAAGTTTAGCCCTTTATGAATCGCGACTTTCTTATGGTATGCGTCATTGGCTGCCGTTCCGGGAATACAGGAGTAAATGTAAGTTGTCCAGTCCATGTTACAAAGAAATATCCTCTTAAGTTACAATTCTCTTATCTCTCAGAGTTTACTGCCTTACATGCTGCCACGATTACGTCGACATTTCTAAGTCCGGGGCAGACTTTATCTGCAAAGTCTAGTAGATCGGTATACATATAATCACATTTCCCTCCTTCACACAATCGAATAGCTGTCTCGAAATTTAGATAATGTTCTCGATAAACACGATATATACCCAATCGTTTGCTGAATGGAATTGGAAACGTTTCAAATTCGGCGCGCGATACTTGCTTAGCAAAGTCAAGTCCTCTATTAATCGTGATTTTCCTATTGTATGCCTTGTTGGCTGCCGTTCCAGGAATCCAAGAACAAACATATGTTTTCCAGTCCATGTTACAAGAGAGAATACATTTTCTTAAGTTTCAATTCTATCTTACTGGTTCGATTGCGCATTCCGCAGATGAGCAAGGCCTTGTACCACCGCATATTGTACCTGGGAGCGCATTCGCTGGCCCACCAGGACACTGGGTACAGTCGCATCTATTTGTATTGTCAGCCATATAGAACCCAGAAGAGGGGATATATCTGTCTTTATTTTTGTGAGATTCGATCAGAGCAGCTATTGATAAGCCTAGCGCAGCTAAAACTACAGTTATGATTACAATTTGGATAATGTTTCCATTATCTATCATCTTTTGTTATATAATATATTTCCTTGTATCTTTCCTCTATCTACGATAATTTTATAGCAGTTTTGATACTCTTTCCTAATTCCTCGCAAACACGCATTGGTTGGCTTGTTGGGTAATTCATGAAGTATACTCTAGTTAGTTCATCGAAATGCAATTTGTATAAGAGTATTTTGTCCTTTATTTTCTCCCTAGCTTTCGGCAATCGAGAATAGCTATCCAATTGCTGGATACATGCTAGAATAATAGATCCAATAATTCTGCTCGCGAGTAATGGAAAGTCTTCTTGTAACAAACATACTTTGTCATATGCATTCGAAATTTCGTTGTAGGGAAGTGACATCAAATCATCCCATTCCTTAAAGATCGATTCTAGAGCCTCGCATGGGACACATCCGCAATCAAAATGGAAAGACGATTGGAGATAGGCGCGATGTGCACCAGGACAGAGTACAGTATGGTTTGAAGGGGCAAGATATGATATCAGTATTTCATCGTCCTTCTGGATAGGTTTTCCAGCAACAACGATCATACATTTATCTGATGTGGGGAAGTTGATCGCATTAGGTTTGCAAGAATGATTAAAACGAGAAAACATCTTGTAGACATATGTACTACCGTCATACACAACACCGTTTGTTGTGAAAATACCCCTTGCGATCTCCAGCTTCTCATTAGACGTCGAATGACTCATTAACTCCCAGTACCATTCTGGACAGTCTTCGATAGTATAGCTTTCAAGTACATATTCGGAATCCTCTAGCAGAGTATCACCGGGTTCAATATTCTTGGTCGCAAATAGTCCAAGTCCACCAAGAGGGCTTTGACGACATTCAAGACACATGTTTTGAATGTTATTTTCTGTCTTTAAACAGCCTTAATTCGTCCTATTTAATATCTACCCTTGATCTCCTTCTTTTATGATAAGTTCCATTGCCCACCTATTGAAATCATCCTTCTTACTCCCACCGATAACGCCATAGAAACGTTTCATATCTTCTCCTGCAAATTCTATCCAAAGTTTCCACCAGTATGGGTCGTTACCGAGAACCTGATCACATATTTCACGAGTAAAAGCCTTTTGTACGATGGATGTCATGTTTATCAAAGGATGATAAATTTGACAAGTTTTTTTACAAGGATCTATAAGTTTATGGGTTTATGTATGTAATAGAGACAACAAGGTCTCCTGCTGTATTAGCAGTAGTATTAGTTGTAACAGAAACATAGTTGTCAGTGGTAGTAGTTGGGACAGCGAGAGCTGTTTCACTGCTGACAGCATATGCTTGTCCAGCTGAACCAAATGCCAACTCCGCAACGGCTTTCTGCCCACCAACAACTCCAATAGCGTTAGCAGTTGCAAGAAGCATGGCCGTTGTGATCGCAGTTGTGGGAGCGGTATTGACTGAGGCGGAAGAAAGAGCTGTACCAATTGTGAAAGTGGTACCTCCTACGATCGTGGTCCCATTGTTGTCGACGGTAGCTCTGAGGATTTGTGCACCGCCTGGAATGGTAAGTAGTTGGGGATCGGTAAGAGCAGATGCTGCCACCTGATCTGGCACCTTGAGAAGATAGTAGCTCGATGCGATTGCAGCTGTCGCGAATTCGTTTGGAGCATATCCGTAGACGGTGGTTATATGACCAGCACCAGTCTGTGTGACATTACCTGAAGAGGTAACACTGTTAACATTTAGGTTCGCAATTTTTCCTTCTGCGACGTTTAGTTCGGAAAGGTATCCACTTTGGGCGTTAACCCGAGAGAATCCATCATTACCTGCAATAGAAGTAGCCATTTATCAAAGACAAGAGAATTTTTTTTCTTTGTTTTTCCTAACATTGACGAATGATTGTATTTTGTTATTATATGAAATTATTTGATCTGGAATCAACAGTTATTCCCAACAGCTTAAAGATTTGGAACTTGGTTGGAAGATGAATGAAGATAATGAAGATAATGAAGAATTTGATCCCGGTGCATATCGCCGACTTACGGGATTTCTTAGATCTCTAGCGGACGAGATCGACGCGAAGACCCTTACTGAAGAACAACTACAACGTATTGGCGAATTCTTTATGGCCTACCAGTTCCAAGAACAGGCGTTCAAAGATTACACAGGTTCGCCTCCGGAAACCGGAGGCGAAGGGGGGAGAGAAAGAAGAGAAAGGAGAGAAGAAACTATGAATCGAGAGATTACTAAAGAAGATTTAATAAAGTTCCTTAGTGTAGGATGGTATGTATACTGTATTATGATGTCTGAGCGAACCCTCCCATCAGAACATTTCCAGCCATCTCCCCCTATCTCTCCTATCTCTCCTATCTCTCCTATCTCTCCTATCTCTCCTATCTCTCCTATCTCTCCTATCTCTCCCGACTAATACAATCTCTACTGTTCTTCAGAATGAATTATGTTATTCTTTAGTTCTGTTTATGTAAATTACAGCTAATTGATCCCTGTTTCTATATCACATCATTTCTTCCCTATTGTTAAGTACTTTTGTAGACGACTAGTCGAGGACACCCTGATATTTCTTCCCTTCCTTATACCACTCCCGATAACCATGCGCGTTAATTCTTGCTGGTTGACCCCCGTCTCTATGCCGATTCCCTTCCTTATACCAGATCTTATGACCGTCTGCGTAGATTACTGCCGGTTGATCACCTTCTCTATGAAGATACCCTTCCTTATACCACTGCCGAGCACCATCCGCGAAGATTCTCGCCGGTTGATCACCTTCTCTATGACGCTTCCCTTCCTTATACCATTCATGAGTACCGTCCGCGCAGATTATTGCCGGTTGATCTCCTTTTCTATGAACCTTCCCTTCCTTCCACCACTCCTGAGTACCGTTCGCGTCGATTATAGCCGGTCCGCCATAATTATGAGGTTGGCGATGTAGACATACCTTATAAACATACCTCCAATCCTCGAGATATAACTCGTTGAGGTAAGTATTTACTCCACACATATTATTGATGTCTTCACGGTATAGGAATCGTGAAACAACAGATTGCAATATACTCCTGAGATCTAGTTGACAAATATTAGTAGAATTATTAGACATAGTGTTGTTATGTGAATATAACAAGACTTGATGTGAAAAATCATTTATAGTTTACATTATAACGATTCCACGATATCTTTTTTGTTCCTTGATCATTTCCCATGCCTTCCCAATCTTTATCGTCTCTCCTTCCATCTCTGGGTATTCGGGGTCGATATATTGCATACCTAGACGCGTGTATATATTATTCCTTTTTCGAGAGCGGTCTGTCATGTCGTCAAGAGTAACTTTTTCCACGTCCTTCTCGTATGCATCCAGACAAGCGGCGGATATGAGATACATTGCATATCCCTTCCCTCTCTCATTTTTCTCGGAATGTACGGAAAGGATATTTAGTTTGCTTCCTATTACCGCTATTAACGTTGATGGTAGAGTTGTTTTATTGAATTGGTCGAGAGATATTGCTCTTTCTCCTAGATAGTATAGCATGACCTCTGCATCTTCCATTTCTGCAGGAAGTGTGTGTGTCCATAGCTTCAACGCGAGTTTCCCTTGGAGTTGATTATTTGCGAGTGTGAACATAATAATATTTGTATATATCTCTACATATCTATAAATGAGTACAATCACGCTGCAACATGATTATCTTCAGGGATTACGAGATGCGGAACAGCGGCCGCTACCCAACGTCTTGGCTGGAGGCATAGTTTCCCCACAGACACTCCACGGAATTTTGATTTGACTACATTGGTATACACTGTCTAGTTCTCTCGTAAGCATAACGGCTCCAATAATCCTAATCGCAAATATATTTTGAAATGGATCCAAATATATTTCAAAAATTCTCAGCATGTTTAAAAATGTATTCTACACATTCCACGGAATGTGTAGAATACATTTTGGATTTTGATCTCAGATCCATAAAATTATTGGCATTTTCGTACAATAGCAATTGCAACATCTCGTCTTAATTTATTATGACACTTGCTTTCTTCCACTGCAATCGTAATACCCATGTTTCGTCAGTCCAAGACCCAATGAAAAACAAAGCCCTATTCAAGGAGAAGATCAAGAAGTTCAGACGGCTTATCGCCTTGAAAACATATGAGCTGCTCTTCCAATCACACCTTTATGTTCCCTCCACTTCCCTCAGAGAGGTTATAGCGTCATCGCATATTCCGATATTACGCAAAGTTTTCCTACAATCCTGATCTTCATTTGCGAAAACGAACACGGAACTGCGCCTATCTCCTCCATGGCTCTATCCCTCGTCCATACATTTTCCTATGATATGGGCAGCTGTCCAATATACGGAATGTCATATGAATACTCACCCCGATTAAAAACCTATTTTATATCTTCTTCATAAACGCAATATTCATATGCCCACCATACGTACCGGAAATATCATCTCCGAAGTCTTCGTCATCATACCCATTATCATCACAAAACTTCCATATAACCCTATCTATCTTTCTACGAACCTTCACATCACCAACCCCATTATTTGACCACGTAATGCCAAGAACGGTCCCAGGTCGAACCTTCATATTGTTCTCTGTTAAATACACAAACAACGGCTTAACATAATTATCGAAATGACCAGTGAAATCCCCGTATATCAGACTCATACATTCAAGAGATTTCTTCTTCAATTCACTCAGGAAATCTGAATATACGACACTCTCTCCAAATACATCATCCTTCTTATTCATATTATAGATCTCTTCTTCATACTCAGGAATTATCAAATCAGATATCTCAAATTTCTTTGCCAAAGCATTGCTAGTATTCATATTAGCTGCATCCAGATATATTGCTTTACCTCCAATAAACCGACATTTTTCCAACCATTCATTAATTTCCTTCTTCTTATCTGGATTCGACTCCTTATATCCGGTGGAACTAAGATTCTTCAATCTCTTAGTTTTTCGTTGACAGAGTTTACATTCAAAATATACATGGTCGTCATCCTCTGCTGTAAATGCCCAGTTATGTTTTGAACACTTCTTAACTATCTTACGATTATTGAGAATACTATCGTAATCGAGCAAAAACTCGTCCCATCTATCTCTTCTAGCATCTGTATTCATACTATGGGTTTTGTTCTTATAATTCGTTAGCTGGTGTTGTAGCCACTTCCCGAGTTTCTTTTCTTCATCATCCTTTGAACACTTAGGTGGTCTCTTCTTCTCAATATCCATGTACAGACATAGTTTCTCAAGAGTCTGCTCCCATATCTCATCTACCGTTAAAAGTAAATCCTTGTATTTATCCACAAACTCGTCCCATCTATCTCTTCTAGCATCTGTATTCATACTCTGGGTTTTGTTCTTATAATTCGTTAGCTGGTTAGATAGCCACTGTCCGAGTTTCTTTTCTTCATCATCCTTTGAGATATTAGATGGTCTCTTCTTCTCAGTATCCATGTACAGACATAGTTTCTCAAGAGTCTGCTC
>Ga0210005_1002460_pt1 | contig 10784 bp, 11 predicted proteins | sample CryGey02umfilter_3_FD_183961 | JGI IMG/M metagenome (GOLD analysis project Ga0210005, IMG submission 183961) | Groundwater microbial communities from aquifer in Utah, USA - Crystal Geyser 4/9/14 0.2 um filter (SPAdes) (version 3) | ecosystem: Environmental > Aquatic > Deep subsurface >... | reverse complement strand
CATCAAATCTCATCTTCCTGACCTCCTGTAACACTGTCGTTCGTCTCATCTCTGATTACCTCTCGGGTAATCTTCAGACCGGACAACTTATGAGCTACTGATGAGGACAGGTTATGTGCTGCCGACACTGAGGGGGCGTCCTGCTTGACATGCACAGTAGCGGGGCGTAGCAATGCCCTCGTTGCCGCTTTCCGGCACATCTTTTTTTCACCACCCCAATGATTGTCCCCCCGCTGTGAGTCATCCATGCGGTTATAAATTTTCGGAGTACCAATACCGTGCCATCTCAAGATTCTGATGTAGTTGTTGCTGATAAAGAAGAAAACAAGGCTGTCGCCGACAAACCGGTGAAGCGCACCCGGCGTCGCAAGGCTGAAGTAGTGGCCGGTGAAGCGCCCAAGCCAGCTGAGGTGGAGATGCAGCCGGCGCCGTATTCCGGTAATGACAATGAGCAGCCACGCTTTGAGGAGCAGCCGCGAGGTGATGAGCAGCCGCGCAGCGATGAGCAGGGGCCACGCCGCAATCAGGGGAATCGTGGCCGTCGTAAGGGCAATGAAAACCGTGAGCCCAGAGATAACAATCAGAACAATCAAAACAATCAGAATCGTGAGGGACGGCCCAACAAGCATCGCAAGGAACGCAGCGAGGCCCCGCTTTCCGATGAGGCCAAGGGCGTGCAGATGAATCTGCGCGAAGTGGCGCAGATGGCACCGCAGGCACTGCTGCAGCTGGGCGACTCCCTCGGTATTGAAAACACTGCCGGCATGCGCAAGGCAGAGCAGGTGTTTGCCATTCTTAAGGCGCATGCGCAGCGCAGCGGCACCCTGTACAGCGAAGGTGTGCTGGAGATTTTACCCGACGGTTATGGCTTTCTGCGTTCCCAGGAGGCTAATTATCTGGCCGGTCCGGATGATGTTTATGTCTCGGTCAATCTGGTGCGGCGCTTCTCGCTGCGCAAGGGCGATACAGTGGCCGGCGAAATCAAATCGCCGCGCGAGGGTGAACGCTATTTCGCCTTGAAGGATATCGACTGCATCAATGGCGAAGATCCTGCAGTCGCCAAAACCAAGGTGCTGTTTGATAATCTGACCCCGCTATATCCCGATCGTCGACTGACGATGGAGGTTGAGGGTTCGAAAGACGTAATCGGTCGTGTGATCGATATCGTCTCACCCATTGGTTGTGGCCAACGCGCCCTGCTGGTGGCCCCGCCGCGTACCGGCAAAACGATGATGATGCAGTCCATCGCCCATTCCATCGAGGCCAATCATCCGGAAGTCGTGCTCATGGTGCTGCTGATTGATGAGCGTCCGGAAGAAGTGACTGATATGAAGCGTTCGGTGAAGGGCGAGGTGATTTCCTCAACCTTTGATGAGCCGGCCCAGCGCCATGTACAGGTTGCCGAGATGGTGATTGAGAAGGCCAAACGGCAGGTTGAGCACGGCAGGGATGTGGTGATTCTGCTTGATTCCATTACCCGTCTGGCCCGCGCCTACAATACTGTGGTGCCTTCCTCCGGCAAGATTCTTTCCGGTGGTGTGGATTCCAATGCCCTGCATCGTCCGAAGCGCTTTTTCGGCGCGGCACGTAATATCGAGGGTGGCGGTTCGCTGACCATTATCGCCACGGCGCTGGTCGATACCGGCAGCAAGATGGACGAGGTGATCTTCGAGGAGTTCAAGGGTACCGGCAATATGGAGATCAACTTGCATCGCAAGCTGGTCGACAAGCGCGTGTTCCCGGCTATCGACATTGCACCATCCGGCACGCGCAAGGAAGAGTTGCTGGTGGATCGTGAAGTTCTGCACAAGATTTGGGTGCTGCGTAAGATTCTCTCGCCGATGGGAACTGTGGATGCCATGGAATTCCTGCTTGATAAGCTGAACCTGACCAAGAACAACGACGAATTCTTCGACAAGATGAATCAGTAAGGTTTATCAGTAAAACGAACCATTTAGTATCAAAAAGCACAGCCTCCGGGCTGTGCTTTTTGTTTTTAGGCGCCCGTAGGGCGAGGGGCATGGATGCCCCGAGTCAAAGAAGGTCACCCAAGGGTCGCTGCCTTTGACTGCGGGTCCCGTTTAAAGCTGTGTCGGGATGGGTGCTTATCCGGAGGAAATTGCGCAAAAAAAGCGGGCCCTTTTCGCGGTTTGCGCCCTCCGGATAAGTAGCCAGCCCGGGAATTCACAGCTTTCTCACGGGTGCTTTTGATTCGGAGCGTCCATGCTCCTCGGGGCTTCGCCCCGCCCTGCGGGCGCCCAATTCGGCCATCCTGCCGAATTGTCTTGCTTCTTCTTTGAGCATGCAAAGAAGAAGGAAAGAACCACTCATTCTGCATGCGAACCCGAGTAGTTACCTGAAGCTCTTTGCCCATCATTCTTCTTCTTTCTTGCATGGCCAAGAAAGAAGCAAAGAAAGCCACCCACGGGTAGCTGTGAATTCCCGGTCCGATCATTTACTCATCGGGCACAAATCGGGAATAAAGCCCCCTTTATTTGTGCAATTCCCGATGAGCAAGTGACCGGTCCGGCACAGCTACAAGTGGGACCCAGAGTCAAAATCTTGGAAGGATTGGTCGCTGATCAGTCGTGCATGCGGTTGAGGTGGTCAAGCAGCGAGTCGGCGTTCTCGCTGAGCAGCTGAAAGACTTCTTCAAAGCCCTGTTCTCCGCCGTAGTAGGGATCGGGAACATCCGGGGGCCTGTCTTCATTTTCGAACTGACGCATCAACAGGGTGCGCTCCTTCTTTGCGCCAAGAGACAGAAGGTCGTTGTAGTTGGCGCGATCCATGGCGATAAACCAGTCCCATTGATCGATTCGGTTGCGCGTGATCTGGCTGGCACGGTGCGGTCCCAGATCGATATCGTGCCCGGCTGCCGTCTGGTGCATGCGACGATCTGCGCCATTGCCGATATGCCAGTCGCCGGTACCGGCGGATTCAAAGTGAAAACGGTCGCTGAAACCTCGCTCGATGGCACGTTGGCGCACGATGAATTCGGCCAGTGGCGAACGGCAGATGTTGCCGAGGCAGACAAACAGTACGCGGATGGGTTCAGTTTGATTGGACATTTCGTTCCGCCTGTGAAGCAATGAGATAGGCCGGTGTGGCAAATCGGGGCATGCTTGCCGTGTCGCCCAGAGTTTCAGCCCGTGATGCAATCAATTGTGCCATGGCCTGCGCACGCGATATCACCGGTGCCGAGAAGGTCCAGCCGGGTAGTTCGGTTTTACTGGCCCGATGCGCGGTATAGCTTGCCGGCCCGAGCAGTCTGACTTTATCCCAGATCAGGCAGGCATCGGCGCGTATCACGCGATCTCCCTGATAACAGGCGCAGTAGGCAAGGCCGGAGCGCCCATCCTCAACGACAAAAAGCGGGGCATCACCCTCGACCTCCACCTGCATTGCACTGATGGCCAGCGAGGAAAGCTCAATCAGCGGTAGATCCAGCGAGCTGTTGATACCGGCCAGTGTGGCGGCTGCGATGCGCAGGCCGGTGAACGAGCCGGGACCGACACCTGCGGCCAGCATATCCAAATCGGTCCAGTCCAGTCCGGACTCGTCGAGCAGGGATTGCAGCAGCGGCATGATGGCCTGCGAATGCGGCCGGTCATCGGCTCCGTCGGCAGTGAAGGTGTTGCCATCGCGGCGCAACAGACAGGCGCTGGCCGGGCCAAAGGCAATATCCAGAGCCAAGATATTTTTCATGGCCCCAGCCTAGCCGCTATTTGCCAGACAAAAAAGCGGGTAGCAGTGCTGTGCCGTAAAGTCTGAATCCCTCTGTCCAGCATGCGTTTTTTTGCACGGTAAACCCGCACTGAAAAAGCAGTATACCGTTCGGAAGGGGCTGCCTATACTTGGCCGATGTCCGAATTCGCATTGATCATGCTTTCTGCGGTTCTGGTGAACAATTTCGTGCTCACCAAATTCCTCGGCATCTGCCCCTTTCTTGGTGTTTCCCGCAAGCTGGAAACAGCGGTCGGCATGTCGCTGGCCGTGTTGTTTGTCATGACGCTGGCTTCCACCGCCTCATGGCTGGTGCAGCAGTTCATTCTGATTCCCTTCGATCTGATGTATCTGCAAACCATCTTCTTCATCCTGATTATCGCTGTGCTGGTGCAGTTCATCGAGATGCTGATCCATAAATCCAGTCCGGTGCTGTATCAGGCGCTGGGCATTTTCCTGCCGCTGATTACCACCAATTGCGCGGTGCTCGGTGTGGCCCTGTTGAACGTTCAACAGGAGCAGACCTTCATGACTTCTGCCTTGTACGGCTTCGGATCGGCGCTCGGCTTTGCGCTGGTACTGTTGCTTTTTGCCGGCCTGCGCGAGCGTATCGACAAGGCGCCGGTACCGGAGGCATTCAAGGGATCGGCGGTGTCGCTGATTACCGCCGGCCTGATGAGCCTTGCCTTCATGGGATTCTCCGGGCTGGTGAAAGTCTGATTATACAGCCGATTCACGTTGCCTTTGGTCTGATGCCCGCATGAACATTCTTTTTGCAGTCCTCTTGCTTGGTGGCCTAGCCCTGCTTGCCGGCATCGTGCTGGCGATAGCCTCGCGCGTATTCCATATTGAAGGCGATCCGATGATGGAGCGCATCGATGCGGTGTTGCCGCAAACGCAGTGCGGCCAGTGCGGCTATCCGGGTTGCAAGCCCTATGCCACGGCTGTAGCCAGCGGCGAGGTGGATGTGAACAAGTGCGTGCCGGGGGGCGAGCGGGCCATGCTGGCCATTGCCGATCTGATGGGCGTGCCGCCGAAAGAGGTCGAAGAGGAAGCTGCTCCGCCTATGCTGGCTTATATCCGCGAGGACGAGTGCATCGGCTGTACGCTATGCATCAAGGCTTGTCCGGTGGATGCGATTATCGGGGCGCCGAAGCAGTACCATACCGTCGTTGAGAGTCACTGCACCGGCTGCACCCTGTGTGTGGAGCCATGCCCGGTGGACTGCATTGATATGCTGGGCAAGCCAGAGGTTCTGGAGGAATGGACATGGTCGGCACCTGGCAAGTCGCGACTGGTCATTGAGGATTCGGCAGAAGGAGAGACGCATGTCCGGGCTGCTTGACCGTTTCACCACGCTGCTCGGCAAGGGTGCGGCAAAGGGTGCCGCCAGCAGCATCGAGCTTAAGGCGATGATTGGCTCCGGCGGTTTCTCCGGTGGCGTACACCCGAAACAGATGAAGATCACGGCCGGCTCGCCGATTGTGCAGTCCCCATTGCCGCCGCGCCTGATTCTGCCGCTCAAGCAGCATATCGGTCAGATTTGCACGCCAATCGTTGAGGTGGGAGAGCGCGTGCTACGCGGTCAGAAGATTGCCAAATCGCAGGGTTATGTGTCCGCTCCCGTGCATGCACCTACTTCCGGCACGGTGCTGGCCATTGAAGAGCATGCCGTGCCGCACCCTTCGGGCATGGGGCGCCTGTGCATCATCATTGAGCCGGATGGAAAGGACGAAGCCGACGAAAGCCTTCCTCCAATCACCGATTACCGTGCCGAGGACCCTGGCGTTATCCGCGAACGGATTCGCCTGAGCGGTATTGTGGGCCTGGGCGGTGCGGTATTTCCCACCTTCATCAAGATGCTGCGCGATCATCGCCATCCTGTTGAGATGGTGATTCTCAACGGCATCGAGTGCGAGCCCTACCTGACCTGCGATCATCGTTTGATGTTGGAGCATAGCGCAGCCATTGTGCGCGGCCTGGACATTATTATGCATGCCGTAGAGGCGCAGCGCGGAGTGATAGCTATCGAGGACAACAAGCCCGATGCCATCGCAGCGATGCAGCAGGCGCTTGCCGATATAGCCTTTGAGCATATCGAGGTGCGGGTTCTGCCGACGCTTTATCCGCAGGGTAGCGAGAAACAGTTGATTCAGTCGGTGACCGGACGGCAGGTGCCGGCAGGAAAGTTACCGCTGCATATTGGCGTGCTGTGCCAGAATGTCGGCACGACCAGAGCCATCCATGATGCAGTCTGCCTCGGGCAGCCTTTGACCCAGCGCGTGGTGACGGTCAGCGGCGATGCCGTGCCGTCCCCGGCCAATATCAGTGTGCGCATTGGCACCCCGATTCCCTTTGTGCTGGCCCAGTGCGGGCTGGAGGATTTGAGTGGCGTTCGCCTGATTCACGGCGGGCCGATGATGGGCGAGCGCCTGTCGCGGCTGAATGTGCCGCTGGTCAAGTCGACCAACGGCTTGTTGGCCATGCGTCAGGAGGCTCTGTACAGCGAAAATGCCGTGGAGGAACCATGCATCCGCTGCGGTCACTGTGTTACGGTGTGTCCGGTGGGGCTGGTGCCCAATGAGCTGGCCTGGCATTGCCGCAACGATCAGTTCGATCGCGGGCAGGAATACGATTTGTTCGATTGTATCGAATGCGGTTGCTGCAGCTATGTCTGTCCTTCGCATATCCCGCTGGTGCATTACTTCCGCTATGCCAAGGGACAGGTCGCCAAGATAGAGAAAGAGCGCTCCTTTGCCGAATTATCCAAAGCGCGCAGTGAAGCACGCGATAATCGCCTGGCGCATGAGCAGGCCGAGCGGGCAGCGCGTCGTTCGAAGGTGCGCAAGCAGCAGGCCGGCGATGCCGCCGGTGAAGAAGTGTCAGGCGCTGAAACATCGGGCGACGGTAAAGAGGATAAAGCATGAGCCTGCTCATCAGTTCGCCACACGCGCACGGCGGCGATTCGATTCGCGCCAATATGCTGTCGGTGATTATTGCCCTGCTGCCCGCAGCGGGTGTGTCCGTCTACCTGTTCGGTTGGCTGGCGCTGTTTCTCATCGTGCTTTGCATGGTCGGCTGCATGCTTAGCGAGTGGGTTTGTCTGAAGATGATGGGGCGGCCACTTTCGCGACTGGGTGATGGTTCGGCTGCTCTCACCGGCCTGTTGCTGGCTTTAACCCTGCCGGCTGCCGTGCCGTGGTGGATGGCGCTGATTGGTTGTGTGGCGGCGATTGTGCTGGCCAAACAGGTGTATGGCGGGCTGGGGCATAATCCGTTTAATCCGGCGCTGGCAGCACGTGTCGTACTGCTGATTTCCTTCCCGCTGCATATGACGGCCTGGTTGGTGCCGATGCATGCCCCGGTGTTTGCTGCTGTGCTGCCGCTTAATCTCTACGACTTCAGCCAGTGCTGGAATCTGTTCTGGCTCGGTCCTGAGGCCATCGGCAAAGGACTGGATGCCATCACCATGGCAAGCCCGCTGGGCCATGTGAAAACCGAATGGAGTCGCGGCATTGGTGCTGTCGAGGCGCTGCGCAACTACGACTACAGCTATCTTGATGCCTTCCTTGGTCGGGAGGCCGGTAGCCTGGGTGAAACAAGCGCGCTGGCCCTGCTGCTTGGCGGTGTGTATCTGCTGGCCCGGCATACCATCAGCTGGCATATCCCCGTATCGTTTATTGTTACGGTGTATGTGCTTGCTGCGCTGTTCAATGCCGTAAATCCGGATCATTTTGCGCCGCCACTGTTCCATGTGCTGGCCGGTGGTCTGATGCTCGGTGCCTTTTTTATGGCCACCGATCCCGTTTCTTCGCCGGTCACACCGCGCGGTCAGATCGTGTTCGGTATCGGCTGCGGCCTGCTGACCTGGAGTATTCGAACCTTCGGCGGCTATCCCGAGGGCGTGATGTTTTCTATTTTGTTAATGAACTGTGCGGTGCCGCTGATCGATCACTACCTGCGTCCGCGCGTTTATGGCAAGTAGGGGCAAGCAGGTGACCTGTCGATGAGTGCTTCCGAAAAAAAGACGGGCGGCATCAACCGGGATATGGTGATGATGGTGGTTGCGCTGACGCTGGTGACGGCGATTTCGGCAGCGCTGCTCGGACTGACGGATGTGGTGACGCGCGAGCCCATCCTTGAGGCACAGCGTGCTGCTTTGCAGCGCAATCTTGAGCAGGTTTTACCAAAGCATGCCAATGTGCCGATGGATGATGTTATTCGGCTCAGCGACGATGACGCAGCCACACCCTTTTATGTAGCGCGCGATGCAGATGGTGCTCTGCTGGCTTTGGCCTGGGAGGTTGTGGCGCCGGATGGCTATTCGGGTTCCATCCGTATCCTCATGGGTGTGTTGCCGGACGGGGCGCTGCATGCGGTGCGCATCACCGATCATCGCGAAACGCCGGGTCTGGGCGACGGGATCGTGCAAAATCGCAAGTGGATTGATTTCTTTATCGGCAAGTCGCTGGGCAATGTGTCCTGGGCGGTGAAGAAGGACGGCGGTGATTTCGATCAGTTTACCGGTGCGACGATCACGCCGCGTGCTGTGGTTAAGGCGGTGCATCGCGGCCTTGAGTTTTTCGCGGCGCAAAGGGATGCCCTGCTTGCCAGGGCAGCGGGGAAGTAGACGATGGCGGATATGAGCGTTTCTCAGATGAGTAAGGGCGAGATCCTTGCCGATGGCTTCTGGCACAACAACACCATCTTCGCGCAACTGCTCGGTATGTGCCCGTTGCTTGGTGTGACGACCAGTGCGGTCAATGGTTTCTGGATGGGTGCGGCCACCGTGCTGGTACTGCTTGGCTCCAATATTGTCGTGTCCATGATTCGCGGCTTCGTGCCGCGCGATGTGCGCATCCCGGCCTACATCACAGTGATTGCCGCCTTCGTGACCGTGGTCGGCTTGGCCATGAATGCATGGATGCACGATATGTATCTCATCCTCGGCCTGTTTATTCCACTGATCGTGGTTAACTGCGCCATCCTCGGCCGTGCCGAGGCCTTTGCCAGCAAGAACGGCCTGGTTGATTCGGTGCTCGATGCGTTGGGTGTGGGGCTGGGCTTCACCTTTGCCCTGATGCTGTTGGGCAGTGTGCGCGAAATCTTCGGTTACGGCACCTGGTTCGGCTATCCGGTGCTGGGCGAGAACTACCCTGATTTCCTGATGTTCATCCTGCCGCCGGGGGCATTTATTGCGCTGGGCTTTATCCTGGCAGGGGTGAATATCATCAATCGCCGGATGGGCAGCCGCGCGGCCAACGCCGAACCTGCCTGCACACCTGCGGCGCATGTCGTTTCGGAAAAGGCCTAGTAGCTAAGTTGTTGGATTGTTATCTATAGGGCCATGCCGCAGGCATGACCTGAGGACCATGCCCACTGGAAGTTGAAGCCGCCCAGATGGCCGCTGACATCTACCACTTCACCGATAAAATACAGTCCGGGGATGCCGCGTACCTGCATATCCTTTGAAGACAGGGCCGCGGTATCCACACCGCCCAGCGTTACCTCTGCCGTGCGATAACCCTCGGTGCCGGCTGGCTTAAGCCGCCAGTTGTGCAGGGTTGCTGCGATCTTATCCCTGTCAGCCTGTGTCATGTGTTCCAGTTTCATGTCGCGAATCAGGCTGTCGCACAGCAGGCGCACCAGTCGTTTGGGCAGCATCGTTGCCAGTGCTGTGGAAAGTTGCGCCTGTGGGCGTTCGGCCTGCCATGCAGCCAGGTCTCCTTCGATATCCCTGCCTGGCAGCAGATCGATGCTGATGTCATCTCCTGCTTGCCAGATGGATGATATCTGCAGGATGGCGGGGCCTGAGAGGCCGCGGTGGGTGAACAGCATGGCTTCAGTGAAACAGGCACCCCGGCAATGCACCGTGACATCCAGCGATATGCCGGCCAGTTCCTTCAGGGCCTGCATGTCGCTGCCTGTGAAGGCGAAGGGCACAAGTCCTGCGCGCGGCGCTACAACTGGTAGGCCGAACTGCTCGGCCAGCTTCAGGCCGAAAGGGGATGCACCGATCTTGGGTAGCGAAAGCCCGCCACTGGCCACGACCAGTTGCCGGCATTGCAGCTCCCCTCGATTGGTGCTCAGGGCGAAGCCGTCGTCATTGCGTTCTACTGATTGCACCTCGGTATTCATGCGCATTTCCACGCTGCCATCGCGGCAGGAGGTGAGCAGCATGTCGACGATATCGCGCGCCGAATCATCGCAAAATAATTGTCCGTGGCTGCGCTCGTGATAGGCGATGCCGCGCGCCTCGACCATGCTGATGAAATCGGCGGCGGTGAAGCGGGACAGGGCGGATTTGCAGAAATGCGGATTGTTGCTCAGGTAGTTTTCGTGGGATGCGTACAGGTTGGTGAAATTGCAGCGTCCGCCGCCGGAGATAAGAATCTTCTTGCCCGGTTTTTCGGCATGGTCGATCAGCAATATACGGCGACCACGCCCTCCGGCCACGGCAGCACACATCAGGCCGGCGGCACCGGCGCCGATGATGATGGCATCGTAGGGAAGGGCGGTTTCGCTCATGGAGAGGATTGTGTCAGCACAATCGATGCCTGCAAGGGACACCGTCTTGCGTGTCCCGATTTCCTGCTAGAAATTCACAACCAGGGAAATGGCTGTCTCTATATCCGTCTTCTTGATGCCGGTATTCACCTTGCTATTGTGCGCCACCTTGAATGACATCTTGCTTGCCAGATGTGAATTCAAGGCATGTTGCAGGCCGGTAATTGATTCGCTTGACCAGCCGTTCTTGCCGCCTTCACTTGAGAGGTCCTGTGTAAAGGTTGCGGTGTCATTGATCTTCCACTTCACATGCGTTGCCGAGCGCAGAATAGCATCGTTCTTTTTAGTCAGGTCGGTGTATTTGATCTGCTGTAAACCACCACCCACTTCCAGATTCCAGAGCAGATCATCTGTTTTGATCAGATAGTGATCCTACCCACGTTTGGTGGACACCCTGAGATTAGCTACTATCTCTGAAGGGGTGTTATATGGAACGCAAGGAATACAAAAGATACAGCAGGGAATTCAAGCTTGAGGCCGTTCGGTTAGCGGCG
>Ga0210005_1002451_pt1 | contig 10811 bp, 8 predicted proteins | sample CryGey02umfilter_3_FD_183961 | JGI IMG/M metagenome (GOLD analysis project Ga0210005, IMG submission 183961) | Groundwater microbial communities from aquifer in Utah, USA - Crystal Geyser 4/9/14 0.2 um filter (SPAdes) (version 3) | ecosystem: Environmental > Aquatic > Deep subsurface >... | reverse complement strand
GCCGAAAAAAATTGCAATAGTTAGCGCGCGGTGCAATATATTCTCTTTGTGGGCTTTCCAGCGTTCAATAGGACCGACTATCTCATCTTTTTCGTTAACTTGTACAATGTTAATAATCTCTTCGTAATAATCCATGTATGCTTATTGTACCAGTTCAGAGTGTTTTTTTCAGCTTTTCTTTAATATCTTCTAATGAAACAGCGCTTGTGGTTTTAATTTGAGCACTGTCTAATTTCTCTTGGGTTGCATTGGCTCTTTCTTCGATGCTTCGGGGAGCGTCATCGTCGTCAAGTTGCATTGCCATGTGTTTCGAGGCGTCTTGAGTGTTTGTTCTTTCAATATCGACCAGTTCTTCATCATCTTCATCAGCTGTCATTTCAGATCTTACGCCATCTTCATGTTCTAGAATTTTAAGAACAGACTTTGCTGCTTCGAGTTTAGCTTTTAAATATACAATCAACTCTTCACCACTGAGGCTGTTAATTAAAAATATTGGAAGCAAATATCCCAACTCATCAAGTCCTTGTTGTTGGAGTTTTTCATCTGAAGACATAATTTTATTTAGAGTATTTGTCAAATAAACAATTTCTTGTTCCAGCCAATCTCTTCTAGTTTTGATTGTTTCTGTTTCTGGAACTTCACCTTCTTCGTATTGCTTTGTCCACATATTTTTAACTTCCTCATAATCCTCTAGAGATATACTTGGAGGAATAGTGATTGTCTTTTCAATATGTTTTTCAGGATCGCTTATAAGTCCAAGCTCTTGATTTATTAGACTTGAAACTTCATTAGCTTCAATTTGCTGATCTTTGGCCACGTCTTCTACAATATTTTCAGATGATAATATCGATTTTGTAATATCAAAAAGAAGTGCTCTGACCTGCCCTTGAGGTACTCCTGAGCTTTGATGAATTGTCTCAATAATATTATTAATTGGCGCAGATACGTTATTTGCATAAGTCGTCATAATATTTTGCACTTGTTGAGGTTGAAGTGAGTGTTCGGATGATAGTGAATTGACGACACTAGTATTTCGAGAAGCTGTCGACATGAGCGTTCTAGTAATATTTTGTGATTCAAGAGAAATCGCTTCTGGCTCTGAAGTTTCAGAAATTTTAATTGTTTCGCTTATCGTCTGAGGAATTGCTTGGATGATTTTATTAACGATCTCGACTGATACTCCAGTGGCCGGTGTTACTGATTTGGTAAGTTCTGGACTCTCGTTGACAACTTCTGCAACAGATTGCAAAACCGTTTTCACGTTTGAAAAAGATGTCTGAGCACTATTTGCAATATTATGAAGTGCAGAGGATGGTGCAGAATTTAAATTACTTACGTATGAGTTTGTGATATTTTGGATAGTTTGGCTTGGTATTTTTGTTTTTTCAGATACTCTCTGAGTAATTTTTTCGTTAGCAACGTATGACTTGACCGTATCGTGAAGAGAGGTCTGCGAAATTGATTTATCTGAGGAAATGTTCTTTGACAACATATTTGATATGGAGAGTTGAGTAGAAGAAAAGTTTGTCGAAGGACTTGCAGAAGCGTTGATCGTTGGAACGATTACTTCTATTGGAACGTTTATTTCTTTCGATAAGACTTTAGGAATATTAGAGCTTGCGATATATTTTGTTGTGTTATCAAGGATTGATGATACGACAGATGGGTTAATATTGGTGCTTGAAGCGATTGAAGATATTATTGAATTAGGCCTGGAGTTGTTGATATTTGAGATGTATGAGGATATTACCGAGCTGACGACTTGAGGGCTTGAATGGGCGGAATTTGAGATTGACGTAATCGCATTTTGGTCATTTTGAATTGTTGTGTAAGCATTGTTAATGATATTTTTTATTATGCTGTTTGATAATGAGGAATTTGATTCTGTGCTAGCAACATTTAAAACATTGTTCGAAACTGCTGACCAAATATTTTTTACAACCTGAGAAACTTGATTGTTTGAAATATTTTCACGCTTGGCGACATTATGTATAAATTGAGCTCGATTATTTACAGCTTTAGCCTCGTTCAAAACGGACGTTACAGTAGTTTGTGAAAGATTAGTTGTAGTTGAAATTGCAGAGATAACTTTTGAGATCGGCTTCGTAAGATTTTGGGTGTAAGTTGTTAAGATCTGACTAACCTCATTCTCTGACGTATTTGTACGATAGGCAATATTTTTGACTACTTCAGTATTTTTTAATACAGAATTGGCAAATGAACTGGCAATTGTGTTGACTTTTTCAATTGATTTATTAGATTGATTAGAAACGATTTGAGAAGCCGAAATTGATGTCGGGATTGATCCGGTAACTTTTTTCCGAATAATCTCCTTTTCTGAAGTTGAAGTGGATGTGGCAGACAACATTGTCCGGGCGATCTTATCATCTTTTATCGCCCGGGCAAAGAGCTCGGAACGAAGATTCATAAACTGTTGTCGTTTGGCTGGTTGCTCGGCTTTAATTGGGTTTGAAAGATAGGCGAGATTTTGACTCGCGATATTACTTACTTGTTTATTCATCTCAACTTTGGCGATATCTGACATCTTTGAGGCGACCAGCTGCATATTGGTCGCAAGTGACTGTGAGGACATTTTTTTGATATTTGATACAGAACTCATATTCATTATCACATCGGTTTTAACAGGTGTTTTAGTATCGATTTTTATCGTCGGCATCGTTGGAGTTATTATGGGTGATGGTCCAGAAGGTGATCCGCCTCGCATATTATCATACATCGCCATCAAAATATTTTTCATACCATAAATCCCATCGCAGCAGTAATCTCTAAATATTCTAAGAAGTAGCCAAGGGAAAAAAGTAACTGCCCAAAGCATTATTAATGTGATGATGTATTCAGCAAAAGTGTCGATATAGCTAGCATTATTTAAGTGTCCAATTGGCCTATTGACCACTCCTGAGGCGATTCTTTGAGCAGGACCTCCGTAAATAATATTTATCCCAGTGGGGTATACATATCCTTCAGGCAACCCGGCGCGCGAGAAATCAAATCCAAACGGAATTCCATCTTTCCACAACAAACTAACCGCTCCTAAAAACAATGCCACCAATGGGCCATAAAAAAGCCATTGGAAAAAGACACCTATCCAGATCCAGCCCGTGTTTCTGATCAGGACAAATGGCATCAGAAGTGCTAAAAATGGTGATACAAAAAGCAAAAACCAGAGTAAAATCTTACGAAGTAAGAGCATTATCCCGAGAATGTAGTAGCTTATATTTGTGAGTTTGAGCATGAAAAGTTCTGTCTTGACTCCTTCTTGAACACGAATGTTTAGATCTCTTGCTCCAACAAAGTCTTTATAACTCGCCTCAGTACCTCCAAGTAGGTCTCCGGCCGATGGTGTTGAAAAGTAAATGTTGAATAAATCTCGGCCGCCTAAATTGTCTATAAAAAACTTCATCATAATTTCAGAAAATTGGATCAGCATAAAAACAAGTGCTGACGAAAAAGCGATATAAAGCAACATTGTCCCAATTTTTATGACAGTCGGCCAGATCCGGATCTTAAAATCATAATCAGTACGTTGACTGACGATGTATCCAATCCCAAAAATTACAGCAATAAGAACAACGCCAACAAGTGCGATGACACTTGAATAGTTCCAAATAGCTTGAAGTACCGGAGCTTGGTCAGAAACATTAGTATTTAAAACCCAGTACAAAAATTGACGCGCTCGTTCATCTGATTTTCCCTGAATTGTAATCTCTGGATCTTCTATCCAGTAATGCAAGTCTGATGGGTTTGTTAGAAAATCATCATAAGATGTGGCACAGTCATAACCTGGTAGCGTGCCGTCGAGAAGCTCTGCTGGACAGCTCATTGAAGCATTTTGTCGATTAAAAGGAATTGGTGAAATTGGGAAATTGTAAAGATCGCTTCCTTGCGCATGAACGATCAAAGGAGACAAAAGAGACATGCAAACTATAAACAAAGCCATAAATTTTTTTATATTAATATACATATGGTAGAAAACATGTCCAGTAATCATATTAGTATATTCAAAGTATGACAACGTCTCTGCAGTGTGACATTATTAGATTAATATGAAACAATTTCTTCTGGGTTTTACGATATTATTATCGTCATTATTTCTTTCAAGCTCGGTTATTGCACAAACTTTGACACCCGTTCCAAGTAACGAGACCCCTTTGGGTTGGAGATTTATTTGTATGCAATCACAATATTGTTATGATGTGGAAGGTATAAACAGTTACAACACTAAGTGTTTGCCTAATGATCCTACAAGATCTAATAACTGGTGGCATCGAACCCAGCTGACAGTCCACCCCCAAGTCAAGCCAGCAAAAAGCGACAAAGTTTATATTACTGAGTGTCTTGATTATGCAAATGCGAACAATGATCCAAAAGTTATCTGTACAACAGGCAGTCATGAACTTGACAAAGAGCTAATGTGCGGCGATGCAAATGCGACAGCTCCGGAGTGTGACAATCTGAAAATAATGGAAGAAACTTTAGGTTATCGCATTAGATCAGTAGAAAATGACCCTGTTCCTGAGAATAATTTTATGGGGGAGCATTTAATTGGGGATGATTACGGAATATTCTTTTTTGAAGGAGGCAATTTCGTCAAGAAAAACAATCCACAAACTATCAGTGCTGATAGTTCTGGAAATATCACTCCAAAAATTATTGAGTGGCAAAGTTACACTCCTGCAATATACTCTCGAAAATTTCTTCTTTGGCATGAATTGGACACCTCAGACCCCGACCCAAATCCAGAAGGTCTTGCAGGTCAACAGCAGGCTGATTTATCATTATTATTCTCCTCTTCCCTTTGTGAAGGGCAAGTTTGGGATCCGTACGGAGTGGTTTTTGATGCTGATACTCTTGAGCCGGTTTCTGGAGTGAATGTTTCACTTCTTCAAAAAAATCAATCAGGAGTATTCACACAAGAGTACGCAACTGCTCAAAACAGTAGTCCGTTTACTTTACTCAATCCATACACGACCCAGAATGATGGCTGGTATAGTTTCTTTGTCGTTGATGGGGATTATAAACTTGTGCCAAATAAAACAAATTACCTTCATTTGACCAAAGCTGATTCTTCAACAATTGCTTCAGGATACGATCAGCTTTATTCAGATATTTATTATCCTGATGAGGTAACCACGCAAGTTGGCGGAAAGCCAGAACACCGAGATATTCCGGTCAGAAAGCAGGCAGAGCAAGTCGCAGGAGCGCGAAGTGATCTTGCACAAGTTAATAATGCTGATGATGGCATATCGATTCTCTCACAAACTAAACAGTTGGATAGTAATGGAAGCCTTCATTATTCAGGACGTGTTTCATCTCCTTTGGCCTTGGTGAAAGTCGAAAAATGTAAAGTAAACGGAATGCAATCAGTTTGCAATCCATTCAAGGAAATCGATAAAAAAACAGGCGGACCTGATGTGCGAGGGGAATTTTCCTTCAGTTTGCCAGGTGGAGCAAAGAATTTAGCTATCGGCGAGTATTATCGAATAACTTTTGAGAAGCAAAATCTCGTTGAAGTTTTGAAATTGTCAAAATTAAACATTATTCAGAAAACACTTTTTGGCCTTATTGACAAAGCGTTTGGTATGAACACTGTATTTGCTGACGACTCTCAAACCGTGAGCGTCAATCTTCAACCTATGCCTAGATATATCGAAGGATATGCCTATGGCCAAAATGGGTTGTTGATGTCAAATGCGACTGTTGGAATATACGTTCCGTATATGACAAGGGCAATTTATCAGACAAAAACAGATACAAATGGATTTTATCGTATTGCAACTGAGTATTTACCTGAGACTGAATACACAATCCAATATATGGCTGAGGTTGCGGGAGTGAGAAGAACTGTTAGGCTGCAAACATCCCAAGTGCTTGGTCAAAATAAGGAGTTTATAGCTTCTGAGAAAATAAATATTGATGGAAAAGTAACATCGAAAACTAATCCGAGACGAGATGTCACCCCAAGTTTTATTCCAAAACAGCAAATTTCATCAGTTTTGGCGCAAAGTGGAGAAGATGTGTTGAATCAGACAGCATCAGTTGCTGTTCCAACAGATCAAGATGCAAGTCAAAATCGCAACCCAATGTTTTTAATAGGAGCAATACTTCTTATCCTAGTCGGCGGGGCAGGTGTCATACTTGCGATCTACGTCTACAAAAAAAGATCGATGAACGAAGAATAATTTATGTATAATGGTATAACATTATGCTTGCAACTGTCATCGCTGGAGCCACTCTGGGTCTTAGCGGATATCTCATCGAAGTCGAGGTTGACGTGGCGGATGGAGGATTTCCAACTTGCACCATCGTCGGTCTTCCAAATAAATCGATAGATGAGGCAAAAGACCGCGTCAGGACAGCGATAACAAATGCTGGTTTTGTCATGCCCGACTCTCGGATTACAATAAATTTGGCTCCTGCCGATATTCCAAAATCGGGTTCAGCTTTTGATCTTCCGATAACAATCGGCATTCTCACCGCATCAAATTCCATAACACAAGAATCATTGGCAGGAAAAATGTTTATTGGTGAGCTTTCTCTTGAAGGGCAGGTAAGGAAAGTTTCGGGAATAATTCCTTTGATACTTGTTGCAAAAGAAGAAAAACTTAAAGAGGTATACATTCCTGTGGAAAATGCAAAAGAAGCGTCTATTTTTGAAGATGTAAAGATAATTCCTGTCGTATCCCTTCGTCAATTAGTCGATCATCTCAGGGGAATTAAAAAAATTGAAGAGTATATTCCGGGTCCAAAAGATAAAAAAATAACTCGTTACTCTTTATACGATTTTTCTCAAATAAAAGGACAGGAGCAGGCAAAGCGGGCCCTTGAGATAGCGGCCGCTGGTTTCCATAATATCCACCTCAAGGGCCCGCCGGGAGCCGGTAAAACTTTACTTTCACGAACAATGCCAACAATTCTCCCGCTTATGGACAAGGATGAGATTTTGGAAGTGGCAAAAGTCTACTCGATTTTAGGCGAGCTCACTGAGGAGATATTTGCAGGTGTGCGTCCATTTCGTTCTCCTCATCACACGACTTCTCGAATCGGCCTCATTGGTGGAGGAAGTCATCCGACGCCTGGCGAGATTTCGCTTTCACACCGTGGGGTACTATTTCTTGATGAGTTTCCAGAGTTTCCAAGAAGTGTTCTTGAGTCGATGAGACAACCACTTGAAGATGGGGTTGTCACAGTATCGCGAGCTGCGGGCACGCTCACATTTCCGGCAAGATTTTTACTTCTTGCCGCTTCAAATCCATGCCCATGCGGATTTTTGAGTCATCCGAAAAAGAGTTGTATTTGTAGTCCTGGTGCAATTGCTCGATATAAAAAAAGATTATCTGGTCCACTTCTTGATAGGATTGATGTCCATATTGATGTTCCGCCTGTTGAGGTTGACAAGCTTTCGGAAGAATACGAATCTGAAAAAAGCGATGTAGTCCGCGGGCGTGTGGAAAAAGCAAGAGCGCGACAAGGTTTGCGATTTTCAGCTCTCAAAATATCATTTAATAGTGAGATGCGCGCAACAGATGTTAAAAAATTTTGCAAAATGACAGATGGTGCCCAAATTTTATTAAAACAAGCAGTTGACAGACTCGCACTTTCAGCGCGGTCATATTTTAAGACGATTAAGGTCGCACAGACCATATCTGACTTGGAGCTTTCTGACAATATTGATGAGGCTCATATAGCTGAGGCTTTGCAGTATCGGGTGACGGAGCTTTGATTGGTGTTGACAAAGAGCAAAAAAATCGGTTAGAATGAGGAGTGTTTACAACTTTTAAAAATAAAATGAATTTATCCCTTCTCAGGTCTCGTTCGCTGTTGATATTATCTACTTTTATAATCGGCATTGCCGTATTTATGGCAGCGGGATCGGTTTCTGCGGATTGGACAGCAGGAAACGTTGGCCCTGTTCTTGAGAAGTGTAATTCGAATTTTACTACAGCGGTTACTAATATCAAAGATACAGATACGACTAATGATGCTGATGGTGAAGCCTTATATAATGGCGCTGTAAATTGTGTAAATGTTGACGCCGGCTCACTGGGCTTTAAGATCCCGACACTTGGAGATATCCTAACATTTGCTATACGTGTTCTATTTGTTGTTGCAGGTCTTGCTGCTCTATTTTATCTACTCCTTGGAGCTTTTGCCTGGGTCACATCAGGAGGAGATAAGGACGCAGTCACTGCTGCACGTGAAAAGATACAAGCTGCAGTTATTGGAATGATACTAATTGTTGGAGTACTTGCCATAATCTGGACTCTTGAACAGGTAATATTCAATCGTAAAATCTGTCTTGGACTTTCATGTTCTCTTACTTTGCCTGGGCTTATTGTCCCGTCAGGAAATGATTTTTGCTGTGTTTGTGTCAATGACACGACGGGAGATCGTGGTGCGATAATAAACACTAGTGCCGCAAAGTGTAATGGTGATGGAACATTTAAAGCTCTTTAATTATTATTTACAAATTTAATATATGAAAACTCTTCTAAGTAGGCGGATCATCATGCAGGCAACAGCTTTTGTCTTGATGTTTGCTGCCTTTTTGTTTGTGGTCCATGGTCAGGTGAATGCGGTGTGCGATCCTGCAAATCGCCTCCAGTATCCTGCCTGTGTCTCAGTTGACGCCGGCTCACTGGGCTTTAAGATCCCGACACTTGGAGATATCCTAACATTTGCTATACGTGTTTTATTTGTTGTTGCAGGTCTTGCTGCTCTATTTTATCTACTCCTTGGAGCTTTTGCCTGGGTCACATCAGGAGGAGATAAGGACGCAGTCACAGCCGCTCGTGAAAAGATACAAGCTGCAGTTATTGGAATGATACTAATTGTTGGAGTACTTGCCATAATCTGGACTCTTGAACAGGTAATATTCAATCGTAGAATCTGTCTTGGACTTTCATGTCCTCTGACTTTACCTGGTTTGCTCACCCAGGAAACAATGCTTAAAACTGATGCAGGAGAGGCAGCATGGAACACAAGCGATGCTAATTGTTGCGTCTGCTTAACAGAAAGTGGTTCATTTGGAGAAAGAATTAACACATTTACAACAAGCTGCAAAGACGGAGTTGGAGTCGGAATCTAGTTGAAATCAGATCATTTCTTTCATACACTATATAAGTCATGAAGAAACCTCACATATCCAAGATTAAAGCCAGCGCCATTCAGCTCATTGCATTAGCCCTACTTTTATCAAGACCTTTTCAGATTTTTGCCCAAATTCGTGAATGGAACAATCCAGATGGAGATGGCGCTACCGATGATAGTTGCCTCATAAACGGTATCCCTACTCTCAAATGTCTGGAAGTTGTGACCGGAAATTTGCTTTTTATGTCAAATGCCCTTATTCTTTTCGTCCTTTTTATCATGTTTGTGATCGGAAGTTATCGATGGATGATGTCTTTTGGGCAACAAGACAAGATTGAAAGTGCCAAGAAGACATTTACTTGGGCAGTAATCGGTTTAATTCTTTACGTTAGCTCATATCTGATCTTATTCACGATCGATCAGCTATTTTTGGGTGGATCAGGCAGTATTTTCCGACTTCAGATTGGACTGTAAACATTCACTTTTATTTTTTATCTGGACTGACCTGAATGACTTTTACCCCATCTTCTGGAATTGGACTCAGAGATTTATTTTTACCTTGAATCCATGAATAGGTTGCGTAAACTATAAGTGCGAGCAAAAAAGAAACAAAAATAATAGCAACAGTTTTCATATATTTATTCTTTCTTTAACGAGATAATGAGGGCGATTTAGCACCTCTATGTAGATTTTGCTGATATATTCTCCGATTATTCCGATCGTAATAAGTTGGACTCCTCCGATAAACATGACTCCAACAAAAAGTCCCGTCCAGCCTGTGACCCAAGGAATTGGAAGTAAAAATTTACCAATAATTGCATATAAAATTCCCAAGAAGCCAAAACTTGCAGTCAGGAAACCCATGTAAGTGGCGATTCGAAGAGGTTTGATAGAAAATGAAGTGATTCCATCAAGTGCGAAATTCAACATCTTTGATACTGAGTAATGAGTCTTTCCGGAGTTCCTTTTGGCCCGTTCAAAATATACAAAATCCTCAGGGAACCCACTCCAGGCGACAAGTCCGCGAAGAAATGGGGCGTGCTCTGACAAGGATGTCAGAAAGCCAACAACTTCACGGTCAATGAGGCGAAAGTCGCCGACGTTCTCAGGAATGTTACTGTCTGATAAAGAGTTTATAAATCGATAAAAAAATTCCGCAGTTCGCTTTTTAAATATACTATCAACGTCACGCTTTTGACGTTTTCCGTATATAATTTTAGCACCGTTTTCCCATTTTTTTATCATCTCAGGAATAACACTTGGTGGATCTTGCAGATCTGCATCCATACTGACTATCGCATCACCGCTGGCAATTTCATATCCAGCAACAAGTGCGATTTGATGTCCAAAATTACGATTAAAAGAGAGAAGCTTTATTCGTTTATTGTTTTTAGCAGAAGTTTTGATTACATTAACTGTTTGGTCTCTTGAGCCATCATTTACAAATATTATTTCGTAATCATATTTACTGACCACCGGAACGAGCTTTTCAAGAAGGGGAATGATATTATTTTCTTCGTTGAAGACTGGAATGACTATTGAAAGTTTCATAGACATATGTTCCGGGGCCAGGAGTTGAACCTAGTCTAGGAGATTATGAGCCTCCTGTGCAGCCGTACACTACCCCGGATAAGGCTCTATTATACGTAATCTTCCCCTCAATTGTCAATTCGTGACGCCATTAAGTAACAGATCGAGCCATT
>Ga0210005_1002450_pt1 | contig 10816 bp, 10 predicted proteins | sample CryGey02umfilter_3_FD_183961 | JGI IMG/M metagenome (GOLD analysis project Ga0210005, IMG submission 183961) | Groundwater microbial communities from aquifer in Utah, USA - Crystal Geyser 4/9/14 0.2 um filter (SPAdes) (version 3) | ecosystem: Environmental > Aquatic > Deep subsurface >... | reverse complement strand
AGCAGTAGTAATTTTGGGCATTGTTATTCTTTCATCCCATGTTTTCCTTTGTTTGTGTTTATTCCTTTAATAAAAAATATTAACAAATACTAACAATAAAATTATCCATACCCATGCTGGCCACTTATCATAACCAAATGGGACAACAGCATTCTTTCTACGATAACTCATACTATTTCTCCTTATTTACCCATAGGATTAATTATTGATGAATTGATTTCGAGGCTTAATACAAATCTATATCTTCTGTATAAATTAAATAAATGTTCTATCAATTTGTATTGTTTTTTAAGAAGGTAATAAGATAGAGAAGAGTAGATATTTTTAGGAAGTCTCTTTGTTGGTTCAGTAGTATTATTTAAACAGCGTTTCAAGTAACTTTTCCCTTACTTATTTATCTTTGTTTAATTGGTGTGAGAAAACTAAAACCATTTATTCATCTTCCCAAGAAAAAAATAAAAAATAATCTGTACCAAACCCTCTCTTCCGTTACTTACCCGCATACTTAACCCCCTTCTCCCTTACCTCAAATCCAATTTTTCTTTTTGTTGCAGGAGGCGGAGCTAACAATTGATTTATCGCTTCAAAGATTGCCGTTATCTGTTCATCGTGTGTTTCAATTTTATACTCTAACTCTTTTAACATTTGCGCCAACTCTTTGTGCGCAGATAATATCTCCCTCAACTTAACAAATGCCCGCATAATTGCTATGTTCACTTGCACTGCCCGTTCACCTCGTAAAACAGAAGATAACATTGCTATACCCTGTTCGGTAAATGCGTAGGGTAATTTACGTGTGCCGCCCCATCCGGAACTTGATGTTCCAAATTGGAACTTCAAGTTAGTGAACTCATCCCTTGTTATCTGGAACATAAAATCAACGGGAAAGCGTGTTAAATTTCTGGATACGGCTTTGTTCAAATCGCGGGTAGCTACATCGTACAATATCGCAAGATCACGATCAAGTATTACTTTTTGTCCACGGATTAGAAGTATCCTGTTTTCAATTCGTTCATTGGGTACTATTTCATTTACACTCATTCTTTAACCTCAACTATTATCTTTGCTGTGCCTAATCCAAACCTCCGCCGTTTCCAAAACGTCGGAGGTTTTTTTGTTATAATTCCACAACACGCAGTTACGTTTCGTAATATCCTCATCATCGTTTACTATGATTTCTTCGCACAGCGTTGTCGTTTACGGCAACGCTGATACGGACAAGATATAAATCAATTTACCTTACTGCACCGGTGGTGGAGTCGGTTCTTCCTTCATTTTTTTAAGATTTTCTAAAAGTGAGAAGCCAGCCTTATCAAATTTAGAAAACGCAAACCACTTTTTACCCAGATCTTTCAGAGAAGCTCCAAAGTGATAAACTTCCTCAACATCAATTATCATAAATCTATCGTGCGCATCGCTAAATTCCTTTATCGCTAAAGAAGGGTATTGCACATTAAATTTCGCTGCATCAAGCAATATTGCTTTCGTTATTTTCTTCGTAAGTATAGTAACAACAACATCCTTCTTCTTTTTAGTAAACAAATCCAATGTTGTTTCATCAATGTAGTTATCAATTAAAACAATTGTTTTTTCTGCTTTTCTTATAAGACCGGAAACAAATTTATACGCGTCGAATATTTGACCGTTAAAAAAGATCCCTTGTTTTGGATCTAATTCATTTCTCTGTAGTTCGTTAAATACTTTTTCAAACTTTTCATCCGTTTCCATCTCGTACTTAAGTTGTTTTCTTTCAACCGTATCAATCCGCTGAAACAGTTGAGCGTTATTGATACCTAAATTGAGCGATTTATTTGTGCGTACAAAAAACTGCGACACAAAAATCTTTCTTTAAAAATTTATTATGGGAATTTTACTTAACTTTTAGAGAAACACCAAATTTTAATCAAATATATTTTATCGTTAATGATCTTCGACAAACCATGCCAAGGCTTGCCATAGCATATCGTTTTTTAGACATAGTCATCCCGGCGACTGATTTTGTTTTCACGAAGTGATGGATTCCCAGAAGTTAGTTGTTCTTTTTTCTCTCTGAATTTCTAATCTCAAACTTGAATTACTTGTTGAGTTTGGCATAGCTCCCATAACTTATAAATGTTCAGTCTTTCTTTGACTTCGTTGGTAACTTTGAGAATTATCTCCCCACCGTGTGAAACTATTTTTACGGCAAAATCAATTAGTTGTCTGCGGAATGTATTCGGATAGCTTTTTATAGGAAAGACCTCATAGGTAACATCTCTCTTGTATGATTCAAATAAGAAATGTGCTATTGCCAAGAGGTAATAATACGCTCTATTCATCCCCATTTGCTGAAACGGGAGCTGCTCTTTTGTCGCTAATTCTTTTATTGAACGATGAATTAATTCGTCTTTGCCCCGTTGATGTGCAAGAGAAATAATTGAATCTGCTGTTAACAAATCTTCTTTGCCGGCTTTCTTCAGTTGTTCTGTTAGCTCTGCATCTTGCCCAAGATTGGTATAGAGAATAGTATCCGGTCTTGCAAATGCTAAAATTAATTGTCCGTTTTCGTCTGTCTCTAACGTAGTAAATATTGCCCGTCTGAATTTAGTCCAGCTTTTTAATTTGTTCCCGAGTTCGAGATAGTTCCATATCCCACTCCCGCTGAACTTTTTGTATTCTGATGCTGGTATCTTCTCTATGTAATTTTTAATGTCGTCATACATCTTCCCGGTAACGACATATCCTATCTTTAGGGTTTCTTCGAAATGGGTGAATGCTTTGTCATCCAAAAATCCACTGTCGCAGACGGCTATGATAGGTATTTCTGCGTTGTAGTTTTTTCTTATCAGTTTTGTGATTGCTTCTACACTGTCTCTAAAGTCTGTTCCGTGATTTGAATGACAACTGCCGCTTCGAAATACGATATCAACCAAATATGAACCCCAGCTAATATGAAGCGGTTGATAGCCTTTTTTCTTTTTATAAGTTGGCTCAACTCCTTCTCGTTTTTGGGCATCGTTATTATCCATAACCATCGTATCTACGCCCAAGATGATAACGGTTGGTTTTTCAATCAGTAGTCTCCATAGAAAAAGTTTGTGAAGAATTTTTCTAAAGATAGCATTCCCGATATGGTTATTCATCAGCTTCCGGAAAAATCTTTTTATTTGGTGTGATGAACCCATTGCTTCTTTTTTATTCTCCAACACAGCGGTATAGCCGCTATCTTTTTTCCTATCGTTAAAACTTTCCATACTCATATAAGTGCCGTCAATAAAGTAGGCAAGCATCTGTTTGATGAATTGATATAACGACAACCCTTTTGATGATATCTGTAGATGACCCAATATTTTTTCAGAGAGTTCATAAAATCCTATTTGTTCAACATAGCGGAGGAAGAATGCTAATCCGCCTCTCCCGGAAATTTTGTCGTTAGTAATTTCAATTTTGTTGATTTGTTGTTGGTTTTTATGATTGTTTTTTTGCATCTTTGTTTCACCTTTTGGGTTGTTTATTTTTGTTTTTTTTTCATTACAAAAGTACTGATTTTACAGTACATAAACACCCAAAAGGTTTTTTTAATGTATGCTAATCGCTCAAGTTAGGTTTTATTAAGATTAAGAAAAAGTTAGATTGACCTTTCATGCTTAGATTGAACGAAAACTGATTACTAATAACTAAAAACTGAAAACTATGCAAATGAACTCACTCGGTTTAATTGAAATGAGCAGTATTGCCGCCGGTATGCAAGCCGCTGATATTATGCTCAAAACCTCTCAAGTAGAATTAATTTTATCCCGTACGATCTGTTCCGGAAAATATATGACTTTGATCGGTGGAGAAGTTGCCGCTGTTTCAGCCGCTGTTGAAGCGGCTGTGGAGACAGTCGGATTTGGAGTGATAGATCATTTTGTTATTCCGAATGTACATCGCGATATTTTTCCGGCAATATCGGGACACACAAACGTTCAACTTTTGGAAGCGCTTGGAATTGTGGAATCGTTTTCCGTCGCTTCGTTAATTGAAGCTGCCGATGCGGCGGTAAAATCAGCTAACATTAAATTGATAGAAGTAAGACTTGCGATGGCGCTTGGCGGTAAAGCATTTTTTACTTGCACGGGAGAAGTTGCAGCCGTAACCGCCGCTGTTGATGCAGGCGCAAAAGTGGTCTCCGAAAGAGGATTACTTGTAAACAAAGTTGTTATCGCACAGCCGAGACAAGAATTACTTAGCGAAATGATCTGAGAAAGGTCATTAGTCAATGGTCATTGGTCAAAAGTCAAATTTGAAATGACTAACTGAAGTTACGCACTTTGTGATTTCTAAGTGTCCTTGTGACTTGGTGGCAAAAGAAAACATAAGAAATTGAGCCACAAAGGCACTAAATCACCAAGTTTCACTAAAAATAATTCACAAAATTCAACTCATGCGTAACTTCAGTGACTACTGACAACTGACCAATGACTTTTTACTATTGTAAATTTTAAAAGAAGAATTAAGTAACGAATGATCACTAAACCTGAACTTATGGCTCCCGCGGGAGATTGGACAATGCTGAGAACCGCAGTAAACAATGGTGCTAACGCTGTTTACTTTGGTGTTGATAAATTAAATATGAGAGCGAAAGCAAAAAATTTTTTGCTCGACGAACTGAACGACATTGTTTCTTTCTGTAAAGAACACAAAGTAAAAACTTACCTTACGTTAAACACCATCCTCTTTGAAGAAGAACTTTCGGTACTTGACCAGATAATTCCTGTTGTTAAAAATGCCGGTGTTGATATGGTTATCTGCTGGGATTTTGGAATAATTGAAAAATGTAACCAATATGAAATGCCTTTTGCGGTTTCTACCCAAGCCTCTATTTCCAATTCTTCATCCGCAAAAACTTTTGAACGGCTTGGCGCTAAAAGAATTGTTCTTGCGCGCGAATGTTCTCTTGAAGAAATAAAAAAGATAAGAACGAATACTGATCTTGAAATTGAAGTGTTTGTGCACGGGGCAATGTGTGTTGCTGTTAGCGGAAGATGTTTTATGAGTCACGAGATATTCGGACAAAGTGCAAACCGCGGCGAATGCGTTCAGCCGTGCAGACGCGAGTATAAAATCTATGACGGAACAAAAGATACCTCGCTTCTTCTTGGCGAAGATTATGTTATGTCTGCAAAAGACCTATGCACTATTGAATTTCTTGACGAACTTATTGAAGCGGGGATAAATTCTTTTAAAATTGAAGGACGAAAAAGAAGTCCCGAGTATGTTGCAAAAGTAGTTTCTGTATACCGCCGGGCGATCGATCTTTATTTTGAAAAGAAACTAACTGATGAAGTAAAGCAAAAATTCTTAACTGAACTAACTTCCGTTTATAACCGGGGATTTTCTTCTGGATTTTATTTTGATAAACCTGATGGCAAAGACATTATCAATGTTCATGGAAGTGTTGCCACCACGCGAAAAGAATACGTCGGGAAAGTGTTAAATTATTACAAAGCTCCTCAAATTGTTCACGTTGCAATTGAAATGGGGAGTTTGAAAATTGGGGATACTGTGCTATTTATAGGGGAAACTACGGGCGTGATTGAATCTACCGTTGCAAAAATCTTAAATGAAGAAGTTGAAGTAAACGAAGCGCTTAAGGGGGATAAAGTTACTTTTTATTGCGAAGCCTTGGTTAGACCCCGCGACAAAGTTTATTTAGTTAAAAACATTGCTTGAATTAAGAAAATTTTCGTTTTATAGATTTAGGGAAAGGAATTTCTAATAACGAAAGTCTGTTTCATCCTTTCGATTTTGAGCTACAACTTTTGAGCATGAAGCATTACTTTTACATGCATGAATTTCACTTTTAGGCAGGAGTTTTAACTTTGCAGTAGGCAATTAGAAAATCGTTATCACGAACAACACACACTAATTAATTTCGAATACTGAACAATGAATTTCGAATGTTGAACGAAAAAATCATTCCATTAAATTGAGACGATTTTATTTGGCATTCCGCTTTAGCGGAATTTGTTCGCGTAGCAAAAACCATTTATGGTTGTGCGGAATTAGAAATGCGTTATTCCTATTCAATTATCGTTAACAGGTAAGAGAGAGTGATTTTCTAAGTGCCCCCCGGTTATCAAAGCCCATTTGTGAGGTTGAAACGTTTTGGGAAATAGTAGTTACGTTCCGGCTGGATGGGAAGAATTTTTAGAATTAGCTCTTCTTCCTTGAATCTTTCTAGTGCTGGTTTGAATGTTAATGAGTTTAACGAAAAGTTTTGTAAGGATCGGCCAAGGAAAAGAAAAATCAATTTGAAACTTATTTGGAGAACGTATTTCTTACCAACAAAAACAATCTGCTTTTGTTAACTCCCAAAGGCTACCTGGTTTGCGATGAAATAATTGCGAATCTTATTTCGTAAGAGAGATTAAATCTTTTTTTGAACTTTTCGAAACCAACATTTCTATTAACGCGAGCAAAAAAGCAAGCAGCACAAAATATTTCCAAAGCTCTGTTCCAAAGCGGGCTTGCTTAATAATCGTTTCAGGTTTTTCATCTTTGTTAATGAAAGTCAACCTGGCAGATGATTTAATTTTTAAAAAATATTCTTTTATATCGGATTGTTCAGCGTAATCCGTTTTTGATTCAAGCGGGTTTGCATTTACTGAAACAGCCCGAATAATTTTGTTTAGAGATGAAAAATAGTAAATACCGAATCGGTCTGTATTTACGTAAAGTAATTCGTTTGCTTTCTCATCAACAGGAAAAAACTCTTTCTCGTTTCCCGGTTTAACAACAGTAACTTGACTGGAAACATTACCCAAAAGATTAACGGTAAGTTTATCCCCGGTAAGGATATCAACATTATCTTTTTGAATTGATGAAAGATAGAGAACGGATTCATAAAGAAGCGGTGCGAATATTCCTTTTAACGGAAAGTTTGTTTGCGTCATCACCGGTGCTGTCGAAGCGACAAATATTTTGCCTTTATCTATTGTAAATTCACTTAAAAAAGAAATGTTATTTGAAATGGTAATAAGTGATTTCCCTTTCCCTTCCGTGCGTTGAAGAAAAGCAGAATAAATTTCCGGCGACTCAATTGATTTTTTCTGCTTGGACTCAAAAAGCCTTGAGAATAAAGGATGTTCGTAATCAACCGAAACAAACCGGAATGGAACTCCACCTGCGGAAAGATTATTTGCTTTCGGAATTTGAAACGCTGCGCAGAAACTTTGATAACTTTGAATTGATGTTGTACTTCCCGGGAAAAAGAATAACCCGTTTCCCGCTTGAACAAATTGTACAAGAGGTGAAATATTTTCTCCGGCAGTTCCAATTAAAATAACCGACGAATATTTCTTTACATCAATTGACAAAAGCTGGTTTAATAGTTTTACATCAATTTGCAATTGCTGGTTTGTATTTGCCGCCTGCAAACCATATTGCACAAAAGTTGCATCGCTTAATTCCTCTGTAAGAATTAAAACGGGGATTTTTTCGGGGACATAAATTTGTGTAAACCGTTTATTGTCTTGCAGAATTTCGTCATCCTCAATCGTCGCAGCAATTTCTTGATAACCGGATTTTTTTAGAACCCCTTCCAAAATAATTTCTTTTGTTTCATTTGCTTTGAGAGAAAAACTCTTTTGCGATGTTCGCTCACCGTTGATAAATAAAGAGACAACACTGTTCTCAACATTTTGTTTCGCGTAATTAGATATGAAAGCAGAAACCTGGAGAGGTTTGTCTTTTTCAAATATTTGAGAGTTCACGGTTATTTTATCAATGGCAATAGTAAACACTACTTTATCCCCGAGAGGAAAAGCGTAAATTCTTATTTCTTCTTTCATTACTTCGCTTAAATTAGGGAACTGATTTCCGTCTGCCATTCTACTTTTTTGAAAATCGGAAAGAAGATAAAGTTCTTTGTTGTAATTGGGGGATTCGTCGAGCAGCTTTGCGGCTTTTATTAAAGCGGTTTGCAACGATCCGCTGATGTTTGAAATGGAAAGCGACTCAATACTTTTTTTTAATAGAGAAAAATCGGTAGTAACTGCGGATTGATTATTTACATCCGAAACTAAAATCAGAGCAACTTCATCTCCATCATGCAATTGTGAAAGTAAATGCAGAGCAATTTCTTTTTCTTGATTAAGATAAGAACCTTTTGCATCAACGACCCCCATACTAAATGTATCATCTATAATAAAAACCGCCGTGGTCTTTGCCGTGGAAGAGTTGCCTATGAACATACTTTTTAATGTCGGTCTTGCAAATCCAAAAACTAAAAACAAAATGATAAGTGTGCGGAGAAGAAGGAGCAGCCACTGCTTCAACTTCACTTTTCTTATTTTATTTTTTTGTAACTCTTTTAAAAAGATGAGTGTGCTGAATTCAACTTTTTTCAGTTTACGTAAATTGAAAAGATGGATCAGCACCGGAATAGTTGCTGCAAGAAGCCCAAATAAAATAGCCGGGTTAAGAAAGGTCATTTATTAAATAAGCTCTTTTAATTCTTCGATAGTCAATTCTACTTTCTTCAAAATACTGTTTAAGGTTCCCTTTTTCAGTTCTTTGTGGTTTGGAATAACAACACTCATGTTCTTTTCAAGATTATAGAGAAAAATATGACTTCCTCTCTGATGATCAACATAATAACCCAATCTCCTTAATGCCTTTAAGACATCTTTTCCGGAAAAAGTTTTACTCAAAGAAGAACCTCTAACTCTTTTACAGTTACGTCAGGAGAAGACTTTATTTGATTTATTTTTTCCAAACCTTCTAAATAACAGACTATTGCTTCTTTGGCATTGGTCATCGCTTCTTCTTCTGTATCTCCCTGTGTAAAACAACCATCGAGAGCGGGAACTTTAACGTTGAACCCGCCCTCTTCAGCTTTTTCTATAATGATGTTGAATTTCATAGTGTTCCTTTAAAGTTTATTTTTTTTGTAGAATAAAGTTTAGGCATAAACTTTATCTTTGCCTAAAATTATTGATTGAATTTCCGAGAACTCGAACATTTCATTTTCAAAAAACAATTCGACTGCTTCTTTCAAGTTTGAAATAGCTTCTTCAATAGTTTCTCCAAAAGAAGATACTTCAACGTTCAAACATTTTGAAATGTAGTATTTATCTTCTTTCCACACAACATAACTTATTTCTTTCATAATATTCTCACAGTTTAAATTAGAGTTCTCTTGCAATTAAGTTTAGCGCGCTGCCTGCTTTGAACCAATCAAACTGCCGTATGTTGAACGTCTGATTTAGTAAGCATTTTTCAACGGTGCCGTCGCTATGTTTTATTTCCAATGTAAAAGGTTTTCCTTCCGCAAATTTCGTTAACCCTTTTATGCTAACTTTATCGTCTTCGCGAATTTTATCATAATCGGAAGGATTCGCAAGCGTAAGAGGCAGCATTCCTTGTTTCTTTAAATTTGTTTCGTGGATGCGCGCAAAACTTTTTACAATTATTGCTCTTCCGCCAAGATGACGCGGCTCCAACGCTGCGTGTTCGCGGCTTGAACCTTCGCCGTAATTTTCATCGCCGATAACAACCCAATTGTGTTTATGTTTTTTATATTCACGTGCAACTTCGGGAGTTGATTTTGTTTCGCCGGTAAAAATATTTTTTACTTTACCTGCTTCACCGGTAAAAGCATTGATTGCGCCGATGAACATATTGTTGGAGATGTTATCGAGATGTCCGCGGTACTTTAACCACGGTCCAGCCATAGAAATATGGTCGGTTGTGCATTTCCCTTTTGCTTTTAAAAGAATTTGTAAATCTTCTAAATCTTTTCCATCCCAGGGAGAAAAAGGTTCAAGCAACTGCAAACGGTCACTTGCCGGACTAACTTTTACTTCAACATTATTTCCGTTTGAGCTTGGAGCGATATACACATTTGCTCCTTTATCAAAGCCTCTTAAAGGAAGTTCATCTCCAACCGGTGGATCGAGTTTTACTTTTTCTCCAGCTGCATTTACAAGTTCATCGGTTGCAGGATTAAACGTAATTGTTCCGGCAATGGCAAGCGCGGTGGTCAATTCCGGACTTGCAACAAACGCTAATGTTTGCGGATTGCCATCGTTTCGTTTTGCAAAATTTCTATTGAATGAAGTTACAATAGAATTTTTTTCACCGGTTTTATTATCCATTCTTTTCCACATCCCTATGCACGGACCGCATGCATTTGCAAGCACTACCCCGCCGAAATCTTCGAATGTTTTCAACTGTCCATCGCGGGCAATTGTTGCGCGGACTTGCTCGCTTCCCGGTGTAATAGTGAATAGTGATTTTGCTTTCAATCCTTTTGCAAGAGCTTGTTTTGCAATGCTTGCAGAGCGATCAATATCTTCGTAGCTGGAGTTTGTGCAGCTTCCGATTAGTCCAACGCTTAATTTTTCCGGGTAACCTTTTTCTTTTGCGACTTGTTTCATTTTAGAAATCGGAACTGCTAAATCCGGTGAGAACGGACCATTCAACATTGGTTCAAGTTCGTTTAAATTGATTTCAACAATTTGGTCAAAATATTTTGCCGGGTTTGCATAAACTTCAGGGTCATCGGTTAAAAGATTTTTTATTGACTCCGCAAGTTCCGCAACATCAGCTCGATCGGTTGAGCGCAAATATCTTCCCATACTTTCATCGAACGGAAAGAGCGAAGTTGTTGCACCGATCTCCGCTCCCATATTGCAAATAGTTCCTTTGCCGGTGCAGGAAAGAGACGTGGCTCCTTCACCAAAATATTGAACGATTGCGCCGGTTCCGCCTTTAACGGTAAGGATTCCCGCAACTTTTAAAATAACATCTTTTGCAGAAACCCAGCCGGACAATTTTCCCGTTAGATGAA
>Ga0210005_1002447_pt1 | contig 10826 bp, 9 predicted proteins | sample CryGey02umfilter_3_FD_183961 | JGI IMG/M metagenome (GOLD analysis project Ga0210005, IMG submission 183961) | Groundwater microbial communities from aquifer in Utah, USA - Crystal Geyser 4/9/14 0.2 um filter (SPAdes) (version 3) | ecosystem: Environmental > Aquatic > Deep subsurface >... | reverse complement strand
TATAAACAAGAAGATTTCTCTAGCTTCATTTTACTAAGTTTCGTACCTCAACCTGTAAAATTTCGTTCGAAATGACATGCAAATTGGCTGTGCATTTTCTTTTTGTCATTTCTGGAAAGCCTCTTATTTTTTGAAAAAATCAGCTTTAAATAATAAATCGTAACTTGCGAGAAAACTTTAATTATCAACTATACCTTAACTAATTTACATACAGAAAGAGTTAGTTTATTTTAATCACTATCCTTAGCTTAACCATTATAGGATTTGTAACTTCGTAAAAAAACCATGGTAAAAGAAACCTTAACTTTAGAGGATATTCAACACTACGATTTTACAACAATTATCTGGTTTGTAGCTCCGTTAATGTTTTTCTTTGTGGGGTTGGAGTTCTATCTTAGCAGAAAAAACAATTTACAACTCTATTCGGGTAAAGATTTTTTAGCTTCTCTGTCTATTGGTTTGGTTAATATTGTACTGAACGGATTTATGAAAGTGGGCGTTTTTATATTCTTTTTGTTTTTTTACAACCTTACGCCTTTTAAAATTCCTTTTACTTGGTGGTCGTTTATATTGTGTTTTTTCGCTCTCGATTTTTTTAGATATTGGGCACATCGTGTGGCTCATGAGCAACGCTTTTGGTGGTCAACTCATGTGGTTCATCATTCTTCAGTACATTATAATTTTTCGGTGTCTTTCCGCTTATCATGGACACAAAATTTAAAAATCATTTTTTTCTTACCTGTCATTTTAATGGGTTTTCATCCTTTGGTGTTTTTAATTGTTCATCAAATAGAAGTTTTATACCAATTTTGGATACATACCGAATTAATCAAAAAGCTTCCAAAACCTATTGAGTATATATTTACAACACCATCGCATCATCGAGTTCACCATTCCATCAACGAAAAGTATATTGACAAAAATTACGGTTCTACATTAATTATTTGGGATAGACTATTTAAAACCTTTCAAGTAGAAGAAGAGCAACCGATTTACGGGATTACCAAACCTGTTAATTCTTATAATCCGGTTTATCTTGTTTTTCATGAGTGGGTGGATGTTTTTAAAGATTTAGGACGTGCCAACTCTCCCAAAATGGCATGGCAAATTTTGTTTGGTAGTCCTGTTAGTAAAGATGTAGAAGACTTTAAAGGTGAAAAAAAAGCCATTAATAAAAATATCAAATCCAACTTAGAAGTTTTTAAATGATGAGATTTTTGGGTTTGAGATTCCTAAATTATCTAGTGATATTTATTGATGTGCTGTAATTTTTTTATATTTACAAACAAAAGTGAAGGTGTCTATTTAAAATAGTTAGATATGTGTATTTGTTATTTATATATAAGATAATTAAAATAAAATTCCATGAAAAAACTCTTATTCATAATTACCATTGCTTATATTGTTAGTTCTTGTACACAAAAAGAAACAAAAATTGACATATCAATTCTTAACGGTATCTGGTTAAACAAGAATTACTTAGACCATATTCTAAAATACAAAGACCCAAGAAGTGCTCAAAATATTGCAGACATAAGTTTTATTAAATTTCCTCACTTAAATACAAACAATGCTCTTATCGTATACAGTTTTCATGAAGGTAATGGTGTGAATGTTAAACTCGAAAAAAATAATATATTATTGGGAGATGATACTATTAAAATTATTGATAACAATTTAACTTATAACAATACTGAATTTATTAAAACCTCAATAATTGATGAGGCGATGATTTTAGAAGAACTAATTTTCTCAGGATCTTACATTTATAATAATACTGAAATAAAACTATTACCAAATGGAGAGATAGAAGGTTCTGATGAACTAATAGCCTACTCTGTGAATATTGACTATATGGATGCTGGAATGAACCAAAATAAAATGAGTATTAGGAATAATGAAAGAATCGAGAATTATGGTTTTATTTTTAATAATGACACATTAAATATTTATGATTTAATGTGTGTTACCTATGATTCAACAAACAAGATATGTGTTGAAATTAAAAACGGTAATCAAAAATATCAATTAATAAAAAAAGATTAAAACCCCCTCTAAGCGTAGAGTTTTCTACGCTTTTTTTATACCACTTACGAGTTACTTAACTCTTAATTTAAAAGATTTAGCTTCGCTGAATTTACAAGATTTCTCTAGCTGCATTTTACTATCCAACTGAGGCGGATGTAAAATTTTGTTTGAAATGAACTGCTCCTTACAACTTCAAATTAATTTGATTATCTCTTTTGGTGAGTTTAAATTTAGGTTCATCCATGTTTTTTAACTCAGAGGTAAGTGGTTTGTTATTAAGTTGAATAAATTCCTTCATCACAAACTTTTTAAGTTGTTTTTTATCCTTTAGCAACTCTTTCAATTCAAAATCTGCATCATCTCTGTTGACAATAATCAGGTTAAACAAATCTTCTACCAACGCAATTTCAACAGATTCTTTAAGTATAGGATTATACTTTTGAATTAGGACTTTTATTTTTTGTTTTTCATTTGAAGTCATGGTACATGTATTTAGTCAAATAAAGCATCTTGCATGGTAAATATCCCCTTCTTATTATGAATAAATTCAGCAGCAATTATAGCTCCTTGAGCAAAACCTTCTCTGTTATGAGCGGTATGTTTTATTTCAATATCATCTATGGCAGAGGAATAAGTTACTTGGTGAGTTCCCGGAACATTTTCAATTCTGTGAGCTTCTATAAATAATTCACTTTTATCTGCCGATGGTTGTATTCCCCACTTTGTTTTGGCATCTAAATTAGTAATAATGCCTTCTGCCAAGGTAATTGCCGTACCACTAGGAATATCTAGCTTTTGCGTATGGTGTACTTCATCCATTTTTACCTCATAATTGGGGTGATTGTTCATCAATTTTGCCAATTGTTCATTCAGTTTAAAAAATAGATTCACACCCACACTGCAATTGGTAGCATATAATAATGTCCCTTGATGTTCGGTACATTGTTGTTTTACGGCAGCAAAATGATGGTACCAACCTGTTGTTCCTACCACAATAGGCACGTTATTTTCCAAACAAGTAGAAATAGATTTTACGGCATTTTCGGGAGTAGTAAACTCAATAGCTACATCTACATTTTTTAAATTTTCAGGGTTTAAATCTGCTGCATTATCCACCGTAATTTTTAAAGTTACCTGATGTCCTCTTTCTAAAGCAACTCTTTCAATTACTTGTCCCATTTTGCCGTAGCCTATTATTGCAATGTTCATGTTTTTTTAGTTTATTACAGATTACCATATTTTTTCTTTCTCACATTTTTCCCGCAGATTATCGCAGATTTTCATCTCCACATTCACACATCCTCAAATTCACACATCAATACCCATATTTATCTTTCCAATTTTGTTTTAAAAAAGCCCTAAATGAAGCTTCTTTTGGGTTGTTTCCTGGTTCGTATAATTTTGTGTTTTTTATTTCATCGGGCAAAAATTCTTGTGCTTTAAAGTTCCCTTCGTAGTTATGTGAATAAAGGTATTCTTTTCCGTAGCCAATTTCTTTCATCAATTTTGTTGGAGCATTCCTAATAGCTAGCGGAACGGATAAATTTCCAGTTTGTTTTATCAATTCTTGAGCATTATTAATTGCAAGATACGAAGCGTTACTTTTAGGAGAAGTTGCCAAATAAATTGTTGCCTGCGATAAAATAATCCGTGATTCGGGCATTCCAATTACGTTAACAGCCTGAAAGCAGTTGTTGGCAATTACTAAAGCTGTTGGGTTTGCATTTCCGATATCTTCCGAAGATAAAATCAACAATCTGCGAGCAATAAATTTAGGGTCTTCACCTCCTTCTAACATTCTGGCTAACCAATAAACTGCAGCATTTGGGTCGCTGCCTCTAATGGATTTGATGTATGCCGAAACAATATCATAATGTTGGTCGCCCGTTTTGTCATATCGCACTAAATTTTGCTGAATTGTTTTTACTACAAAATCGTTGGTAATAGGTGTTTTTTCATTGGGTAATCCATTTACAACAATTTCAAATGTGTTTAGTAATTTACGGGCATCACCGCCTGAAAGCTGGAGTAACGATTCTGTTTCTTGCAAATCAATTTTTTTTGTTTTCAAAAATTCATCTTCTTTTAGTGCAAGGTGCAATACAGCAAGTAAATCTTCCTTTGAAAGTTCTTTTAACACATAAACCTGACACCGGGAAAGCAAAGCTGAAATTACTTCAAATGATGGGTTTTCGGTAGTTGCACCAATTAAGGTTATAATTCCTTTTTCTACTGCTCCTAAAAGTGAATCTTGCTGCGATTTGCTAAAACGATGAATTTCATCAATAAATAAAATGGGGTTGTTTGTCCCAAAAAATTGCTGTGATTTTGCTTTATCAATAACTTCACGAACTGCTGCAACTCCAGAATTTATTGCACTTAAGGTATAAAAAGGACGTTTAGAATAAGTAGCAATGATGTTAGCTAAAGTGGTTTTCCCAACACCTGGAGGTCCCCAAAAAAGCATAGAAGGAACAATACCTTTTTCTATTAAACTACGCAACGCACTTCCTTCACCAACAATATGTCTCTGACCCACATAATTCTCGAATGAAGTAGGTCTTAATCGTTCTGCTAGTGGAATTGATGGTTGATGGTTCATAAAGTTTGTAAAGTTTGTAAAGTTATAGATTCTTCACTTCATCCCAAAAGCTTTCTGGATTTCGTTCAGAATGACACTAACACCTAGCTACTAACACCTAACTACTAATTCCTTCTTAAATAATTAATTGTATTAGGTCCTTCGTTAAAAAGTAAATCTAAGATACTAAGATTTGGAATAAATTCGTGTCGGTCGCTAAAAACTTGAATATATTTTTCAAAATTAAGCGAAAAAGGTTGTTTGGAACTCATTTTATCTCTATAATCTATAGCATTATCGTAAATTTTTAAATAATTTTCTGAAAATGTAATTTTTGTTTCAATGCCTATGGTTTTAATAAGTAAGAGGAGTAATTCTTGGTTTAATTCGTATAAAAATTCATATTTTCTTTCCATAAAGACAGGATAGAAAAGGTCTTCATAATATTCGAAATAGGGCGAACTTCTGTAAGCTGCTTCTAACGAACGCCAATGCATTTTTTGCCATTTTTCGATGTAGGCAATGGCAGTTTTTATTGTTTCTCTTTTGGATTTTACTTTAACAATGGGGATGGATAGGTTTTGTAAACCGTTTGGACTTAAAATCTGGCAACGGTTTCTATAGGTTTGTTTAACAAAATTTTCGTGTAAATCTATTATTACCTCTTGATGTTGAAGTAAATAATAAAAAAAACTTATGGGTGGGTTATAACAACTCGGGAAAATACCTTTTTTCATACAGGTTACAGATTTAACTATTTTATACCGAATATACATTCAATATAGTCCAATTTCAGCTATCGCTTTATTGAACTATTTTCATGTTATATCGGCATTAACCATTGTAAAATTATATATTAGTTTGGACTAAAATATAATTACAATTGGTATTACTTTTTTTCTACCACGGAGGCACAGAGAACACAGAGTTTTTAAGACAAATAACAAATAACTAATTTTCACAACTTTCGCAATACATCTTTTTAACGCTAATATCTTTCAGTAATTGAAAACTCATATTGGGATAACCAAAAAGGTTGCAAAAACGGTTTTTGTTTAATGTTTTAGCTTTTTCCATAAATTGCAAATATTCTTTTTCGGGGACTAATTTTTTATTGTAGATGGCGGCACTCAAAAAAGTAAATAAAAATTCTTCATCAATAGTAGGTTTTTCAGCCCAAGGTTTCATGAGTTCAATAGTCCAATTTAGTCGCATTTGAAAAATAAAATATTGAGCAATTCTATAGGTTTGGTCTCTGTTTAATTGCGATTGGAGTAATATTTTTTTAACTTCATTAAGCGATCGGTCACGTTCGTCAAACTTCATTGTTTCATAATAATAATCGGCTGCAATGATGTGGTAGTTTAGTAAAAGTTGACTAATTCGCCAGTTTTCTATTTCTGAATTATATAAAGTTTTGATGTCTTTTAGCAAAAATTTTGGGTCTTTTACACGTTCATATTTTTCTGTCCACAATAGCAATTCGAGTGTAGTTTTATTGTATAAAAGGTAAGGGTTTGAAGGTTCAATTCGAAGCTGAGTAATAACATCTCTGAGCAAATAATTGTTTAAGCTGTCTTTGTTTTTTTCGGTGGCAAAATGCCATCTATATGCAATTAAGTTATTGTTTAATCGGATTGTTTCTTTCAAAAAAGGAATTTTAATTTCGTTGAGTATTTCGTTGTCAATTTTTTTATTTTCGATATTGCTAAAAATAACCGATTGATAGAGAAGGGCTTTGTCATATTCTCTTTTTTGAACAGCTTCTTTATATCGTAAAGGAAGAACTTTAATTAGCTCGTCATTCATATAAATTTTTTCAACGGTGAGTATGATTTTTGCATTCCGTTGGTCAGCTAAATAAGGTTCTAAATTATAGTTGAGTGTGTCTGAATTTACAATTTTTTTGATTTCGTCTTTGGTTAGTTTTGTAAAATCTTTTTCATAAGGAGAGCCTTTTATAGATTCAAAAAAACCAGTCCAATTTTCTTCGGTTGAGATGGCTGTTTGCACATTTTTTAAATTATAATTTTGTATAGCATCAATTATGCTTTTAGCTCTTTTTTCTTGTAATTTTATATTTTCTTTCATCCTCCCCTCGATGGAAGAATAGGCAAAAACTTCAATTTTCTTTAGGTCGTATTTTTTTAGATTTAATGAATCTAAAAAAGGTTTAATATCTTCTTTTTTATAGATGGATTTATTTTTATCGAAAGGAATAGTAAATTTTAAAACGCTAGTAACAGAATCGGCTTGTTTGGAAATGGATAATGTATCTAAGATTAATGAAAGTCCTAAAGATTTTAAGTTTTCACCACCTAAACTGTTGTAAATAATAGTGTTACATAGGCAGTTATCTTTTATAATCAGCAAGTTAAATTCAGTACTATTGGTATCTACAAAATTTGGTATTGGACCTAAAGAAACTTCAATTTGGTTGTCTTTTTCTAAAGGGTTTTTACTGAATAATTGTGCTTTATAAATAGGTGGAAGCATAATTCCTGTATGTATTTTTGAAGGATAGAATTTATTTCCACTTCCACATTCAAATTGTTCTTTGTTAATTACGTCAAGAGCAATTCCGTCTTTATTGTCTTTTAGTACATTTTTTAATAATGCTAAATCATGAAAAAAGAAGAATATTTCTCCATTTCTAAAAAAGAGATTGTCCGACATCAGCTCGGGTAAATAAGAAAAGCTTCGTTCCAAATCATTGCATTTGGTTTTGTTATAAGGTTCAATTTTATAGTCGTCTTTGATTGCAGGAACACCTGATGGCAAAATAAAAGGCTCTGTGGCAAATACCTGATTGATGTAAATTGCTTTTTCTTTTTTGTCAATAGAAATGCCAGTTCCTATGGTATAGTAATAGGCATTGAGAATAGTAGCTCTACTGTTTTTATCTTTTAGCCAGCTATTAACAACAAAATCTACCAATTCTTGATATGATTTTAGTGTTCTTCTGTTTTTTTCGCCTTCAATTTTCACTTTTAGTTCGAGGGGGATTTTTGTAGCATTTTCTGCTGAATTCCCATGCATGGCTTCAAAAAAGATAATTCTATCGGGGAGGGTTGCTTTTTTTTTGTTTGGTTGAATAGTTTCTGGTTTCCCTGATTTCAGATTAGATTCTGTTTGGTCTTTAGCTATTTCTGTAAGTTTTGCATCAATTTTTAATACGTGTTGGTTCTCTTGTTTTCGAATTTCATTAATTTTTTTGGTAAGAAGTGTTGCCAAATAAGTATCATTAATTTTTTTAATTTTTAGTGCATCATCAGGCTGTTGAGCTTTAGCAAAACATTGAATAAAAAGAAAAAAAAGAAAAAAATTATACTTCACAATACCTAAAAAAATAAGCTATAAAATTAATGATTTTGATAGAGTTAAACAAGGTGTGATTTTAATTTTCAGAAAGTTGGTTACTTAACCAATTTGCTATTTCGTGCGAACCATTTGCGTTAAGGTGCTCACTATCAACCCAGTTTTTTGGATTTAAAAAAATTGAGTTAGGAGGAATCCATACATCACCATATTGCTTATAGAAATCGTATTCTAATGGTTTTTCTAAGGCTGTTCCGTAAGAAGGAAGATATAAAAAAATTATAGTAATATGTTCTTTTTGAGTTATTTCATAAATTTTTTCGATGTATTTTTTTGGAGATGAAATTTTAATATTATGCGTTAATGAAGAATGTTTTTTATATTTAGTTGAATTCTTTTTTTTATGTTTTTCCATATCTTGCTCACTAGCCGAAAAGTTAAAAGGAATATAACTGTGGTTTTTTAATGAACTTGAAAGAGGTTTTAATTCAAGTTCATTTTTTAGTTGCTTTTTTGTGTAGTTAAATCTAGCATTAAAAGCTTGATAAAAATCGTTTAAAATAGTTGGGTTGTAGGCAAGTTGAGGTGAAAAAACATCTTTTAAGTCAGCAATATAGGAAAAGTCTTTATGGCTTGAAGCAAATTCATCCTCAGTAACTTCTAAAAAAACTATACGAGGTTTTTTTGTTAAAACAAGGTCTTTAATGAGAGGGTATTGAATGTTTCTTCCTTTTGTGCAATAAGCTAAGTTAACCACATTCATTTGTTTAAGTAAAAGTGTTTCAAGAAGAGAATCGTTTATTCCACAGCCAGTGTGAGAAGTTCCTAAAAATGCAATGTCAATAGGTGTTTGATTTTGAAACAATCGATAGTATATCCACGAGGTGTTACAATCAACATTTTTTCTATAACTATAGCCAAATTCTTTGTTATAGGGCATTAGGTATAGTACAATTATTCCTATTAAAATGGGGAGAAGAAATAAGCTAATATGTTTAAAAAACCGTTTCATAGTTTATTAAAATTGGAAATAGATGAATTCTTGTGGTTCGCCAAAGGCACCAAAAAAGAGCAGCCAACCAATTATGAAATAATAAATTAAAAGTCTAAAAAATGGTGAAATGTTTTTTAAGGTGTAATCAATCCCATTTTTCCTGATAAAAATATCGATTACAAAAAATAGTACAAATGAGGAAAAAAGATAACTGAATTCTTTGGTTGATGAAAATATAGATTGAAAAGGGACTAAAAAACCTTCAAGACTAGAAAGTTGAGTAAAAAGTTTTTGAGGTAAATGATTTATAAGTAAGAAAGCATCTTTTGTGGTTTCAGCTCTAAAAATCATAAATGAAAAGGCGAATAAACAAAATGTGATAACTATTTGAATGACTTTTAACAGGCTTGGAAAATGGGTAAGTTTAATAAATTGATACAATTGATTTCTTTGTTTTTGAGTAAATGATTCTACAATAAGATAAATTCCATTTAATGACCCCCATATAACAAAGGTCCAATTTGCACCATGCCAAAGTCCGCTAATTAAAAAAGTGAGAAAAATATTGAAAGACCATCGCCACTTTCCAACTTTGTTTCCACCCAAAGGAATGTAAAGATAATCTCTAAACCAAGAGGAAAGAGAAATGTGCCACCTTCCCCATAATTCTTTTATTGAGCTTGAAAATAAAGGCGTTCTGAAATTGGTCATAAGTTTAAAACCAAATAGTTTTGATACACCAATAGCAATGTCTGAATATCCTGAAAAATCGCAATAGATTTGAAAAGTAAAACATACAGTAGCAATTATTACAGAAATACCATAATAATCTTCTGGTGAGCTAAAAACGATATCTACATATTTAGCTAAATTATCGGCAATCACTACTTTTTTAAACAATCCCCACAAAATTAAACGAAGCCCTGAAATGGCGAAATCATAACTAAATTGTCTTTTTGTGAGAAATTGAGGTAATAAATCTTTTGCCCGTTCAATGGGACCAGCAACTAGTTGAGGAAAAAAAGAAACAAAAGCAAAAAAAGCGATGGGGTTTTTAGTGGCTTTCAAATTTCCTTTATAAATATCGATGGAATAGCTTAGTGTTTGAAAGGTATAGAAGCTTATTCCAACAGGAAGAAGAATTTCTAACGTCCCTTTTTGGAGTGTTATTCCAAAAACATTAAATAGCTCAATAAAGGAATCGACAAAGAAATTGTAATATTTAAAAAAACCAAGTAAACCAAGGTTAAGAATAATGCTAGAAATTAAGTAATTTTTTCTCTTTTTTAAATTCGTAGCGTTATCTATTTTTTGTCCTATAATAAAGTCAGCCAATGAACTTATAAAAATTAGACCAAGAAAACGCCAATCCCACCAACCATAAAAAACATAACTTGCAACAAGAATTAATAAATTCTGACGATCAAGTCGCTTGTGAATTACAAACCAGTATAAGACAAATACAATGGGTAAGAATATTATAAATGTGATTGAATTAAATAACATAAGAGAAATCTAGAGAAATTTTAGAATAAATCTATCGATTCAATCCTAATTTTTTTTAAAATTTATCGCCCAAAAATAAAGAAAATAAAGAAGCTTCAAAACTTTGAAAATGATTAGAAAAGAAAATTGGTTGAAATAAAGTTGCTAGCAACTATTTTTACAATGATTATTTTTTCAAATATACCGAAGCCAAATAAGATTTTGGAAAAAAGAATTATTTTGGTTTCGAGTATTACTCATACTAAGTATCTTTTCTCCTGAAAATTAACTAAGTATGAATATATCCAACAATTAATTCAGCAGCTCTTTTTGAAGCACCTTTACCACCTAATTTAGCTTCAATTTCTTTGTAAGCATTAATCATGGTGGATTTTCCGGGTTCTGCTAATATTTTAGAAA
>Ga0210005_1002441_pt1 | contig 10842 bp, 18 predicted proteins | sample CryGey02umfilter_3_FD_183961 | JGI IMG/M metagenome (GOLD analysis project Ga0210005, IMG submission 183961) | Groundwater microbial communities from aquifer in Utah, USA - Crystal Geyser 4/9/14 0.2 um filter (SPAdes) (version 3) | ecosystem: Environmental > Aquatic > Deep subsurface >... | reverse complement strand
TAGCAAACGCGCTACTGTAGTACTGCTTGAGCCGATTATGAAAGTTGAGGTGGTCGTGCCAGAACAATTTTTTGGAGACATTACTGGCGACTTAAATTCCAAGCGCGGTAAAATTGAACAAATGTCAGAACGGGCAATGATGAAAGTTGTTGATGCCAAAGTGCCGCTTTCAGAAATGTTTGGTTATGCGACAAAATTGCGTTCAATGAGCCAAGGTCGCGCGAGTTATACGATGGAATTTGACCATTATGAGGAAGTTCCGGCTAACGTTGCGGAATTAATTATTGCCGGCAAAAAATAAACTATGTACGAAATCATAAAAAAATTTCTAAATAGCGGAGGAAAATGCCTTTTGATTGAAGATGGCAAACCTGTTGGCGTTGTTTTGACTATTGAGGAATATGAACTCTTGAGGAGTAAATGCGAAATCCAAAATCCGAAATCCGAAACTGAAATCCCTCCTGTTACGCATCCTATTGGTGAAGCAATGACAAAAGAAATGGATTTCCCCGACCTGTCCGCCGAAGCTTCAGCGAAGGCAGAGGCCTCGGCTGAAATTAGCGATATTGAAGCCGTTGATGATGTCACTCTTGGAGATTTAGGAGTTGACCCAGATATACAACTTCCGAAAGATTTTTGAAATTAAATACCGAATGCCAAAAATCTTAAAGCATTCGGTTTCGGAAGTTGATATACTGGGTTGACGAATTGCCTTATTAAAATGCAGGTTTTTAGCCGATCGGAAATAAACATGCAATTCGCAAATAAATGAGCCAGCGGGCTGGCTCATTTATTAATTGGAGAATTTTCTTTTGGTATCATAAGAATCCTATAGGCGCGTTGTGATACCGTGGAGCCGGGGATAGTTTTTTTATTTTCATTGCCAAAAAATCGGAAAAAGAATAAAATATAACTAAAAATTAGCAAAATAAATTTATGGATTTTATCAAATATTATTTTCTTGAGGATTACTTATTTAAAAAAGTAAAGAATAATTTTCAAAAGCATGGATATTTAACTCCCGAAGAATTTTTCTGTATTGTTATTTGGAAGTCAAATCGGGCCAAAACAGCTATTAAAAGAAAATTATTAAAATTTGGCGATTTAAGAAAAACAGTAAAGAAATTAACAATCGAGATTTCCAATACTAGAGGAAGAGAGCAAAAATTAAAACTTTTACTCACATCTTGGAAGTTTAGTTTACCAATGGCGACTGCTATATTGACCGTATTATATCCTAATGAATTCACGATATATGATGTGAGAGTTCGGGGGCAAGTAGGTATTCTTAAAGATTTTGCCGGTCACAAAAATCAAGTTGAGAGATATTTTGATGAATTTTTGCCGAAAGTTAAGAAAGCATCGGCACAGAAAGGTTTAAGGGATAAAGATAGAGAACTATGGGGCAAATCTTTTTATGAAAGCTTGGAAGAATTTCTAAAAATTAAAAAATAGTTCGATCCTTCAATAAAATCAGGACAAATAAACTCACTACGAGTAAATTTATGGACGAGAGATTGAGAAAACTTGATGATTTAAATAAAAATTTAAAACCGCCGAAAGAATTAAGCGGTGAATTTTTGCCCGAGGAATCGCCAAAACAATTCGATTTTATGTTTGTTGCAGAAATGCCATCAATGGATATGCTGAAAGATATATCGGACTTGGGCGGCAATTTTAATGTGTCCGCGCCGGATAAGTTTTTACAAAGAATAATGATTACATATGGAGTTGCCGGTAGCTATGTGACTGACATTGTAAAAAGGGGAGATGCGCCAAGGCGACCTACCAAAGAAGAAATACGGCAATGGCTACCATTTTTACTTAAAGAAATAGAAATTATACGGCCGAAAGCTATTATAGTTTTAGGCAAAAGAACATACAAAGCGAGTTTTAGGCCTTTTGTTGAGCCTTTAATTCCGAAAGAGATAAAAGTGGATTGGGTTTTCCATTACAGTCAGCAAGGCAGAAAAACAAACGAAGAAGTTGAGTTTAAATTTGCCGAAGTAATAAAAAAATTTCAAAAATAAAACCCGCTTGATTTCCGAAACCATCCCTTCACCTGCGGTGAATTCCTCGGTTTCGGAAATCGAAAACCTCTCCTCCCAAAAAACATCCTTACAACATCCTTACAAACTTGAGAATGTTGGTATGTTGTTTATCTAGATTTTTATTTTGGATTTAAAAAAGTTAAAATAGTTCAATAAACTCACTACAAGTAAATTTATGACCAAAATAGTTTTAATTATCATCGGAATTGCGGTGGTTATTATTTTGCTGACGAGGAAAGGGCGAACGAAAGTTCTTCAGCCGGTTCAGAATAAAGTCGTGGGAATCTGCGCGACGGCGCTGAATCAGACAATACGCAAAAATGCGAACAAGGAAAAAGCGCTGGCGTTTATTCAAGGCAAAAAGGAAGCTGGCAACGAGGAAATACGCGAATATCTCGGCGTCTCCCGGCGCTCGGCAATCCGTTATCTTGACGAGTTGGAGAAAGAAGGCAAAATAGAGCAGGTAGGCGATATCGGCCGGGGCGTTGTTTACCGCTTGCGGTGAGTGATGTCGAACCGCCTGAAATGAGCCACCCGGTTGGCTTATTTATATTGACAGCAGCCGGCCGCAGAGTTTCCTTGCTGTTGACATTTATTTGTGTATTGACTAAAATGCAATTTACGTGTTAATAATATAGAATAAGCTAACGTATGACGTCCGCTTTCGCTAAAGCTTCGGCGGATGCTCATATTTTTAGCTAAAAAAATTTCATTATTAAAATAATTAATTTTTTTAGAAAAATATGGCGGAAAAATTTGAACGAACAAAGCCCCACGTTAATGTCGGCACTATCGGCCATGTTGACCATGGTAAAACCACCTTAACGGCGGCTATTACGCACATTCTTCATATGAAGGGTTTGGCGAAAAAAGAAGAGTCGGTTGATGATATTGACAAGGCGCCGGAAGAAAAAGCGCGCGGGATTACGATTCAATTGCACCACTCGGAATATGAAACCGAAAAACGGCATTATGCTCATATTGACGCTCCGGGCCACGCTGATTATATCAAGAATATGATCACTGGCGCGGCTCAGATGGATGGCGCGATTTTAGTTGTGGCCGCAACCGACGGTCCGATGCCTCAAACCAGAGAGCATATTCTCTTAGCCCGCCAGGTTGGCGTTCCGGCAATTGTTGTCTTTCTAAATAAAGTGGATCAAGTGTCCGACCCGGAACTTATTGATTTGGTGGAAGCCGAGGTGCGCGAACTTTTAACTAAATATGGATTTCCCGGCGATAAAATCCCGGTAATCCGCGGTTCAGCCCTGAAGGCTTTGGGAGTCAAAACACCGGATGATGAAGCGGCCAAGCCCATTTTGGAATTGATTAAAGTTCTTGATGAATATATCCCCGAGCCGGTTCGTCAGACCGATAAGCCGTTCCTAATGCCAATTGAAGATATTTTTTCAATTGAAGGTCGTGGCACAGTGGTGACGGGTAGGATTGAGAAAGGCATCGTGAAACTTAATGATGGAGTGGAAGTTGTGGGCTTAAAGCCAACCCAAAAAACTGTTGTCACCGGCATTGAAATGTTCAATAAATCCCTTGATGAGGGCCGAGCCGGCGATAATGCCGGCATTCTTTTGCGCGGTCTTAAAAAAGAAGACGTTGAACGCGGCCAGGTTTTGACCAAACCGGGTTCGATGACGCCACATACCGAATTTGAAGCCGAAATTTATGTGTTGACCAAAGAGGAAGGCGGTCGGCATACTCCGTTCTTTTCTAATTACAAGCCCCAATTCTATATCCGGACAACCGATGTTACCGGCGAAGTGACTTTGGCCTCGGGCGTGGAAATGGTGATGCCTGGCGACACGGTTAGATTCATGGTTAAACTCATTGCGCCGGTAGCTTTAGAAGAACAACAAAGATTTGCCATTAGGGAAGGCGGCAAAACGGTCGGTGCTGGCGTGGTTACGAAAATCACAAAGTAAAATAGAAAAAACAACTGTTCTTTAAATCGTTTATTGATAAATGGCTAAAAAAGAAGAAGTAAAACAAAGAATAAGAATCAGAATTAGGGCCTACGATAATAAGATTATTGATTTTTCAGCTCGCCAGATTGTAGAAACAGCACAGCGACAGGGTGCCGAAGTTGTGGGCCCCATTCCTTTGCCGACCGAAATTAGAAAATACACGGTCAATTCTTCCACTTTTGTCCATAAGAACAGCCGCGACCAATATGAAATGCGAGTTCATAAGCGCTTGATAGATATTATCAGCCCCACTTCCAAAACTATTGACGCTTTAATGAATCTTAATCTTCCGGCCGGCGTGGATATTGAAATAAAAATGTAATGAGTCCAAACGCCCCCGCCAAGGCGGGGGCGTTTGGTTTCCTCTTTCACTAATATGAAATTTATTTTAGGAAAAAAAATAGGAATGACCCAGGTTTTTAAAGAAGACAATGCTATTCCGGTGACTTTAATAGAAAGCGGGCCGAATTTTGTTATTCAAGTTAAAACAAAAGAAAAGGACGGCTATGTCGCCGTTCAGCTTGGATTTGGGGCAAAGAAAGAAAAAAATATTAAAAAACCGCAGCGCGGCCACATAGCGAAAATTCGAAGCACGAAATCCGAAATTCGAAATCTAAGATGGCTAAGAGAATTCAGGGTTGATAATGCCGAATTGAAGCCGGGGGATGAAGTTAACATTTCAGATTTTTCAGTTGGAGATAAAGTTAATGTTGTTGCTATTTCAAAAGGTAAGGGTTTTCAAGGCGTCGTCAAAAGGCACGGTTTCCATGGAGGCCCGAAGAGTCACGGCCAGAAAGACAGGCATCGCGCCCCGGGTTCAATCGGCGCTTCTTGGCCCCAGCATGTCATTAAAGGAACGAGGATGGCGGGCCGGATGGGCGGCGATAAAATAACAGTTAAAAATTTGGAAGTTATTGAAGTTGACAAGGAAAATAATTTAATCGCCATTAAAGGAGCGGTGCCAGGGAGAAGAGGTACGCTAGTAATGATAAAGGGTTAGTTCTATAAAAAAGAAACCCCCGCGTTGCGCGGGGGGCGGGAGCTACTCGTAGTGAGCCGGTTCCCATGTCCAATAACATCTTGGCGAGTCTTCGCAAACCCATCGTTGGTGATTGTGGCCCCAACGATAGTCACGGTTATAGTCGTAGCCGTCGTGATAATTACCTTCCCATTTCCAATAACATCTTGGCGAATTTTCGCAAACCCACCTCTGATAGCCAGGGACCCAACGAGTTACATAACCAAAGCCGTATCCACTGTAACCATAGCCGCCATTGCCATAATATCCGTAGTTTCCCCAACCTAGGCTTCTCCAACCGTAATAGTTGGCCTGTAGTCTATAGTTTGGAGTAATTGTCACTGATGGCGGTGGCAGGGGTGTAATTGCGCACCCTATCATAAATACAAATATTGCTACTACTAAGAGCAATGTTTTCATCTCACACCTCCCGTATATTTCCGTATATTGGTTTGACAAAAAGAGCTACTTTGTAATAGCATCTTAGCATATTATAAAATAAATGTCAAGTATTAAAGTATTTAATCAGGAAGGAAAAGAAGTATCAGAATTAAAGCTCAATGAAGTCATTTTTGACCTGCCTTGGAATGCCGATTTGGTTCATCAGGCCGTTAGGGTCGCTTTGGCAAATAAAAGACAAATTTTGGCTTCAACAAAGGATAGGAGTGAAGTTTCCGGCGGCGGCCGAAAACCATGGCGCCAAAAAGGCACTGGCCGGGCCCGCCACGGTTCTATTCGCTCCCCATTATGGAAAGGCGGCGGCATCACTTTTGGGCCAACTAAAGAAAGAAATTTTAAATTAAAAATAAATAAAAAAATGGCCCGTCAAGCATTTTTAACAGCGCTTTCAACCAAAGCTAAGGATAGCGAATTATTGGTTTTAGACGATTTGAAATTATCAGCGCCAAAAACAAAGGAAATGTCAAAAATAATGAAAAATTTTCCGCAGGTAAAAACCAGCCTTTTAGTTTTAGCTGGTAAAAAAGACGAGAATCTTAAAAGAGCCGGACGCAATTTACCAAATTTAAGAATTATCAATATAGATAATTTAAATATTTTGGATATTTTAAAATATAAACATTTAATTTTTACCAAAGATGGCATTGAGTATTTAAACAAAAAATACGGTAAATAATATGTCTTTAATTAACAAACTGTTTAAAAAAACTTCCGTCTCCACCAAGGTTACGACGAGCAAGAGAAAAGAAGAAGCTAAGAAAGAACCGATAAAGGAAGAAAAAAAGGCAGAAGCCCCGAAGAAACGGGTTGTTTTAGAATCAAAAATTTTAATTTCTTCTCATACGGCTGAAAAAGCTTTAATGGATCAGAAATTAAATCATTATGTTTTTAAAGTTAGTCCCACTGCCAATAAAATTATGATAGCTAACGAGGTGAAGAAAAATTATAATGTTAAAGTTATAAAAGTAAATATTGTTAATATTCCTAAAAAGGCCCGGCGAATCGGCAGAACCAAAGGATTTAGAGCGGGATATAAAAAAGCAATTGTAACTTTGGCTCCCGGGCAGACTATAGAAGCGGCTAAATAAAATTATGGCGATAAAAATTTACAAACCAACATCAGCTGGAAGACGCGAAATGACTGGCGTTGATTTTTCTATTTTGACAAAAATTAAACCGGAAAAAAGTTTGACGAAAGGAAAAAAGAGAACCTCGGCTAGGAATAATAGAGGCCGGATTACCACGCGCCACCAGGGCGGCGGCCACAAAAAGCTTTACCGCCTTGTTGATTTTAAGCAAGACAAGTATAATATTCCCGGTCTGGTTGCCTCTATTGAATATGATCCGAATCGCACTGCTTTTATCGCTTTAATAATTTATAAAGACGGCGAGAAAAGATATATTTTAGCGCCACGCGATATTAAAGTTGGCGATATGGTTATCACATCTCCCAATGCGCCGCTTCAGATTGGTAATCGCTTGATGCTTAGAAATATTCCTGTTGGCGCTTTTATACATAATGTTGAACTTTTCCCGGGAAAAGGCGGACAATTAGCAAGGTCAGCCGGAAGTTCAGTCCAGGTGATGGCTCAAGAAGGCGGTTATACTCAGCTTCTTTTATCATCTTCTGAAGTAAGAAAGGTTCCGGATTTGAGTTATGCCTCAATCGGGTCGCTTTCTAATGCTGAATGGAATACAATTACGATTGGTAAAGCCGGCCGTTCCCGCTGGCTTGGCATTAGGCCGACGGTTCGGGCTTCGGCAATGAACCCGAGAGATCATAAATATGGCGGTGGCGAAGGCAGGGCTCCAAGGGGTACGCGCCGGCCAAAAACCAAATGGGGACAAATTACCGGCGGCCGCAAAACCAGAAAGAAAAATAAACGGTCAGATGTGTTTATTATAAGGAGAAGAAAAAAATAAAATAATATGTCACGCAGTATTAAAAAGGGCCCTTGGGTGGATCCAAAACTGCTCAAGAAAATAAGCAAATTAAAATTCGGCGATAAGACGATTATTAAAACTTGGTCGCGCGACTCCATGATTTCCCCCGAAATGGTGGGGTTTACTTTTGGCGTTCATAATGGAAAGACCCATATATCGGTGACTATTATTGAAGAAATGGTGGGCCATCGCCTTGGCGAATTTTCTTTTACTAGAAAATTTGTGAAGCATGGCGGCAGAATGCAGCGCGAACTCGAACAAAAAACCGCGGAGACGGCTAAACCTTAAATTATGCAATACAAATTCCATTTAAATAATTTAAGAATTGCGCCTAGAAAAGTAAGGCAAGTTATTGCCCTTATTAAGGGATCGCCGGTTGAGAAAGCTGAGATACAATTAAAATTCCAGAGTAAAAGAGCGGCTTTGCCGATTTTAAAATTATTAAAATCTGGCATAGCCTCTGCCATTAACAATTTTAATTTATCGCCCGACAATTTGTATGTTGCTAACATCTTTGTTGATGAGGGCCAGATCTTAAAGCGTTTCCGGCCGCGGGCTTTTGGGAGAGCTGGCGCCATTCATAAAAAAACCAGCCATATCACCTTGATTTTAGAAGAAAGAATATTGCCGGGCGCGAAGAAAACCAAAAAGAAAATTATTAAAGAAATTAAACCCAAGGAAATCGTTAAAGAAAAGAAAGAATTTGCAGAAGAAAAGAAACCTCCAAAAGAAATTAAATCCAGCGGGAGATTCAGAGGTATTACGAGAAGAATATTTAGGAGAAAAGCTATAGGATAAAACCATGGGAAACAAAATTCATCCAACAAATTTTAGATTAGGCGTAATCCACAATTGGAAGTCGCGATGGTTAAATAGAAAACTTTTTCGCTATTTCTTGGAAGAGGATTTTAGAGTCTGTGAGTTTTTAACAAAGCAATATAATCGAATGGGGCTTGGCGAAGTTGAAATTGAACGTTCCGGAGACAACCTGACGGTTATTGTTAATACTGCCAAGCCTGGGCTTATTATCGGTCGCGGCGGCACCGGTCTTACCGATTTAAAAAAGAAACTGGAAGAAATTGTAAAGAAATTGCGTCTCAAGAACAAATATAGCACTGGTAAATGGGAATTAAAACTTGCTGTTAGTGAAATAAAAAAAGCTGAAAGCGAGGCTAAAATTGTCGCCCAGAATATCGCTTCCGATTTGGAAAAAAGAATTCCTTTCAGAAGATCGATGAAAAGCGCTTTAGAAAGAGTGATGGCGCAAAAAGAAGTTTTGGGCGTCAAAATTAACCTAGCCGGCCGGCTTAACGGCAGCGAAATGGCAAGGCGTGAATGGCTTAGCAAAGGCAAGGTGCCGCTTCAGACGCTTCGGGCCAACATTAATTATGCTCAAGAAGAAGCCCTGACGATTTACGGTAAAGTTGGAATAAAAGTTTGGATTTATAAAGGCGAAGTTTTTGAAGCGCAAAATGAAAAACGAAAAGCGCAAAATAATTTTTAATTTTTCGCTTTACACTTTACATTTATGTTAATCCCTAAAAAAGTAAAACATAGAAAGTGGCATAAGGGCCGGAGGCGGTTTAAGGGAGTGGAAACCCGCGGCACGAAATTGACCTTTGGCAGTTATGGCTTAAAATCTCTGGGACGGGCTTGGCTTACTGCAAGGCAAATTGAAGCGGCCAGAAGGGCAATGACGCGCTATGTGGCTCGGGGCGGAAAAATTTGGATTAGAATTTTTCCCGACAAGCCGGTTACTAAAAAAGGCGCTGAAACTCCTATGGGCGGCGGCAAGGGCGCCGTTGACCATTATGTAGTGCCAATAAAACCGGGCCGGATTCTTTTTGAAATGGATGGCGTCTCAAAAGATCTGGCAGAGGAAGCTATGAGGCGCGCTTCTTATAAACTGCCAGTTAAAACAAAATTCATAACCAAATAATATGTTAAAAGGCGTTGTCATCTCGGATAAAATGGATAAAACCGTGGTGGTTAAAGTGGAAGAGTATAAAAAGCATCCACGCTATAATCATTTTTACCGGTCAAGCAAAAAATATAAAGCCCATGATGAAAAAGGAGAATTTCATACGGGCGATAAAGTTGTCATCAAAGAAGTAAAGCCGATTTCAAAGGATAAGCATTTTGTTGTAATTAAAAAATTATGATTCAAACGCGAACAATTTTAAAAGTGGCAGACAATACCGGGGCTAAGACCATAAGGGTTTTTAAAGTTTTGGGCGGAACGAGGCGGCGATATGCGCAGCTCGGTGATATTGTCGTGGCTTCTGTTCAGGAAGCAGAACCCAGAAAAGCCGTTAAGAAAAAAGACATTGTCAGAGCGGTGATTGTGCGCCAGAAAAAGGCCTATCGCCGGAAAGACGGCAGTTATATTCGTTTTGATGACAATGCCGCGGTTATTGTTGACGGCCTTGAACCAAGAGGCGGCCGCATTTTCGGGCCGATTGCCAGAGAGCTTAGGGAAAGAGGATTTGTAAAATTAATTTCTTTAGCGTCCGAGGTACTATAAAAATTTTCAATTTTCAATTTTCAATTTTCAAAAAAATGAGAATAAAAAAGGGAGACAACATAATAGTGATTAGCGGCAAGGATAGAGGTAAGCAGGGGAAGATTATTAAGGTTTTGCCAAATAACGAAAAAGTTATTGTTGGAAATATTAATTTGAAGAAAAAACACCAGCGGCCCAAAACTGGCGGGAAAAAAGGGGAAAAAATCGAGGCGCCGCGGCCTATTCCTAGTTCAACTGTAGCGCTTGTTTGTAAAAACTGCGGCAAACCAACGCGAGCCGGTCGCCAAATTTTGCCTGATGGTAAGAAAATTAGAATTTGTAAAAGGTGCGGTTTGGAGACATAAAAATTATTGTACACTATCGATTCTAAGAATCCTATGGATTCTTAGAATCGATAGTTAACTATTATATGATTAGCAAATTCAAAAATTATAAAAAGAAAATAATTTCAACTTTACAAAAAGAATTGGGAGTAAAAAATATTTTAGCGTTGCCCAAAATTGAAAAAGTTGTTGTTAATATCGGCCTTGGTCGGGCGCTTAAAGACGAAAAATTTTTAGAGGTTGCGATACAAGACCTTACTTTAATTACCGGCCAAAAACCCAAAACCACGCTTGCAAAAAAATCTATAGCCAATTTCAAAATTCGGGAAGGTATGATTATTGGCGCTGCGGTGACTCTAAGGGGGCAAAGAATGTATGATTTTATAAGCCGCTTGATAAATATTGCGCTTCCCAGAACTCGCGATTTCCGGGGCATCAATGTTAAATCGCTTGATAAAAACGGTAACTTGACAATTGGCGTAAAAGAACATATTGTTTTTCCGGAAATAAAAGGCGAGGAAGTTCGAAATATTTTTGGCTTTGA
>Ga0210005_1002438_pt1 | contig 10847 bp, 12 predicted proteins | sample CryGey02umfilter_3_FD_183961 | JGI IMG/M metagenome (GOLD analysis project Ga0210005, IMG submission 183961) | Groundwater microbial communities from aquifer in Utah, USA - Crystal Geyser 4/9/14 0.2 um filter (SPAdes) (version 3) | ecosystem: Environmental > Aquatic > Deep subsurface >... | reverse complement strand
AGCGGGCGAGCCAATGACTTCATTTCCTAACTGGCGGTGTGTATTTGAAAATATCCGAACCGATTTCATTAACGGGCTCGGCGGGCGGAATTCCCCCCAAACCCCCTTTCCGCCCGCCTCGCCTTGCCTGCCCGACCGAAGCAGTGCGTAGGCGGGAAGCGGAAGTGGAAAGGACGATTTCAAGTTTTTCTAATCCGCCTTTGGCGGATTACTCGGCTCTGCCGAGCTTGGCGGCAAATTCCATTTCTATTTTATTCGGATATTTCCTTAATGATGCTTTTTAATTCCATTATCTCAATGGGACAATTTTGCCAATCGTTTATCCAACAAACGATAATGTCACATTTTTCAATGTCGTGCCCATGAGTTTGAAAATCGGAGGCTTTATATTCAAACTCAATGCGTTCTTCAACCCAACCTCTGCCATTAAATCTCATTCCTCTGGCGTCTGGATACGATTGTTGTATACCAGCAATCTTTATTCCTAAATCTTCGTGTACTTTACTGAATAAAAATATAACTCCTTGTTCGTTAACCGGTGCGAAAATAATTCCACGAAAATTAATCGGTTCTCCAAACATAAAAATATCTCTGCCTTTCTTTGTACTTCTTGTTTGGAAAGTTTTTGTCGGCAAGGAAGCTCCTTTTTCAAAACTCAACTTATAGATTTTAAACGGTTCTTTAACTTCGAAGTTTATAAAATCACCTGCCTGTGCGTTATGTTGACGAAACCAACCAGTCAAACCAAAAATTCTGTTTAGTTTGGGGTTATAAGTTAATTGCACTGGCTCATTTTCATTTTCAAAAATGCATGTTATTTTTACTGAATCATTGCCTTTTGGAAAATGAATTAAATTAGCTTTGTTAATAATAATAAAACCCAGTTCTACGTTAATTTGTGTAATTTTATTTTGAAATTGGCTCATAAAATTTATCTAAAAATTTTAACGTTGGAATAATAATTGTCTTTGCTTCTGCTGGCTTATTAAACTTAAATCTTCAACGCCAAATCTCTCGATAAAACTTTTAGCGAAAGATTTATAATTATTTTGATAGTTTCTACTAATATGGTTAATGTAAAACTCCATATCCTTCGAATTCAAGTATTGAGCTAAAAGTTTTAAATCGCCATCAAATTTAATACAATATCCAGCATAAAAAGTATATTCCTCTCTTTCCCAAACAATAAAATTCGGTTTTAGATTTATTGGCGATGTTAATATTTTTTTACCAAATGAAGTATCAAGACCCTGTGACCTTCCAAAAGCGTACCACGCAACGGGATTTGATTTCCCCTTGTCGCGATTATCAAGAATTTCTTTTATTGCCTTAAAATATTTATATGTAAGAGGATATTTTTCTTTTAGGTCTTTTTCTGGAATAATAGAATGCCTGCCATTCACTTTTTTATAAGGAAAAATTATAAAACGGTTCTGGTCCTCGTCGGGATTTTTAAGCACGGAAGCTTTTATTATCGGTTTTAAAATTTCTCGTTCGACTTGGAATGCTCTCCCATCTTTTAATTTAATTTCTGCGAAATCGTCATCAATTACAGGGTCCTTAAAAATATAATAATTATCTGCAAGCGTGGTTATCCCGACGTGAATTTTTGCAATTTCATTCAGAGGCAATCCTCTTTTTTCAATTTTATTTAATTTTTCAAGAATATCGTTTGAAGTTAAAATCCAATTATCTTTGTTTAAATTTTCAATATCTACCTCCTCAATATAATTTATACTTTCTTTATCGCCCTTAAATAAAGAAAAAGTGTTTTTCTTGTGATTTTTATCTAAAATAGTTATCAAAGAATAAGTCGTAGCGTTATCAAATAATTGATTATGCTCAAAATCAATCAGTGTTTTTAATATTTGGTGGAATTTTATAAAGTTTCTTAAACCTTCACCTGCTTTTGTTTTAAGATAAGTGTTTGGTGTAATATAACCCAATTCCCCGGTTTTTTTTAACAAATAATAACCAAGCTCAAAAAAAGTAATAAATATGTCCGTTGACCCCTTTTTACATAATTGCCACTCATTCTGAATTTTTTCCCTTCTTTTTAGACCAAGATGTTGAATCCTAATATATGGTGGATTGCCAACAACAAAATCAAATGAATCAAAAAATCTACTAACGAAAGATTTATCTAAACTATCCATCTTTAAGATATTCCATTTAATATTTTTTAAGTTATATTTTTTGGCAATACCTTCCAGTATCAAAATACATTTTTTTATAGCATTTTCGTCGATATCAAAACCAAGTATATTATTTTCTATTTTTTCTTTTATAGCCTTATTTTCTATCTTTGCTTTTTTTGCGTCTTCAATAAACCTAACAAGCACTTCGCTTAAAAATGCCCCGTCTCCACAGGCCGGGTCAATAATCTTTTTTTGGTAAATATTATTTTTATAATCGAGATTGTCCAAAATTAACTCAACAATCCATTGAGGAGTATAAACAATGCCATTTAATTTTTTTTCGCTAATTTTCATAGTCTAGGATTTTAATTTACATAACGCTATTACTTTCCCGATGAAATTTTCTATTGATAATTGATTTTCTAAAATATTTTTTGTTTCTTCTGTTAGCCCTAAATTTTTTAGGTTTTCGAAATAAGCACGTCCCCGTTTATCAAAATCTATTATAGCCATACCTAATACTTCTGGTTTGTGTGGAAAATCTAAATCATTAAAAAGTTTAACATATTTCACTAAATCATTTTCGTTCAAAATTTCTATCTTCTTTTCCTTTCCTCTTAGACTACCTTTGTTTTTATCGTAATAAGGAGTATGTGCTCGCAAAACTAGAAAATGAGCAAAACCCACATTTACTCGTCTTATATTTGCGGTTTCTCCAAGTAAATTTTCGAAATAATTATTTGAATTCTGTTTGTAATTCGAGGTAACAAACTTAAAGCTAATTGTCACAATTATTTTTTGATTTTTTAAAATAGAAATGTCCAGGGTTTTCGGATAGTATTTTCCATCTAGTTTGAATTCGCCATCTTTACCCAAGCTTCTAACGACATATCCTTTCCCTAATTTGTTTTCAATTACATCGGCAAACCATTTATGGATAGGAATCAATTTTTTATTACTTCTAGCACCATAAGTATTGTATGCACGGAATGTTTTAGAAATTGCTTTTAAAAATGAATTTTTCATAGTTTTATTTTATTAAATCTTCAATATTAACTCCGAGTGCTTTGGCGATTTTCGCCATAACAAGCACAGATGGTTTTTTAATTACGCTACTTTCAATTTTTGTTAGGGTAGTATATTTAACGCCGGATTTCTTGGCAAAATCTTCTTGGGATAAGCCTTGTTTTGCCCGGTATTTCTTTATATTTCCACCTATATTGTTTTTATTTGTCATATTTTCAATAATTTGATAGTATGATAATGTAGTAGTGATAACTCATTCTTCAATATAATGATACCAAATTTAAAAACAAAAGAAAAGCCCGCTTCTGGCCAAAATAAAGTTCGGGCCGACATTTTTTCAGGTTCTTTGGTGGTTTGTCTTTTCGCTTCCGCTTCCCGCCTACGCACCGCTTCGGTCGGGCAGGCAAGGCGAGGCGGGCGGAAAGGGGGTTTGGTCTTTGCCCTTCCGCCCGCCGAGCCCGTTAATGAAATCGGTTCGCCTGCCTGCCGGCAGGCAGGGATATTTTCAAATACACACCGCCAATTGGAAAAAGAAGCGTTTGGCTCGCCCGCTGCGAGGGCTCGCCAGCCGATTTTAAACGCAAAATTGAATTTTTTATCTTTGTTCCGCGAAGCGGAACGCCAGAAGCGGGCTTTTCTAAATTAAAACTATGAAATACTTTATCTACACAAGAAAATCTACTGACTCGGAAGAAAGACAAATTTTGAGCATTGAGGCGCAACTCGCAGAGTTGCGGGAATTTGCCACCAAAGAAAAACTTGAAATCGTCGCCTCGCTTTGCGAGGCGCAAACCGCCAAAGAACCTGGCCGAAAAATTTTCGGAGAAATGCTTGATCGGATTTGCGCTGGCGAAGCCAGTGGAATTTTGGCTTGGCATCCGGATAGATTAGCAAGAAATTCAATTGACGGCGGGAAAATAATTTATCTACTGGACACAGGAAAGATTTTGGATTTGAAATTCCCTACATTTTGGTTTGATAGTACACCGCAAGGAAAATTTATGCTCTCTATCGCTTTCGGCCAGAGTAAATACTATATTGATAATCTCGCAGAAAACATCAAGCGAGGACACCGCCAAAAACTGCGAAAAGGAATTTGGCCCGGCTTTGCGCCTCTTGGCTATCTCAATAATCACAAAACAAAAGAAATAGATTTAGACAAAGATAAGGCCCCGTTTATCAGAAAAGCATTTGAACTTTACGCTACCGGCGAATATACACTAAAAGCAATAAATCAGTTTTTGGCGGATAGCGGAATTACAAGTTATAGAAAAAAGCCGCTTTCTGTTTCCTGCGTCCAGCGATTCCTCAAAAATCATTTTTACTACGGAGTATTTAGATTTAACAACGAAATTTATCAAGGAACTCATGAACCAATTATTTCCAAGAAACTTTTTGATTCTGTTCAACAAGTAATGAATAACCGAGGAAAGAAAAAGAGGAAACGAAAACACGAATTTGCTTTTTCCGGTTTAATGCGTTGCGGGAATTGCGGTTGTTTAATAACCGCCGAAAAACAAAAAGGGCACAATTATTATCGTTGTACCAAGAAAAAGCAAACCTGTAATGAAAAGTATTTGCGGGAAGAAAATCTTGTTGAACAGATGAGGGGTTTGATTCAAAAAGTTTCTTTACCTGATGACTGGGCGGAAAATATGTTTGCCGAGATAGATAAAGAAAAAGTGGGAGCTAAAGAAGAAAGCGAGGTTTTTGTTCAAAATCTCCGCCAGCAAAAATCTGAAGTCGAGCAGAAAATTGAAAAATTGTTAGACCTCTACATTGAAGGCGGGGTTTTAACTCTTGAAGAATATCAAGCCAAGAAACAAAAACTGCTCAACGAAAAACTGGACATTGAGCAGAAAATCAGAGATTTTAAACAAGCGGGAAATAATTGGCTCGAACCGATGAAAGAAATGATTTTTGAGGCGAAACAAGCCAAAATTCTATTGTCGCAGGGCGACAATCAGCAAATCCTAACATTTCTAAAAAATGTCGGCTCGAACTTTATTTTGAAAGACAAAAAATTCAATTTTGCGTTTAAAATCGGCTGGCGAGCCCTCGCAGCGGGCGAGCCAAACGCTTCTTTTTCCAATTGGCGGAGGGTACAGGATTTGAACCTGTGATCCCGTTTCCGGGAAACCGCATTTCGAGTGCGGCGCCTTAGACCGCTCAGCCAACCCTCCATTTGTGTGGCCCATTCAACCACTCTGGCACGCTTCCATTTTTTATTTTATTTAATTTTAATACTTTAGCGCTAATTTTGCTATAAAAAAACTGGGCCGCATTGGAGATGCGGCCCGAGGTTGGCGAGAAATCCTACTTGACGTAGATCTTCTCGTATTTTTTTGGGAGAGGGAAAAGCGGTAGCGTTTTCCCCTCCGCGTTCTCCACAGCCACTACTCTCTGCTGGCTTACGGAAAATTTCACTATGGGCAGTTCCAGGTAGTAATACTTTACTTCCCACAGTAGCCCTAATATTATCAAAAAAACTACAATCCATGCAATTAACAAATTCAAAAATTTTTCCAACATGATATTTCACCTCCTTAGAAGGTCAGATATAACCTTTCTTAGACGCTTAACATCAAAAGGCTTTTCGATTATCTCATTAGCCACGTGGTTAGCTGGGATATCCGTTGGTGCCCCAGTCATAATAATAACCGGCATGCCAGGTTTTTTACGCTTTGCTATTTTTGTTAGCTCGACGCCACTTATACCACCGGGCATATTAAGATCGGTGATTAACATGTCAGCAGAATTGATATGCGGAATAGCGTGTTTGCCATCCTCACAGATAATTGTGCTATAACCACTCATTGCAAGAAATTCTTTGAGTATATACCTCATAGCCTTATTGTCATCAACAAATAAAATTGTTTTTTTATCCATTATCCCCCTCCTCTTAGTTCAAGATGTTAAACAACTTTAGTATATAATATATAGGATACTATATTAAACATAATTTGTCAAGTTTTTGTCCCCCCACTAGGAGTCGAACCTAGGTCAATTGCTTAAGAGGCAACTGCTTTACCGCTAAGCTATGGGGGGGGTTGCGCGCCCTGTAGGATTCGGACCCACGACCTCCTCGTCCGAAGCGAGGCGCTCTAATCCGCTGAGCTAAGGGCGCCCAAATTCAGGCGCAAAATAACATAAAAATCACTTTTCGGCAAGAATTTTCAGCAAACTTTTTCCGGTCATTTCCGGCGGCTGGGGCAATTCCATTAATTCCAAAATCGTCGGGGCCACGTCGGCTAAAATACCGTCAACTTCAATTTTTTCTACTTCAAGTTTTTCCTGCGATTTTTCCCGCTTGAAATCATTTCCTATTAAATAGAAAGGCACGGGATTGATGGTGTGTTCAGTGAGAGACTTGCCGGTTAACAAATCAATTTTTTCGTCGACGTTGCCGTGGTCGGAGGTAATAATTAAAACGCCGTTGATTTTTAAAATTTCGGCCATTACTTTGCCGACTTCACTATCTAAAACTTCAATCGCCGAAACCGTGGCTTGGAAATTGCCGGTATGGCCAACCATATCGGCGTTGGCGTAGTTAACAACAATAAAATCGTATTTTTGGTCATTAACAACTTCAATTAAATTTTCAGTTATTTCAGAAGCGGACATAGCTGGTTCTTCGGCGAAATCGTGATCCTTTTTTGTCGGTATTAGAATCCGGTCTTCATTGGGCATCAGGTCTTCTATGCCGCCATTGAAAAAGTATGTTACGTGAGCGTATTTTTCCGTTTCGGCAATGTGAATTTGTTTTTTTCCGGTGTCGGAAATGACTTTGGCAAGCATATTTTTTATTGTCAAAGGTTCAAATAAAACATTAAGCGGTAGGTTTTTTTCATAGCGGGTCATGGCGATAAAATACAGATTCTTAATCTTCTTTCTTTCGAATTTATCAAAATTTTCTTCAACAAAAACCCGGGTTAATTGTCTGGCGCTGTCTTCCCTAAAATTAAAGAACACCACCGCATCGTTGTCTTCAATCGATTCTTTTTTTATAACTTTCGGTTCAATGAATTCATCGGTAATATTTTTTTCGTAATCCGATTCAAGAGCGGTTTTAAAATCGGGACAGGTCTCGCCTTTGCTTTCTGTCAACAGGCGATAGACGGTTTCGATTCTATCCCAATTGTTGTCGCGGTCCAGGGCGAAGTGTCGGCCGATTAAACTCGCGATTTTGGCGAATGGATAATCCCGGTCTAATTTATTTTGCAATTTTTCATAAAAATCCAGGGCGTCTTTCGGCGGCGAATCGCGGCCGTCGGTAAAAGCGTGGATAAGAACATTTTTAATTTTTTCTTTTTTAGCGAAATCTAAAAGGGCGTAAAGGTGGTCAATGTAGCTGTGGACGTTGCCACTGCCGATTAATCCAATAATGTGGAACGATGAATTATTTTTTTTAATATGCTCGGCCGCCTGAATCAACGCCGGTTTTTTAAAAAATGAGCCGTCGCGAATGGCAAAAGTGATGCGGGGAAGATATTGATAGATAATCTGGCCAGCCCCCAAATTCAAATGGCCGACTTCAGAATTACCTTCTTCGCCCCAGGGAAGGCCTGCGGCAATACCCGAGGCCTGAAGGTTGGTCATCGGGAAATTCTTTTCAATAAAATCAATATTTGGCTTTTTTGCTTTGAAAATGGCGTTGGCCTCATTTTCCGACCCGCGGCCATAGCCATCAAGTATCATCAAAATAACCGGTTTGTACATATGAATATATAATACAATTTTTACATTTTAATTTCTAATTTTCGCATTGACATTGACAGATGTTTAATCCGCAAGTTATATTATGGCGAAAATAAATTGTTGTTTCTTTAAAATTTTAATATCAAAAGAAAGGAGGATTATTATGCCAATGTCGAAAAGTTTTGAGAAACGTCTTTTGCCGCGATTGAAAGATATTGTGGCTCTTTTCGGTACGCCTTTTCACATCTATGATGAAGCGGGTATTCTGGAAACTGGCGAACAATTGAAAGCCGGTTTTGCCGGCTGTCACGGTTTCAAAGAATACTTTGCCGTAAAAGCTAATACAAATCCGGAGATTCTAAAACTAATGATCAAAAGCGGATTCGGTTTTGACTGTAGTTCCATTCCGGAACTAATTTTAGCCAGAAAGGTAGGTGCCGGGCCGGACGATATTATGTTTACTTCCAATAATACTTCGCAATCGGAATTTCTGGAAGCTTTTAAGGACGGCGGGTGCGTTTTAAATCTGGACGACATTACGCTTATTGATAAAATGCCCGGAGAATTTCCGGAACTCATTTGTTTCCGCTACAATCCTGGACCAAGAAGAACCGGAAACACTATTATTGGAAATCCGGTTGAAGCAAAATATGGAATAACCTATGAACAAATAATTCCAGCTTATCGGGAAGCAAGACAAAAAGGCGCTAAGAGATTCGGGCTTCATACGATGATCGTAAGCAATGAAAGAAAAATACATTATCACATTGGTACGGTTTGGATGCTTTTAAACATCGCTCGCATGGTTAAAAAAGAGCTCGGCATTGAGTTTGAATTTATCAATATGGGCGGTGGTATTGGCGTCCCGTATTATCCTACCCATAAACCAGTTGATATTTTCGCATTAGGCCATAAGGTAGCCATGCTTCTGCAAGATTTCGGTAATTCCATGGGCTACATGCCAGAGCTATTTATGGAGAATGGCCGTTATTTGATTGCTCCTCATGGAGTATTGGTCACGACTTGTATCAACCAGAAGCATATTTACCGCGAATATCGCGGCGTTGACGCCTGTATGTCTTCACTTATGAGGCCGGCAATCTATGGTGCTTATCATCACATTACTGTTTTAGGTGGCAAAAGAAGGCGCACCGAGGTAGTTGATGTGATTGGTTCTCTTTGCGAAAATAATGACAAATTCGCTATCCAGCGCCGGCTTCCAAAAATTCAAGAAGGCGACATTCTTTTAATTCATGAAAGTGGAGGTCATGGTTATGCCATGTGTTTCCAATATAACGGCAGGCTTCGACCAAAGGAATTAATGCTGCGAAGAGACGGAATAGTTGAGTTAATTCGGCGGGAGGAGTTTCCCGAGGATTATTTTCGGACATTAGAATTTCCACCCGAAAGACTTTTAATTAAATAAGACGTGAAAGGAGACAGGTTATGCGAAATTGAAAAGCATGAGAGCGGATTGTGTCCACATGGACATAACCGCTCTTTTTTATTGACAAAATTGCCGAATAATATTAAATTAGAGCATATACTAAATATGCCGACGATTCATCAGTTGATAAAAAAACCGCGCAAGCGGAAAAAAAGCAAAACTAAATCACCGGCTTTGCAATTTTATTTTAATTCCTTGAAAAACCGGCCGGTTTTTTCATCGTCTCCATTTAAGCGCGGCGTTTGTGTTAGAGTTTTCACCACCACTCCCAAAAAACCGAACTCGGCTTTGCGAAAAGTGGCCAGAGTCCGCTTAACTAACGGCAAGGAAGTTGCCGCCTACATCCCGGGAGAGGGCCACAATTTGCAGGAACATTCGGTGGTGATAATTCGCGGCGGCCGGGTTAAAGATCTTCCGGGCGTCCGCTATCATATTGTCAGAGGAATTTTAGATTTTGGCGGCGTTGAGGGAAGGAAACAACAAAGGTCAAAATATGGCGCGAAGCGGCCCAAATAAGCTATGCGTAGAAAAATAAAAATAAAAAAAATTAATCATCCCGATTCTTTGTACAATAATCCTTTAGTAGGGAAATTTATAAATTGTATCATGCACCAAGGAAAAAAATCAGTGGCTCAAAGTGTGGTTTATAAGTCTTTTGATATTATAAAAGAAAAAACCAAAGGCAGTCCTATAGAAATTTTTGAGAAAGCAATCAAAAATGTCTCGCCGTCTTTAGAAGTAAAATCCCGCCGGGTTGGCGGCGCTAACTATCAAGTACCTCAGCCAGTGCGGTCCGACAGGAAAATTCAGCTGGCTTTTAGGTGGATTATCAACGCGGCTAAAACAAAAAAAGGCAAGTCAATGGCGGAAAAATTGGCCGAAGAGTTGATGCTGGCGGTTAATAATGAAGGAGCGGCCATTAAGAAAAAATTAGATACCCACAGAATGGCCGAAGCCAACCGCGCTTTCGCCCATTTTTCTTGGTAAGCTATGGAAAAGAGAAGTTATCCAATAGAAAGAGTCAGGAATATAGGAATTATCGCCCATATAGACGCAGGCAAAACAACTGTCAGCGAGCGTGTTTTGTTTTACACCGGAATTTCCCATAAAATAGGCGAAGTTCACGAGGGCGCGGCTGTCATGGATTGGATGGAACAGGAAAGAGAGCGCGGCATAACCATTACCGCCGCCGCCACGACGACTTTTTGGACCCCGTCATACGACGGGGCGGGCGCCGACAAAGAGCGCGAACACCGCATCAATATAATAGACACGCCGGGTCACATTGATTTTACCGTTGAAGTTCAGCGTTCTCTTCGGGTTTTGGACGGCGCCGTCGTGGTTTTTGACGGCGTGGCCGGCGTTGAACCGCAATCGGAAACCGTGTGGCACCAAGCCGATAAGTACGATGTGCCGCGGCTTTGTTTTATTAATAAACTTGACCGAATGGGCGCGTCTTTTGAAAAAAGTTTGCAGTCAATCCGTGAACGCCTAACTTTAAACGCCGTGCCGGTGAATTTACCCGTTGGCCTTGAGGA
>Ga0210005_1002431_pt1 | contig 10874 bp, 10 predicted proteins | sample CryGey02umfilter_3_FD_183961 | JGI IMG/M metagenome (GOLD analysis project Ga0210005, IMG submission 183961) | Groundwater microbial communities from aquifer in Utah, USA - Crystal Geyser 4/9/14 0.2 um filter (SPAdes) (version 3) | ecosystem: Environmental > Aquatic > Deep subsurface >... | reverse complement strand
ACTTAATCGAAAAAGTCGGCTACGAAGCCGACGACCTCCTCGCCACCATCGCCTGTGAAAAAGCCGTCCCCGACACAATCAACATTATCTACACCGGCGATCTAGACCTTTTACAGTTAGCCGACCACTACGTCAAAATCCTCACCCCTCACAATCAAAAACAGGGCATCCTAATGGGGTCAAAAGAAGTACAAGAAAAATACGGCTTCACCCCAGATCAAATCCCCGACTACAAAGGCCTCCACGGCGACCCCTCCGACAACCTCCCGGGCATTAAAGGCATCGGCAGCAAAACAGCCACAAAACTTCTCGCAGAATACAAATCTTTAGAAAACATCTACACCCATCTCGACGACCTAACGCCAAAAATGCGAGAGAAATTCGAAGAACACAAAGAAATGGCGTTCATGTGCAAAAAAATGGCCACTCTCCACACCAACCTTAGCTACGAAACTCCAAAAACAAACTTCGAAGTTCAACATATAGACTTAACTAAAGGAACCGAATTCCTAAACAACTACTCTCTTCGCACACTAGCTACCAAAATTCCCGAACTACAATCACTCCTCAAAATTGAAAACCAAGACCCTTCACAATTAGACTTGTTCACTTTTGTTGAACAGTAAAATCAGTCTTGTACACATTTTGTGGACAAAAATCGTTAGCTTTACCATGTTTCCAAACTATGAAAACCTGTTTTACAGACATCTAAAATATTTGACGCAATTAGCCTTGAACAAGGAAAAAAGCCAGCATATAGTGAACAATGAATTTGCACGCCCCTACTCTACCCAGCTATAATTGAACAATTTCGTTTGTCAAAACTTGGGGTCGTTGCTAAGCTTCTATTCCCTATAACAATCAATCCTTCATGGCACGACAACGCATAATCGCCAGTATCGATCTAGGTAACGCCAAAATTCGCACCGTCGTTGGTACCATTGATGAAAAAACAGGTCTTCCACTTATTATTGGTGTAGGGATCTCACCTGCTCATGGCCTCCGCCGTGGCATGGTTATCGATGTAGAAGAGGCAATCAACTGTATCTCCGCCTCATTAGAAGATGCCGAACGGATGGCTGGTGAACCAATCCATCATGTTTTTGTAGGTATTGGCGGCACACATATTGAATCATCAAACAGCAAAGGCGTAATTGCCATTTCCCACCCAAATAACGAAATTCTGGAACAAGATATTGATCGTGTACTGGAAGCGGCACAAGCCGTTTCTATTCCATCAAATCGCAGCATTTTACGCATCATTCCAAAAAGCTTTACAGTTGATGAACAACGCGGCATTAAATACCCAGTTGGCATGAGCGGAATCAGACTAGAAGTTGATGCCCACATTTTAACAGGCCTTTCTCCCGCCATTAAAAACCTCGAAAAATGTATCCTCCAAGCCGGTGTCGACATTAACGACCTAATCCCAAGCGTCATCGCCGCACCCGAAGCAATCTTATCCAAAAGACAAAAAGAACTAGGCGTAGTCCACATCGATATCGGACACGGTGGCACTTCTGTAGCCGTTTACGAAGAAGGCACACTGCTTCATACCGCAATTGTCCCAGTTGGTGGCGAAAGCGTAACTAACGACATTGCCATCGGCCTTCGCACTGCTATTGATACCGCCGAAAAAGTTAAAATCGAATACGGCACCTGTATGCCCGACGACATCCCCGACCGCGAAATTATCGATCTCTCCCTAATGAGCAAAACCGATCTTCAACAAATCCCTCGCAAACATTTATCTGAAATTATTCAAGCCCGTTATCATGAGTTGTTTATGTTAGTTAAAGAAGAACTAAAAGCAGTTCATCGTGATGGCATGTTGCCTGCCGGCGCTGTCTTAACCGGCGGTGGTGTAAAAATTCCCGGCATTATCGACCTAGCCCGCGAAACATTAAACTTACCTGTTCAAATCGGCTTCCCTCAAAATTTCGAGGGTGTCGTTGATAAAATTGATGATCCTTCCTACGCAACCGCCATCGGACTCCTTATTTGGGGCTCTCGATTCGAAGGCGCCGGCAGAGGTCTCGGACTGGACTTAAAAAATATCGATTTCTCTAAAGCCTTTAACCAAGCAAAATCCTGGGTTAAAAGTTTATTGCCATAAGGTCTACAAAAACAAAAAATAAAAATCTGCTAGACACTTAACCACTTACTTTCCATGGCACAACAAGATCAAAAAAATCAGAACGAAGACGTTCTCCGCAATATATTTTCCAGCACTAAAAAAAGCCGAAAATCTATGGAGATCACTCCAGAAGTTACCCCAGTCGCTCGCATCAAAGTTATCGGTGTTGGTGGTGGTGGTTCTAATGCTGTAAACCGAATGATTCGCGCCAATTTACAAGGCGTAGAATTTATTGCCGTTAATACAGATGCGCAGGCTTTATACCATTCCGAAGCCGAAATCAAAATCAACGTTGGTAAAGCTACAACTCGCGGTCTTGGTGCCGGTAGCAATCCCGAAGTTGGTCGTCAATCAGCCGAAGAAAGCTCGGAAGAAATCAAGAGCGCACTAGAAGGTGCCGACATGATCTTCATTACATGTGGTCTAGGCGGTGGTACCGGAACAGGTGCCGCACCAGTAATTGCCGAAATTGCCAAAGAACTTGGTATTCTAACCGTTGGTGTTGTTACCAAACCATTCACTTTCGAAGGTCCTCGACGTAAACAACAAGGTGAAGAAGGTCTAGAAAGCTTCAAAGACAAAGTTGACACCCTCATCACCATTCCAAACGATCGTATTCTTTCCATCATCGACAAAAAAACCCCAATCACCGAAGCCTTCACCGTTGTAGACGATGTACTTCGCCAAGGTGTCCAAGGTATTTCCGACCTAATTACCATCCACGGTATGATCAATGTGGATTTCGCCGATGTTAAAACCGTCATGGAAAACGCCGGTTCCGCTTTAATGGGAATTGGTTACGGTTCCGGTGAAAATCGTGCTTCCGAAGCTGCCAAAGCCGCAGTAGCAAGCCCCCTTCTTGAAATGGATATCGAAGGTGCCAAAGGTATTCTCTTCAACATTACCGGCGGTAACGACCTAAGTATGTTCGAAGTAGACGAAGCCGCTCGTATTATTACCGAAGCCGCCGATCCCGATGCCACAATCATCTTTGGTGCCGTCATTAACGAAAACTACACAGGCGAAATCAAAATCACCGTTGTTGCCACCGGTTTTGACGAAAACACCAAAAAACATCCACACAACAATCAAGGCTTATCATTCGCCAACAAACCAATCAACCAATTCCAACCAAATCAACCGCAAACTAGCGAAAACGAATTAGATATCCCCGCCTTCATTCGTAAAAAAATGGAATAACTAACTATTATGCTTAGTGCCATCCAACAAAGCCAAGCCTGGTTCGACTTTCAGAACCAGCTTCCCAACCGACAAGCTTGGCAATTGGATGGTTTTTTTGTTTACAAACTTTCCGTCAAAAAAAATCTACATTTCCTCTATCTACCAGGCCTAAACGCCCATCCGCCCAAAGACTTTTGGCACAAACTTCAAAAACTGGCCAAAGACCAAAACTGCGCCTTTTGCCATATCGAACCATACCGCCCAACCACCGAACCACCCCTAGCCCCCATCGGCGCCACCAAACTTTCTCCATTTCATTATATCGAAACATGGACACGTTATTTAGATTTATCCCTCACCGAAGAAGAGCTGCTCGCCCAAATGAAAAGCAAAGGTCGCTACAATCTTAACCTGGCACAAAAAAAGGGAATCACCATTAAAACAGAAACCAACATCGACAACTTTTACAACCTTCTCGCCGCTACAACCGAACGCGACGGTTTTGCCGGCCACCCCAAAACTTACTACCAAACCATGCACCAAACCCTAGGCGACCAACATTGCCGTATTTGGACCGCATTTTACAACAACACCCCCGTTGCCAGTATTATTGCTACATTTTTTGAGGAAACCGCCACCTACTACTACGGCGCCTCCTCAAACGAACACCGCAACCTCATGGCCCCTTACCTAATTCAATGGGAAGCCATAAAATACGCAAAAGCTAACGGCTGCCTTTACTACGACTTTATGGGCATCGAACCACCCGAAGCAGTCAAACACCCGCTCGCCGGCGTTAGTCGCTTTAAAGCGCAATTTGGCGGACAAGTAATTCAATTCCAACCCGCCACAGACCTTGTATATTCCAAGCTGCAATATTATCCTTACTACATCTACAAAGTGATCAAATAATCATGCTCGAAATTGTCATCGGCGAAAATCAACTCGTCCTCCGTGAAAAAGCCAAACCCGTCGAAAGAATCACCAAAGACATCAAAAAACTGGCCAAAGAAATGGAACACACCTTAATCCAAGCCAAAGGCCTCGGCATCGCCGCCCCCCAAGTAAACCACGGCATCCGCCTCTTTTTAGCCTACCTTAACTACAACACCCCCAAAGAACGTCTCGAAATTTTCATAAACCCCGAAATCACCTACCTCTCCCCCCAAACCAACATCCAAGAAGAAGGCTGCCTCAGCCTCCCCAACCGTTTCGGCAACGTCCAAAGATCCACCGAAGTCACCGTCACCTACACAAACCTCAAAGGCCAACCCCTAACCCTAAACCTAAAAGACATGGACGCCCGCGTCGTCCAACACGAAACCGACCATCTAAACGGCATTCTCTTTATTGATAAAGAAGTTAATCGAAAGGAGCATCTACGGCTTTAGTCACGAAATTCCCACCCAACCAAAACATTAGACTTATCAAAACTACATAAAACTCGCCCCAGGTTTTGCCCTTTTTCATCTGCTAAATACAACATTACGACAGTCACACCAGTCTCACTAGATTTCACATTCTTTTTTAACGTTTCCATAAACTTTATAATACTTAATGGCACACTAACACAAGCATTCGTCCCACCATTAATCACATCTTTTCCTGTTTTCTGTAATAAATTTTGAAATCTTTTTACCGCTAACTCCGACTCAGTCAAGCCTTCACCACCAAAAAATAAAACTCCTTTAGCAATTAAGCCTCGAATTCCACCTACTTCCTCATCAACTGCAACTGGCTCAAGGGTACCTTTACTTTCTTTCAACATTTTTCGAAATTCAGCAGCTGAATACTGTTGCGTATCAGGTCTCTTAGGAGCTTCACTCATGCATAAAAATTAAAATCCCCAACAATATAACAAAAAACCGAACTTAGTCAAATCGTCTACTCATTCTCACCTATAAACTTCCAATCAACAACTTCAATACCATCCTTTTCACTATCATTAAAAACACACATTACTTCTCCCATCTTAAAACCATCCTTATTATATATAATAATATTTGTCTGAAATTTCGCCACCCTCCTTATCCGCTTACTAACTAATACAGCCATATGCTCTTCAAAATCATCAGCCACCACACCTTCGCCATTCAACGCCCTCACCAAAAATGCATTAAATTTCACCCCAAGCTCTACTAATCTAATACGATTATTAGTTGCTTCACTTGAATCTTTTACGTCTACCGCTCTCGCTAAGCCCACATCACAATCTGCGATACTCTCTTCGTTCTTAATACCTTCACGTATTTGCTTAACCATAAAATCAATTTATATCTTTTCTCTCCAGAGCACACTTAACAAGTTATAGGACTTTAAGTGGATCAGTCAAGAAAACTTAAACTCTTGAAACAAATCGGGAAAAAATAATGCATGTTTTGTAGATTATGAAGCGGTAAACCTCAATTTACAAAATCAATACTTTCTCACCATCACATCCACCCGGCTTTTGTAGTCATTCCAGTTTCTCTCCGTTTGTACACTCCAAAGGGCTGGCGCCTGTTCCTCGTTTCTGATCAGCCCAGCATGGGCTATGCGATGATGGTTTTTACAAAGAGGCACAATATCCTCATGTGACCTTTTAATAGCAAACCGCTGCGGATGGTGAATTTCTTGATACGGCTTATTACAGCTTGGATAAGCACATTTCCCATTGTGTTTGGCAACTGCCTCACGTTTTGTGTGTACCGGAACATACCTTGTAACTTTTTTTGATTTTCCCAGCACGCTGGAAATTTTTGGTGCAGGCTCAATTTTGCTGAGCAGCTTGGCTAAAACTTTACCCAACGGCATTTTAACTTTTGCCTCTTTCTCCAACTCTTGTTGAAATTTTCGAAACTCCAGCGCTGTCTTTTTGTCCACTTTAAAGGTGATGGTCTCAAATTCCCTAGGCTTAAAACCTTTAAGTTCATGCACACATTCAGCTAATGCCTCTCTTGGCAAAGTTTTTACCATTTCAACGAGCTTGGTTTCTTCTACTGTTTCTATTAGTGGTGTGATTACTCTAACCTTTGACCACCCAAATTGCTCAATTTGGGCCTTTAAAAGCGGCTTGTCCTCAACTTTGCTGTATGTACGCAAGACCTCTTCAACGTTTTTACGCCCCATACCAGCGAGTTTAGCTGCAAACTCAAAGATAGAATAAAAACCGCGCTTACGATAAAGCTGACGTTTATCCACCTCCGGCAGTAAGGCCGCAAATTTGCGGCTCCACATCCTAGCATTATTTCCATACTCCTGACACAATCTGTACAATGTAGAATCATCCATGTTTACTAATCAAAGAATGTCTAAATTGTAGCTGATTTTGATCACGAAAACCAGCCATTTATGGCTTATTAATGCTATTGTACCACATGTTCCGTATGCCCAAATATACACCTACCAAACAGAAGGCAGTGTGGTAAGTACACTCTCACCCAGCCCCACAAAAATGAAATTTCCGACTCCAATTTCGTAAATTTCAAAATCTCTTCTTACACCAGCGTTACACGCCAAAAACGCAACACCGCAAATCGTGTCAACTCAAATTTCCCAGCACGCTGGGAATGTTTAACTAAAATTCTACCCGATTTGTTTAAAGAGCCGAAAACTTACATCCCCATTCCACCCCGCGGCCGCCCCTCCACCACCTCAACCAAAAACTCATAAACATCAATCTTCCCCTCCGTAAGATACACCCCCACAATCTCGCCCACAGACGATTCGCCATCTTCAGTAATAAAATCCCCCAAAGAATACATCAACACCCCATCAGGGTACCGTTCCACCGGCACAAGCTCCTTAATGCCTCGCCCAACAAACACATCAACGCCGCTATCCACAAACTTTTGCGCCAACCGCTTACGACTATCCGTCAGTTCTGAGCCACTAAATTGGTACAACAAATAAACAAAATCACCAGCCGCTTTAGCGGCCTCTACCCGCCCAAACACATTTTCCCCATAAACCCCATTCTCACAAACTTACAAAAACTAACCACCAAGCCATTTTGCTCCCTTGGCAAACATTTCCCCTCCTCCAAATCAAACACATTAAAATCACTGCCAGTCAAAAAACGATCTTCTTCGCCCTTAATATCCTTCAAATACTTGAGCACGCTCGTATCGCCCGCCTGATCGTAAGTTCTGTCCCAATCCCAATTATCAATTAAACCAAGCTTATCGTCTGCCGGCATATTCCCAAAAGACAAAATACTAACGCCCTTTATGGGCTCCGCCTGTCCTTCAAAAAAGCCGAAAAATTGATGGCTAGTCGTTCGATCCTGCCTCACCTTCATAAAATCCTGTAAATTGGTATGGGCAAATCTTTCCGCCTTTGCGTACCCTCGCTGCTTCAAAAAATCCAACAAAGTATAAATACTGGCCCGTGAATCAATTTCCAAATCAAAAATATTGGCAAAATCAAAATTTATAATTGTTGCAAAAGAACTCAAATCATGAAAATCAGCAGCCTCCCTACTTATATAATGCGAAAAATCAACACTGGCAATCACCAAATCATCATTAGAAACATTATCACTAAGCCAATCACTCAATTTTGAAATCTCCTCAACCGACGTCGCCCACTGCAAAATAATCGGTACGATCTGCGCATTAGGAAAATTACGTTTAATGTAGGGAGCATGCGCAAACATCGCATGTTCAATCTCAAAACTTTGGTTAGCAATAGTGGCAATCTCAGCCTGTGCCAATTTAGAAACCATCTCTGTATTAACAGTCAAGTCATCCGGCAAACCGGCTAAAGTGGTTTTATACAAACAACTCAAACAAGTCTGAATATTGGCAGTTCCAGATTCATAATGATTCGGCCCAATCACATAAACGGTTGTTGGTTGCGTAACCTTGCCCAAACCACTATAAAACTTAGCCAACTCTTGCGCCACAATCATATGATGCGGCAAAATCACCCCCAAAGGCTTTTCAGCAAATTGATAAGGCCTCTCATCGCCCTTTTCAAAAATATGATTCCACATCGCACTATCCCCGGCATAAATAGAATTAATTTCCAAATGCCGAGGGGCGACCACAAACGCAGTCACCAGAATCACACCAATTATCACACTAATAATGACACTTTTTCGTTTACACATAATTAATAAAGTCGACCACCCCACTCAACTACCGCAAAACCTTTGCGCACTTGCTTAACCAGTTTTTGTTCAATAATACCGGCTGGCTTACTGGCATAACCTTGATAATCAAAAAAGACCCGAATAACAGAATCCGGCTTAGGCGAAACCGTTAAAGGCGCATACTTTTCAAATTGTTCTTGTGGCACAAAGGTCACAAAATAGTAAGGGTCCTTAGCCAATTTTGGCACCCAATACTCTTTAAAATCAGCAGTTTCTTTTTCATTCAATCCCAAAATTGCCAACTTTTCATCAAAGAACCCGGCAACATTTTCCTTCTTAACAACAAATCCTTCACTCGGTCTCACAAACGTAGTCGCAAATCCTTCCCAAAACAAATATGGATAAGACTTAAAATCACCTAAATTAAAAATCTTCCCGTTTGGCGTCGCAATCACATTCCACCCTTTACCAATAGCTGGCTCAGAAACGGAAATGCCTCCCTGTGGAACAACATTAACAGATACTGGAGTTGTCGTTTTAGGATACAAATAAATTACCGGCTTACCCATCTCAGCTCCGCCAACACTGTAGTAAATTTGAACATTAGCCGACTTGGTAGTTCCATCATCAAAATAAGCGGTAAAAGTATACTTATTTGCTCCTTGCTGCAAATTCTTATACGAAACCTTTGCCCCATAATTAAACTTAGAATCGCCATACTTAAAATTTTGCAATCGATAAACATCATCATAGGTTTGCCCAAATGAATCCACGCTCCAATTCACCACAATTTTTGTTGCATTAGGCGAAACAACACCTGTAAACGTAATCGGCTCTTCCGTAAAATCCGTATCTTGTGCCGGACTAGTCAAAGTTATATATGTTGCCTCAGCATTTGGCGTTTCCACTTCATCCGGCGCTACAACTTCCTCCGTAGGCAATTTATCATCCAACTGCTGTTGGAGAGCGTCAATTTTTTGCGATAAATCCGCAATTTCGGCATCCTTAGTCGCATTATTACATCCCGTCAAAACCACTACACTCACAACAAAAAGACCAAACAATATTTTTTTCATATGGATAAATTAATTAACTAACACCAACGTACACCCATATTTGAAGTTTGTAAAATTTGGTTTGCCCCATTTATACCACTATTGCCGATTAAAAAATTCAATATTCGCCTCCACCATGCCAGTTAATCCGCCATCCAAAACAATCTGAGCATTTTTCTCTTCATAATTAGTGCGATGATCTTTAACCAAGGTATATGGATGTAAAGTATACGTTCTAATTTGATGCCCCCAAGCAATTTCCGTTTTATCCCCTTTCAGATCATCCAAAGTTTCCGCTTGTTTTTCATGCAACATTTGCTGCAATTTTCCTTGTAACATTTGCATTGCTCGTTCCTTGTTTTGGGCTTGGCTACGCTCATTTTGGCACTGAACCACAGCCCCCGTCGGCACATGTGTAATCCGCACAGCGGAATCCGTCGTATTAACATGCTGTCCACCTGCACCAGAAGCACGATAAGTATCAATTCTTAAGTCCTCCGTATTAATTTCCACATGATCTTCAAACTGCAACTCCGGCACCACTTCTACACGGGCAAAAGAAGTCTCCCGCGTGTTCCCCGCATTAAATGGCGACATCCTAATTAGCCGATGAATCCCATTTTCATGCTTCAAATAACCATAGGCAAACGGCCCCTTAATCGCAATTGTCATCTGTTTCAAGCCAACCTCATCACCAAGCGCTTCATCCAAAACCTCCGTCGTAAATCCAACCTTTTCCGCATATCGCAAATACATCCGTGACAACATTTGCGTAAAATCCTGTGCATCTTTTCCACCCAGCCCGCAATAAACCGACACAATCGCACTCCGTCGATCAAACTTATCATTTAAAAAAGTAGCAATATTCAAACTTTTCCATTTTTCCTCTAACTGATCCACCATATTCATGTATTCCTCCGCCTCTTTTGGCGCCTCTTCCGGATGAATCATCGGCAACATCCCCAGCAAATCCTCAACATCCATTTTCATTGCTTCCCATTTTTTTATCTCTTCCCCCAGCACAGCAGCGCTCTTACTAATCTCCTGCGCTTTCGTCGAATCATCCCAAAAATCCGGCCGGTTAATTTGCTCATCCAAAACCGCCTTTTCTGTAATCAACGCTTCTAAATCAACCGTCTTAATCCCCACTTCAACTTGCTCTGCAATTACCTCCAACTGCTTTTTTACATGATGCATAATAATCTTTTAAAACAAATTCATTATGCTTACCCCACCTTCAAATCACAAGCAAACTGTGTAAAAGAGGTAACAAAGTCCCCACCCTTTATTTATTCATCCACCTATGCTACAATTACCAGATAGAATATAACTTTGCCCCATGGCATATACTTGGCGAAAGGCCCGACGGGGCGCCTCCCTAATCATCGCCATGTTTTTATGCGTTCTAATTTTGCTGTATGCCATG
>Ga0210005_1002422_pt1 | contig 10909 bp, 10 predicted proteins | sample CryGey02umfilter_3_FD_183961 | JGI IMG/M metagenome (GOLD analysis project Ga0210005, IMG submission 183961) | Groundwater microbial communities from aquifer in Utah, USA - Crystal Geyser 4/9/14 0.2 um filter (SPAdes) (version 3) | ecosystem: Environmental > Aquatic > Deep subsurface >... | reverse complement strand
AATAGACTAAAAACTAGGTTTCGTTTTTCACCACAACAATCAAGCCAATCCAAAATAGCGCTCAAAGAACTCGCCGAGCTTGTCCAGCACCGTTTGCTTCTTCACCGAATGGCCGTTGTTTTTGGAAAACCTTGAGACGGGCGGCAATATCTTCGTGATAGCGGTGCCGGTGACTGGGATCACTCCGTCGCGGAACGCATTATCGACAAACGCTTTCGTCTCGTCAGCATTGAGTCCTTCATCAGCGATAATCCGGTCGAGTTCCTCGGTTTTTTTGGTCGCAATGAAGGCAAGCCATTCCTTATCCACCTTGTTGGCAGTGGATACGGATTCCACAAACTGTTCGATGAGGTCTTTTTTGTTGCGCAGCGACGGGCTGGCATTGATCGCACGTTCGATAGTCGCGCGGATTTCTTTGTCCTGTCCGCTGCCCTTGGCCTTCAGGTACTTCTCGACCAGCATCAGAATGTAATCGACATTGATCTCGACCTGCTTGATCAGTTCGATCTCGAAGACCACATCGTCGTTGATGGACTCCTTCTCCGCTTCGGACGTGCTGCGGAATTCCGCGTACAAATTCAGGTAGAGGCTCTGGTAATCCTGCAAGTCGCGCTCGCTCAGAATTTCATTGCCCATGAAATCGTCGAACGAAGTGAGGATGTTCTTCAACCGTAAGATTGCACCGAATAGCTTGATGAAGGCCTTCTGCGCGGCCTCGCCGATGATCGCCTCGCCGAGCGGAAAACTGGTGATAAGTTCGGCGATCTTCTTTTGGTACTCCTTATAGTATTCGGCATAAGGCTTCAGCAACACGATGCCCTTGGCATCCTTGTTGCCAAACAGAGACAGCGCGTCGTTGGTGGCCTGTTCGAGGTTGCGGAAGGAAACGATGTTGCCGTAAGTCTTGACCGAATTGAGAATGCGGTTGGTGCGCGAATAGGCCTGAACCAACCCGTGCGCGCGCAGGTTTTTGTCCACCCACAGCGTATTCAGGGTGGTGGCGTCGAAACCGGTCAGGAACATATTGACCACGATCACCATATCCAGCTCGCGCTTCTTCAAACGCAGTGACAAATCCTTGTAGTAGTTCTGGAACTTATCGACCGAGGTATCGAAGCTGGTGCCGAACAAGGCGTTGTAGTCTCGGATGGCCGCATCCAGAAAATCGCGCGAGCTTTGATCCAGCCCCTCAGTCTCGAATGCCTCATCGTCCAACAGCCCGTCCGCATCGTCTTCATTGGCGGCAAAACTGTAGATCAGACCGATCTTCAGCCGTTGCGCAGGCGCAAGCTCTTTCTGCTGACTGGCGAACTCGGTGTAATAACGTTTGGCGGCCTCGATGGAAGCCGTAGCGAACAGCGAGTTGAATCCGGCCAGCCGCTTGCCATCGTGCCGGTAGCTTGCACTGCGCTTGGTTTTTTGGTCGAAATGTTCGCGTATGTAAGCCACGATTTGCGCGATACGTTCTGAAGCCAGCAGCGCACGCTCTGTGTCGATGGCCGGCACTTTCTTATCGGCTACAGCCGGTGCTGTTTTAATGGTGTTGATGTAATCGATACGGAATGGCAACACATTCTTGTCGTTGATGGCATCGACGATGGTGTAAGTGTGCAGCTTGTCGCCGAATGCCTGCTGGGTGGTACGCAGTTGTGGGCTGCCAGAACTGCCCGCGTTTTCGGCAAAAATCGGCGTGCCAGTAAAGCCGAACAGGTGATAACGCTTGAAGACGCGGGTGATTTCGGTGTGCATATCGCCAAACTGACTACGATGGCACTCGTCAAAAATCACCACCACATGCGCATCATAGACCGGGTGTTTTTTGTTTTTAACGACAAAGCGGCTGAGCTTCTGGATGGTAGTGATAATGATGCGCGAGTTTGGGTCTTCCAGTTGCTTCTGCAGCACCGCCGTCGAGGCGTTGGAATTGGCCGCGCCCTTCTCGAAGCGCTCGTATTCGCGCATGGTCTGGTAATCCAGATCCTTGCGATCCACCACGAACAACACCTTGTCGATCTCCGGCAGCCCCCGCGCCAGTTGCGCCGCCTTGAAGCTGGTCAGCGTTTTGCCGGACCCGGTGGTATGCCAGATATAGCCCCCGGCAGAGACCGTGCCCAGTTGCCGGTGGTTAGTGGCCGTGGCGATACGCTGCAAGATGCACTCGGCGGCGACGATCTGGTAGGGCCGCATCACCAGCAGCTTGCGATCCACATCGAACACGCAATAGCGTGTGAGCACGTTCAGCAGTGTGTGCTTGGCGAAGAAAGTCTTGGTGAACCCGGCCAGCTCCGTGATAGGTCTATTCTTCGCGTCGGCCCACCAACTGGTGAAAGAAAAACTGTTGGAAGTTTTGCTGCGCGAGCGCTTGGATTTCTGCTCCGCCAAATGGCCATCGCGCACGGTATTGCTGTAATACTTGGTGAGCGTGCCGTTGCTGATGATAAACAACTGCACATACTCGAATAGACCGGAACCCGCCCAGAAGCTATCGCGCTGGTAACGGTTGATCTGATTGAACGCCTCGCGGATGTCCACACCACGGCGCTTGAGTTCGATATGCACCATCGGCAGGCCGTTGACCAGCACCGTCACATCGTAACGATTTGCGCGCGCCCCCTCAATCTCGTATTGATTGATGACCTGCAAACGGTTGTTGTGGATGTGCTGCTTGTCGAGCAGATAGATATTCTTGGTGCTGCCGTCATCGCGCTTAAGCACCTGAATATGGTCTTCCTGGATGCGCGCGGTCTTCTCGATGATGCCGTCGTTGGCGCTGGTAATTTTCTCGTTAAAAAAGTTCTGCCATTCCGCATCGGAGAATTCGATCTTGTTGAGTGCCTCCAACTGACGGCGCAGATTAGCGACGAGTTCCGCTTCGCTGGTGATGGGCAGATATTCGTAAGCCTGATGCTGTAGCTGCTCGATGAAGTCTCGCTCAAGTGCCGCCTCACTTTGATATGCTACCTCCCGCACACCCTGAAAATCTGGCACGAACTCGGCGACGACCGTGCTCTCATTAGAGAGCGCAATCGGTTCGTAACGGTAGGACTTGAGCTCTTCGTTCATGCAGCCTCCCTGAAAGTGAGCAAACGGTCGCGGTAGTGCTCGTACTGCTGCCTGCGGGCCTCGAGCTCGGCAGGCAAACCGCTGGAGAGGTCATTCACCAGCGTATCGAATTTGTCGAGGATGGAGACGATGCGCTCCTGTTCTTCGATGGGAGGGATGGCTATCTCATATTTCAAGATCGACTCTTTATCACCGCGCGGCATCTTTGCACCCTTGGCATGTTGCATGTCGTACGCAAAGAACTTTTCCGATGCCAACTGGTGATACAAAAACCGAGATTTGAGATCTTTACGCATCCTTTCTTTAATTTGTACGACTAATACATCTTGATTGGTCCCACCGGCTGCGTCTGCGAGCCATATTTTCTTGAGATAAGGCCGGATATTCCCAATCAGGATGTCGTTAGGCTCATAGCCTGTGGAAGTTCCAGATATCGGGACATAACTCGAACTGGTTCTGCCGCGCATGTCTGGAAGCAGATTATCAACTCCGACATATGAATCAGCATCCAACCCTGACGACGGGGTGCGAGATTTTGAGTATGTAGCAATCTCACCCAAGGTCATCCACCGGTATAATTGCTTGCTTGCTTGCTTGCTTGCTTGCTTGCTTGCTTGCGCATCCGTGCGCTCATCGAAGCTGAGCAGCGCGTCGCGGTAGTACTGGTACTGCCGCCGCCGCGCCTCTAGCTCCGCCTCTAGCTCCGCCTCTAGCTCCGCCTCTAGCTTGGTGAAAGTATCCAGCACTTTCACGATTTCACGCTGAACGTCGAGCGGCGGCACGGGGATGCGAATTTTCGCGAGGCTCTTAGCCGAGACATCAATAACTTTAGTACCCGTGGCGAGCTTCTTTTTCTGCGCGAAGAAGTCGGGGGTGCGAAAGAAGTACGCTAGGTACTTGGGGTCTTGTTTGTGCTTGATGACTGTTGCGTGGCCTCCTGTGACGATTTGCTCTTTGCCTAACCATGCGACTGCCTTACATACATCTTCGAGGTTCTCGCTGGTATTGGTGATGATTAGGTCTCCTTTATCAACCTTTGCGAGCCTCGTGGCGGTTGTCGTCGCAACGAATGAAATGGTCTCAGTCGCCCATACGCCGTAGTACGTGTAAATTTGGCCGTAATGGATGCAGCCAACACCGGATTCCTTGAAGTCCGATTTGGGCATCCCGTTACCGCGAACCAGATCCGCAATTTCACCCAGCGCCTTAAACTCAACTCCTCTCGGGCAATGCTCTGCAATCAGGTCATCAATGCGACTCATGCTACTTCTCCTTCCAAGTCAGCCACAACGACGTCGATCTGCGTCCGTAATTCTGCCTGCCGCGCCACGATGCGAGCGATCTCGGCATTGAGCACCGTGATGTTCACCGCCACGTGGGTGTCCAGCTGCTCGACATACGACGACATCGCGATGTTGTAGCCGTTCTCGGCAATCTCACCGTTGTCCACCAAGCAGGCGAAATGGGCGATGTCCTTGCGCGCAGTGTAGGCGTCGAGAATCTTCTGCTGGTGTGCATCCGTTAGCTTGTTCTTGTTGCCGTTGCGCGTGAATTCCGCAGAGGCATCGATGAACAAGGTTTTGTTGTCGTGCTTCGATTTTTTTAGCACGATGATGCAGGTGGCGATGGTGGTACCGAAGAACAGGTCTGGCGGCAACTGGATGACTGCATCAACGTAGTTGTTGTCGATCAGGTACTGTCGGATTTTCTGCTCGGCACCGCCGCGATAGAGCACGCCGGGAAACTCGACGATGGCAGCCGTGCCGTTGACGGCGAGCCAGCTCAGTATGTGCATGGTGAAAGCGAGGTCAGCCTTGCTCTTGGGGGCGAGCACACCGGCAGGCGCAAAGCGCGGGTCGTTGATGAGCAGCGGATTAGCATCGCCGTCCCAGCGGATCGAATACGGCGGATTTGAAACGATGGCCTCGAAGGGTTCGTCGTCCCAGTGCGCGGGATCGGTGAGTGTGTCGCCGTGGGCGACGTTGAACTTTTCGTAATTTACGTCGTGCAGGAACATGTTGATCCGGCACAGGTTGAAGGTGGTGAGGTTGATTTCCTGTCCGTAGAAGCCCTGTCGCACATTGTCGTGGCCCAGCACCTTGGCGAATTTGAGCAGCAGCGAGCCGGAGCCACAGGCGGGGTCGTACACCTTGTTGACCTCGGTCTTGCCGACCACGGTGATACGAGCCAGAAGTTCGGAGACTTCCTGCGGGGTGTAGAACTCGCCGCCGGATTTACCCGCCGTCGAAGCGTACATCTGCATCAGATATTCGTAGGCATCGCCGAACAGGTCGATGGTATTGTCGGAAAAGCTGCCGGATGTGCTGCTCAAGGGCAGGTCGCCGATGGCTTCGAGCAGCTTCACCAGCTTTTCGTTGCGTTTGGCCACCGTGGGGCCGAGCTTGCTGCTGTTGATGTCGAGGTCGTCGAACAGTCCCTTGATGTCATCCTCGCTATCCGCGCCAATGGCGGAGCCTTCGATGTCCTTGAACACGCGGGAGAGAGTTTCGTTTAGATTGGTATCGTGGCGCGCCTGTTGACGAACATTGGCGAACAGGTGCGACGGAAGGATGTAAAAACCTTTTTCCTTCACTGTTTCGACACGCCCGAATTCGGCATCGGCATCACCGAGCGTGGCATATTCGAAATCCGAGTCGCCCGCTTTGCGTTCCTGCTGGTTCAGGTAGGCGGTGAGATTCTCCGAGATGAAGCGGTAGAACAACATGCCGAGCACGTAAGTTTTGAAGTCCCATCCGTCCACACTGCCGCGCAGATCGTTGGCGATACGCCAGATAGTCTTGTGGAGTTCCGCGCGCTCGGTTTCTTTATTGTTATTCATGATTCAAACCTTTAATCAAAATTTTTGTCGGTGCGTCAGCGGTTTTATCGTCAGCTTGTTGTGTGCTCCAAGTGTCTTTGGCATTGCATTTTGGGCATGTTCAGCAGGATTTTTATGGCGGAAGTTACCAGTAGTCGGGTTTTTTTATTGCTTTTCTCTTCGTTGGAACAGTGTCAGGTAATTGAGACTCAGCTAGTTCATCATTATTAATATGAGATCGTGTCCAGGAGGCTAAGTCGCTAAGTTTTTTATTAGGAGGTCTAGAGCTACCTTCTTCTCTTGGGATGACAAGCCCAATTTCAACTGGGAAGCCATCATCACGAATCATTCTCAGAGCAGGTTCCAGATCGCTATCGCTGGAGCAAATCACCTGTGCGTCAGCCACGCCTTGCTGCGCGTCTCGATAGAGATGTAATGCGATATTTACATCGGTCTGTTTTTCAATGAGACGCCACACTTTGTGACAGTCTTTTTTATCGACATGCTCTGTATCTTGCCACTTTGGCATATGGGTAGCGTTAGTTTCATGATAACCCAGAATAATTTTGATTTTGTCCGGGTACAGTGTTGTTAGTGCGTTGTGATATCGCTGCTGCATTTGATTGCCTAATTCACCGTGACTAGAGAACTTAGCCTTGATGTTCGCGGTAAAGAACTTGATGAGAATTATTTCGGTGTGCGGGAGCTGTTCTCGAACGATACATTTTTCAAAGAGCTTTACGATATCAAGCCATTTGTATGGGGTATCTTTAAGCCGCCCATAATAAAAATTGTATCCGTCGATGTATACGATAGTACGATGTGGGATTGACATAAAGACCGTAGAAATGAAAAAACCGCCTTGGGCGGTTTTTCCGCCTCAGACGAATAGTTAACTTAATAACTTCCGCTAGAGGTGAGTTGTGTTGAGCATCATATGCCTCTTGTGCGGAAGAGCAATTTGTAGCACATTAGCACATGATTACATGATTACATGATTACATGATTACATGAGAACAACAAATATTTATAACATATTGATTTAACAATATGTAAAAACAATAAATATTGTCAATATAACAAATAAATAGCAATTATTTAGGTGCGTATAAAATGAGTAATGAAGATATTGGGTCAATTGACGGCAATATGCAAGCAACAAAAAAAGCAAGTAGAACTGGCTTGTCACAGAAAAGGCGACAGATGCGGATGCGTTTATGGCCTTTGATAGAAGATGAACATCTGTGGCTAAGAACAAAAAGCGTCGGATTTACGACTATTCCGCGCACATTGCCGATAGTAAACAGGATTCTTGATATTCAGGCTGGCAAAGGATTCCCAGTGTCAGCGACCTATTTGGCGCTCTGGTGCCATGTTTTTGATGAAGGATTTATCGAGGTGAGAAATTCTAGGGAACTGGCCTATGAATCTGGTTTTGGTGGACCAAGAGCAGAGGCTACGTGGAAAACTAGAATGAAAAAACTGGAAAGTCTTGGCGTTATCCAATCTAAACCAGGCGTGCATGGAGATTACCAGTACATCCTTATGCTTAATCCTTACCAAGTGATCGAAAAGCTGTACGAAAACAAGCCAAAGGATTTTGCGTTTCAGGCTCTTTTATCACGCATGTTGCATGTCGGTGCGGATGACATTGTTTTCTAGCTGAGACGGTCAAATTAAGTGGTTGGGGAGTTTACCGACAGTGTATGGATGTATCTTCAACGGACGTATTCGTCACCAATGAACTGCGCCCATGGGTGGCAGTGCAAGGACGATTTGCGCGACCCATTGTCAACTCCTGAACAAAGTAAAAATTTTACGCACAACGGGTGTTATGGCAAATGAAACGTCTCTACTGATATAGTCGCAAGTCGCTTTATAAGATAAAATACAAAAACTATCTTATATCGAGAGTTGCAAAATCATGATTAATCTTATTGCACCGCAAAGCCTGAAAGACCTGGTTGATGCAAACGCCATTCGACACGCCACCGTGGTGGCTGACAATGATGTGTTTAAAATTACCGTTAAATACGGCATGGTCGAGCGGATCGTGTCGGTGCGTACCCGCGAAGGGCAGATCAAAGAGCGTCTTTTCTCGTCCCTAGATGCCGTTGCCAAGTTTATGCGTGAAAAAGTACACCTGGCGCAGTACGAAGTTAATGCAGCAAATTTCCAGCCCGTAACAAAACGCGTCAAACGGCCAGACACAGCGATACGATTAAAAGAGGCGCACGCTGCGCTGTCGCATAGCGACTGGTTGCAACAGAAAGTGCAAGCCGCCCGCGCCGGGCTGACTGACGGTAGCAACCAGCGGATTGCACCAGATGAATGGCAGAAAATTCGTGCGAGAAAAATGGCTCTGCGTGATGCACTATGAAACTGGTGGTGCGCACACAAACCTACCATGACGATCTCGATGCGATCGAGGCCTATATCGCCCAAGATAATCCAAAAGCGGGTGCTGACATGTGGTTGTACATTGATGACCAGGTCGAGCTCTTGGCGGACCCAACTTTTTCTCGCAAAACAGGCCGTGTGGATGGCACCTTAGAGTTGGTGCTGCACCCTAATTACATCGTAATTCTGGAAGAGGATGCGACAACTGTAACCGTATTGAATGTGGTTCATGCGAGGAAAAAGTATCCTTGTTAGTATGTCAGTCCGTTTTTTGAGACGAACGCCATAAGATTATGTCTGTAATTAAATAATTCTGTTATTATATATTTCATGAAAACTATAATTATAGCAAATCAAAAAGGCGGGTCAGGAAAATCCACACTGACCGTGCATCTGGCTGCAGCTAGTGAACATGCTGGCGATGGGCCCGCTATCCTAACTGACACAGACCCACAAGGTAGTGCTGCTGACTGGTACAACCAGCGCAAGGCTGCTGGCTTTAGTACCCCTCGTTATGCCAATCTAAACTTGGCAGAAATTAAGCTACGGATTGATGATTTTAGAAAGGCAGGAGCAAAATACCTCTTCATAGATACTGCGCCGTCGGTAGGACAGGTGAATGCAGAACTGTTGAAAATGGCCGATCTGGTGCTTGTACCTTTAAATCCAAGCCCCGCCGATCTGCGTGCCCTTGTAAAAACATTACCGCTCTTGCGCGACTCAAAAAAACCATTCGTATTTGTCCTTTCACGAGTGCGTCCAAATTTAAAAAACAACAATGCAACGGCAACCGCTTTACAGGCAGTTGGTCTTGTATTGGACGCAAAAATGCATGAGCGGCTAATTTATGCTGATACCTTTGGCCATGGGAAAACCGCTTTAGAGATTGATCCGAAAGGATTGGCAAGCCAGGAGTTATTGGTTTTGTGGCAGAGTGTGAAATTAAGAATTCATGAAAGGAATGAAAATTGAAAAGAGAGAAAGTTAACCTGGACGATCTGCTGGCAAATGCAGTGGCGAAACCAATGCCAGAAGCGGTTCAGCGTGGGGCAATTGAAAAAACAAAAACTGATGAACTTGAGCCACTTGCTTTTAAGGTGCCGCCAGCTTTCCGTAAAAGGTTTAAAACGTTGGCGCTGAACGCGGATCTTAAATTAAACGAATTGCTATTCCAATCGCTCGATGCATGGGAGAAACAGAAAAATATATAATTCATGAATTATGTATTTAGAGATTGTTAAGGGGGGGCGAGCATGAATAGCGATGTGAGTACAGAGGGGTTGCAAGCAAGACTTGAACTGACACAACAGGAACTGCTGTTCGCCAGTCTCGATGAATTGAAACCATCGCTAACCATCAAGCCACATAAGCTGCTGCCAGATCGTTACGCAAACCGTGATTTTTTTCTGGCTGATCTGTTCGACTGCAAATTAAAAGACGACGGTGCAAGTATGGAAGCCCCTATTTTCACCTTGGCCACAAAACCAGACCTATCGACCTGGACATGGCAAAGCAAAGATGGAGCGAAGAGTGTTGAGGTTTATCCAAGCGTAAAAGGTAGAGCAACACAATTTGATAAAGACGTGTTGATTTTTGTTATCTCTCAACTTCGAGAAGGGATGAATATAAAGCGCACGGATGCAGAAAATCGCACGGTTCGATTCGTTGTGTACGACTATTTGGTATCTACCAATAAGCCCACTGGCGGCAATCAATATGAACGTTTAGAGTATGCCCTAGACCGGCTGGCTGGCACTCGGATAAAGACCAATATAAAGACTGGCAACGAGCTTCAAAAGCGGAATTTTGGCATCATAGAAAACTGGAGTATCGTTGAAAAGTCACCTGACAACGACCGCATGATTGGCGTGGAAGTCACTTTGTCAAAATGGCTTTACAACGCAGTTGAGGCTCGCGAGATCGTAACCATCCACCGCGATTATTTTCGGCTTAGAAAACCTCTTGAGCGAAGATTTTACGAACTCGCTAGAAAACATTGTGGCCACCAATCAAGCTGGAAAATCGGGCTGGGGCTATTGCGTGAGAAATGCGGCTCACACAGCCATTTACGGGCCTTTAGAGCTCAAATTGTTGCTATCGTAAGATCAAATACTTTGCCAGAATATCTAACAGTATTTGACCATGATAATGACCAAGTTGTGTTCTACAACAGAGAACCCGTAAAAATGCTCGGATCCGCATTACATAAACCGGGGGCAAGCTAATAGGTTTCGTCATATCACTGGCGGTGGCCATTTTTTTGTGGCGCGTTTTGAATCTACAATGTATTCAGCACCTATGGATAGTATCGTCATATCACTGACGTTTTTCTGTGGATAGTATCGTCATATCACTGACGGAGCTTCGTCATATCACTGACGATTTTCCCCTTCAAAGCCAATATCCATAAGGCTTCCAAAAACCGTAACACGCGCGCGTCTTTTAACTCTTTATAATCTTTAACGTAAAACCTCCGCGCCATTTCCAAAGTTAGGCAAAAACACGGGGCAACCCCTTCGGGGATTTCCCCCACCTTCGGCGGCTCCCCCTTCCCCCAAACCAATAATGCCAGGCTTCGCCTGAATCTTTCTTCGCCCTCTCGGGCTGCGCGGCTAGTCGCCTTGCAAA
>Ga0210005_1002421_pt1 | contig 10909 bp, 11 predicted proteins | sample CryGey02umfilter_3_FD_183961 | JGI IMG/M metagenome (GOLD analysis project Ga0210005, IMG submission 183961) | Groundwater microbial communities from aquifer in Utah, USA - Crystal Geyser 4/9/14 0.2 um filter (SPAdes) (version 3) | ecosystem: Environmental > Aquatic > Deep subsurface >... | reverse complement strand
TTCGGCACCATCCTGCTGCATCATCGCATCGAACCCGTGCTCAAGATGGCGTTCCCGTACTCTGGCATCCCCGGCAAGGGCAGCGCCTTCCGCGCCGTGTTCGAGGTGGCGCAGGCGCTGGACGCCAAGGCTTGTGTGGTGGTCGATTCCGACCTCAGGAGCATCACGCCGGAGTGGATCGAGCTGCTGCTCAAACCGGTGCTGGATAGCGGTTTCGATTATGTCGCGCCGCTCTATCATCGCCACAAGTTTGACGGCACCATCACCAACAGCATCGTTTATCCGCTCACCCGCGCGCTGTACGGCAAGCAGGTGCGCCAGCCCATCGGCGGCGATTTCGGTTTTTCCGGCAAGCTGGCACAGTTCTATTTGACCAAGGACGTGTGGGAGACGGATGTGGCCCGCTTCGGCATCGATATCTGGATGACCACGACGGCGCTCGCCAATGGTTTCAAGGTGGCGCAATCTTTCCTTGGCGCCAAGATCCACGATGCCAAGGACCCCGGTGCCGATCTGGGCAACATGCTGTATCAGGTAGTCAGTGCCACCTTCCAGCTGATGGAAGACTATGCCGGGGTGTGGACACCGGTGCGCGGTTCCGAGCCGGTGCCGACCTTTGGTTTCGAATATACGGTCGGCCTCGAACATGTGAATGTGAATACGGCGCGCATGCTGGCACTGTTCCGCGAAGGGTTGCTCAATCTGGGCGAGATATGGAGCGGCATCCTCGGCGCGGGCGACTTCAAAGAGGTGGAGCAACTGGGCGCGCTGGAGGATGCGAAATTCCATTTTCCGCCGACGCTGTGGACACGCATCATCTACGACTATGCCATCGCCTTCCATCTGAAGCGGCTGCCGGCGGAGCATCTGCTCAAATCACTGCTGCCGCTGTATATCGGCAAGACCGCCTCGTTTGTGCTCCAGGTCGATCACCTGGAACAGTCGGACGCAGAAGCGGAAATCGAAAAGCTGTGCCTGGAGTTCGAGAACGGCAAGGATTACTTGCGCAACTGTTGGAAATAACCCTGTAAGGAGAAGATCATGAGGGATTTTTTGAATCTGATGCTGGAACCGTTGCAAGAGGTGTTCGCCAAGTTCATGGCATTCGTGCCCAACCTGCTGGCTATGCTGGTGATTCTGCTGCTCGGTATCCTGCTGGCCAAGCTGTTGCGCGTGCTGCTGGTGAAGTTCCTGCTGGCGATCAAGTTCGATAGCTGGTCGGACCGGATGGGCTTCACCACGCTGATGCGCAAGGGTGATTTGTGGCTGAAACCGTCCGCAGTACTGGGCGGGATCGTGTTCTGGATATTGATCATCGTCACACTGATGGCCGGTCTGGGCGCACTTAATGTCGCAGCCATTGATACGCTGGTGGTGCAATTCTTCAGCTACCTGCCACGCGTGTTTTCAGCGGCGGTCATTCTCGCCATCGGCTATCTGTTCACCAGTTTTATCAGCCGGGCGGTGTTGATTGCCGTAGCGAACAGCGGTTATCACTACGCACGGCTGCTTGCCGAAACGATACGTGTGCTGTTGATGCTGATGATTCTGGCCATGGTGATGGAACAGTTGCAGATCGCGACCAATATCGTGCTGGCGGCGTTCTCCATCCTGTTCGGCGGCATCGTGATCGCGCTTGCCATTGCCTTTGGTGTGGGCGGCATCGACACGGCACGCCGTGTCGTCGAACAGAAATTTTCCGAAGCACCCCCGGAAAAAGCACCAGACGATATTGAACATCTCTGAACCCAAAGGAATTACCTGGCTACAGATAAACCCGGGTAAACACCGATAAAACGGCAAGCAATAGGATGCTTTGCTTTCGTCCAGCGGGTGATCCAATTGATCACCATCGCCGATTGAACATCTTTTTGTATCTGTGTTTAGCCGTGGCTTAATTGCTTTTTTCCAGATTGAATGGAGGTTGCTATGTCTGACTTTTTCCAAAGCGGCATCATCACCACGCTGCACCAGCTGGGCCAGCCGTCGCTGGAGCGATTGGAGTCGGAACTGCTTGGCTTTGCCAAGACCCGGCCAATCGCGCTGGTGCTGCCCGCCTTGTATTCCGAGTTCGAGCGGCCGGCGATGCCGGGCATCGTGCAGGAATTGACCAAAGTCAAATATCTGAACGAGATCGTGCTGGCGCTGGATCAGGCGACGGAAGCCGACTTCAAGCGCGTGCGCGAAATCATGGCGCCGATCCCGGCGGAAGTGAAGATCATTCACAACAAAGGCAAACGCGTGAGCGAGGTATACGAGACGCTGCGCCGCAACGGGCTGGATGCCGGCCCGCAGGGCAAGGGGCGTTCGGCTTGGCTGTCTTACGGTTATGTGCTGGCGCGCGGCAAATCGGATGTGATCGCGCTGCATGATTGCGACATCCTCACCTATAACCGCAACCTACTGGCGCGGCTGTGCTATCCCATCGCCAGCCCGACCCTGAACTATGTGTTCTGCAAGGGCTACTACAGCCGGGTGACCGACAAAATGAACGGGCGCGTGACGCGGCTGCTGGTGACGCCGTTGGTGCGTTCGCTGCAGCAACTGGCCGGTCAGCACGGTTTCCTCGCTTTCCTCGACAGTTTTCGCTATCCGCTGGCCGGCGAATTCAGCATGAGCGCCGATCTGGCGCGCATCAACCGTATCCCGTCCGACTGGGGGCTGGAGGTGGGTTCGCTGGCCGAGGTGTACCGCAACTATTCACCGCACCGGGTATGCCAGGTGGATATCGCCACCACCTACGAGCACAAGCACCAGATACTCTCGGCGGAGGATGCGGAGAAAGGGCTGATGAAGATGGCGGTGGACATCTGCAAGTCGATCTTCCGCACGCTGGCGTCAGACGGTGTGGTGTTCTCGGACGGCCTGTTTCGTTCCTTGAGCGCGACCTATCTGCGTCAGGCCGAGGATACGCTGCTGAAGTACGAGGCGGACGCGATGATCAACGGGCTGGCCTTTGACCGGCACGAGGAGGCCAAGGCGGTCGAGGCGTTCACCCGCGCTATCGCCCTGGCGGCGCAGGCGTTCATGGAGAATCCCATGGGCACACCGCTCATCCCGAACTGGAACCGGGTCAGTGCGGCCATTCCGGATATCTATGAGATGCTCAAGCTGGCGGTGGACGAGGACAACAAGTAGGAACGGGGCTTCAACCCTTCAGTTCTGCAGTCAGGTGTGGCGCAATCACTTTCAGCAATTGTTCGTGGATGTGCGGATTGCCCGCGCAGATGTGGCCACTGGCCATATAATTTTGATTGCCCGCGAGGTCGCTGACGATGCCGCCCGCCTCGGTAATGAGCAGCGCCCCACCCGCAATATCCCAAGGTTTAAGCCCCGTCTCGAAGAAGCCGTCATAACGCCCGGCAGCCGTCCACGCGAGATCGAGCGAGGCCGCACCGGGGCGGCGCAGGCCGGCGCTGTTCTGCATCAGGTCGCGGAAGATTGCCATGTAGGCGTCCATGTGCTCGAAACGGGTGTAGGGGAAACCGGTGCCGATCAGGCTGTCCACCAACTCCTTGAGTTTGCTGACGCGGAGGCGCTTGTCGTTGAGGAATGCGCCGCGCCCGCGCGTTGCAGTGAACAGGTCGTTACTGGTCGGGTCGTATACAACGGCCTGGGTCAGCACCCCTTTGTGTTGCAGGGCGATGGAGACCGCGTACTGCGGCACGCCGTGCAGAAAATTGGTGGTGCCGTCGAGCGGATCGATGATCCACAGGTACTCCGACTCGCCTTGGGCACCCCCCTCTTCTGCTAGAATCGCGTGGGTCGGATAGGCCTGCAGCAAGGCTTCGACGATGATGCGTTCGGCGGCGCGATCCACTTCACTGACGTAATCCGCATGCGATTTCTTGGTTACGGTGAGATGGTCCAGGTTGTCGGCGGCACGGTGGATGAGATTGCCGGCGCGGCGCGCGGCCTTCACCGCGATGTTGAGCATGGGGTGCATATCAGTACGACCTTTTTAATGAGCTGGGGAAATCCGGCTCGCATTTTAGTTGGTATTGTCTTCTGAATAAACCAAAAAAGCATTTGCCCGCAGATTACACAGATTGACGCAGATTAAATCCCCAAGTTTAGGGTGCGATTTTTTGGTTTGGGTGTTGGCTTTCAATCTGTGCGAATCTGTGTAATCTGCGGGAACAAAGTTTGTTTTTGAATTGAGTATTTAATGTTGAATAACATCCGCGTCGTGCTCAGCCACACCACTCATCCCGGCAACATCGGCGCGGCAGCGCGGGCGATGAAGACCATGGGTCTGCGCCATCTTTATCTGGTCAATCCGCGCTTTTTCCCCGATGCGCAGGCAACGGCGATGGCGGCGGGCGCGGATGATGTGTTGCAGCATGCGACCGTGTGCACCTCGGTGGATGAGGCTTTGCAGGGCGTGGTGTTCACGGTGGCGATGACGGCGCGCTTGCGCGATATTGCAATCAACGTCATGAATCCGCGCGAAGCGATGCCGCAGGTGTTGCAGGAAACGGCCTCGGGGCCGGTCGCCTTGTTGTTTGGCACCGAGATGTCCGGTCTGACCAACGAGGAGATGGGTAAGGCGCACCTGGGCGTGAATATCCCGACCAACCCGGATTTTTCCTCGCTCAACATTGCGGCTGCGGTGCAGGTGATTGCGTATGAGTTGAGCGTGGCAGCAGCAGCTTTCAAGCTGGAGACAACGGCCATTCAGCCCGCGCCGCACGAACGGGTGGAAGGGTTATATGCGCATCTGGAAAAGACGCTGGTCGAGATCGGCTTTTTTACCACGCAGAACCCGGCACGGCTAATGCAGCGGTTGCGGCGGCTGTTCTCCAGGACCCGGCTGGAGGATGAGGAGATCAACATCCTGCGCGGTATCCTGAGCGTCGCGACCGCGTACAATGCGCGCCTGAAAAAACGTTATCTGGAAGAGCATACGGATGTTCAAGAACATTAAAGAAGACATTGCCAGCGTATTTGCCCGCGACCCGGCGGCGCGTACCACTTTCGAGGTGCTGACCTGCTATCCGGGGCTGCATGCGCGCATCCTGCATCGTCTGTCCAACAAGTTGTGGCGCGCCGGTCTCAAATGGCTGGCGCGTTTCATCTCGCATCTCACGCGCTGGTTCACCGGGATTGAGATCCATCCGGGCGCGACCATCGGGCGGCGCTTCTTTATCGACCACGGCATGGGGGTGGTGATTGGCGAGACCGCCGAGATCGGTGACGACGTGACGCTGTATCACGGCGTGACCTTGGGCGGTACCTCATGGAAAGAAGGCAAACGCCATCCATCACTGGGCAACGGGGTCGTGGTGGGCGCTGGCGCGAAGATACTGGGCCCAATTTATATCGGCGCCGGTGCGAAGATCGGCTCCAACGCGGTGGTGGTGAAGGACGTACCGGCGGGGGCGACCGCCGCCGGTATTCCGGCGCGCATCCTGGACGATGCCAAAAAGAGTACAGGCTTCAACGCCTACGGCCTCGGCATCGACCAGAACGACCCGGTGGCGAAGGCCTTGCATGGCCTGATTGGTCACAGTGTGTCAGTCGATCAACGCATCGAGCACATTCTGCAGCAACTTGAAAAGATGGGTGTGCGGCTCGAAGACGAGCAGGCAACCGCAGACAAATTCGATCCAAATTACCTGAACAAGATAGTTGACTAAAACGATTGGGTATCCTATGATCTTCGCCAGACCGGTCAGTGAATGGTGCTTGTCCGGCAGAGGCGAAAGCCTCTAACTTTCTCGAGGGGTATGGCGATGCGTCTGACAACTAAAGGCAGGTTTGCGGTAACAGCGATGGTGGATTTGACCCAGCGGGGCGGCAAAGGCCCCATTACATTGGCGACGATCAGTGAGCGGCAGCGGATTTCCCTGTCTTATCTCGAACAATTGTTTGCCAAGCTGCGAAAAAACAACATTGTGGCCAGTGTGCGCGGACCCGGCGGTGGCTATTGTCTGTCCCGGCCGGCCAGCAAGATATCGATCGCGGAGATCGTGTTGGCGGTGGATGAGCCGCTGGATGCCACCAACTGCGGGCGCATGGGCACTTGCATGGAAGGCAAGCCGTGTTCGACCCATGAATTGTGGATGGAACTGAGCGATCGAATCTATGAGTACCTGCACCAGGTCAGTTTGCAGCAGGTCGCCAACGGACAGGTGAAGAACGAGACTCCCCATGTCGCCACGATCGTTATGTCGCAACGGGCAACAAGCGCGCCGCTTGCTGCTTGAGAAAATCATAAAATGGCCAAGAAAATGAAACTTCCAATCTACATGGATTATTCCGCTACCACCCCGGTGGATCCGCGTGTGGCGGCGGTGATGATTCCCTACCTGACCGAAAAATTTGGCAATCCGGCTTCGCGTTCGCACGCTTACGGCTGGGAAGCGGAGGCCGCAGTCGAGCGCGCACGCGAACAAGTCGCGGCACTGGTAAATGCCGACCCGAAAGAGATCGTGTGGACTTCCGGCGCGACCGAATCCAATAATCTGGCGATCAAGGGCGCGGCCAATTTCTACGCGAGCAAAGGCAAGCACATCATCACGGTGCAGACCGAACACAAGGCAGTGCTGGATACCGTGCGCGAGATGGAGCGCCAGGGTTTCAGTGCGACCTATCTGGCGCCGGAAGCAAACGGGCTGATTGATCTGGAAAAACTCAAGGCCGCGATCCGCCCCGATACCATTCTCGTGTCGGTGATGTATGTGAACAACGAGATCGGCGTGATCCAGGATATTCCCGCCATCGGCGAGCTCTGTCGTGAGAAAGGCGTGCTGTTGCATGTCGATTCGGCGCAGGCGACCGGTAAGGTGGTGATCGATCTGCAAAAACTCAAAGTCGATCTGATGAGTTTCTCTGCGCACAAGACTTACGGTCCCAAGGGTATCGGCGCGCTGTACGTGCGGCGCAAACCGCGCGTGCGACTGGAAGCGCAGATGCACGGCGGGGGACACGAGCGCGGCTTTCGCTCCGGCACCCTGGCGACGCACCAGATTGTCGGTATGGGCGAGGCATTCCATATCGCCAGGGAAGAAATGGCGACCGAGAACGAGCGCATCCGCATGTTGCGTGATCGCCTGTGGGCCGGCCTGTCGAACATGGAAGAGGTCTATCTCAACGGCGACATGGAGCACCGCGTGCCGCACAACCTGAACGTGAGCTTCAATTTTGTCGAAGGTGAGTCGCTGATCATGGCGATCAAGGATATCGCGGTGTCCAGCGGTTCGGCCTGCACCTCGGCCAGTCTGGAGCCTTCTTATGTGTTGCGTGCCTTGGGGCGCAATGACGAGCTGGCACACAGCTCGATCCGCTTCACCGTCGGTCGTTTCACCACCGTCGAAGAAGTGGATTACGCGATTGCGCTGCTGCACGACAAGATTGGCAAGCTGCGCGAGTTGTCGCCGCTGTGGGACATGTTCAAGGAAGGTGTGGATCTGAACAGCGTGCAGTGGGCGGCTCACTGACAATCAGGTATGGGAGAAAAAAATGGCATACAGCGAAAAAGTACTGGATCACTACGAGCATCCGCGCAATGTGGGTTCGATGGACAAGAATGACGAGTTTGTCGGCACCGGCATGGTGGGTGCACCCGCCTGCGGTGATGTGATGAAGCTGCAGATCAAGGTCGGCAAGGATGGCGTGATCGAAGATGCGAAGTTCAAGACTTACGGTTGCGGTTCGGCCATCGCCTCCAGTTCACTGGTGACCGAGTGGGTCAAGGGCAAGACGGTGGATCAGGCGCTGGCCATCAAGAACACGCACATCGCCGAGGAATTGGCCTTGCCGCCGGTGAAGATTCACTGCTCAATCCTGGCGGAAGATGCAATCAAGGCGGCGGTTGCGGATTACAAGTCCAAGCATGGCGCAATGGTGGAGACCGCCGCCTGCAACGCGAACAAATAGGAGATTGGCATGGGCATTACTCTGACCGAGCGCGCGGCGAAACATGTGCAGGATTTTCTGGCCAAACGCGGCAAGGGTGTCGGCTTGCGCCTGGGCGTGCGCACCAGCGGCTGTTCCGGCATGGCTTACAAACTGGAATTCGCGGATGCCACAGCGGAAGATGATCTGCAATTCGCGAGCCACGGCGTGACCTTGCTGGTTGATCCGCAGAGTCTGCCCTATATCGACGGCATGGAACTGGACTACACGCGCGAGGGATTGAACGAAGGCTTCAAGTTCAACAATCCGAATGTGCAGGACACTTGCGGTTGCGGTGAAAGTTTCAAGGTTTGAAAAATTCATTGGCCACGGATGCACACGGATTTTCACGGATGGTTTATCGGTGGATATCCGTGGCTAGATGTTTTTTTTGACGAGAACAGATTGATGCTCCCCATCAATGCCGATTTCCAGCAGGATTATTTTTCCCTCTTTAACCTGCCGCATCGTTTTCAGTTTGACAGCAACGCGCTCGAACAACACTACCGCACGCTGCAAACCCAGGTCCATCCCGACAAGTTCTCCCATCTGTCCCAAGCCGAGCAGCGTCTTTCCATGCAATGGGCGACACGCGTGAACGAGGCGTATCAAACCCTGCGTTCCCCGCTGGCGCGGGGGCGTTATCTGTTGTCGCTGCACGGGGTGGATACGCAGGAAGAAACGAACACCGCCATGCCGCTTGATTTTCTGATGGAACAGATGGAATTGCGCGAGGCGCTGGAAGCAGCGCGGCAGAATAAAGACATGGCGGCGCTGGACGAGCTGGAGGCGCGGGTGAAGCTGACAGTGGGTGAGCTGCAACAGCAACTCGCGCTGGAGCTGGATGAGAAGCAGGATTACGCGGCCGCCTCCGCTATCGTGCGCAAGCTGAAGTTTATGGAAAAGGTCGCGGAGGAGATTGGTGCCGCGTTCGATGAATTGGATTCCTGAATATGGCATTACTGCAAATCTCCGAACCCGGCTTGAGTGCCGCACCTCACCAGCACCGTCTTGCCGTTGGCATCGATCTGGGGACGACCAATTCGCTGGTGGCAACGGTGCGCAACGGCATCAGCGTGGTGCTGAACGATGACGACGGCGCGGCCTTGCTGCCTTCTGTGGTGCGTTATGCGGCAGATGGGGCGGTACAGGTGGGCCTGTCCGCGCAGGCCGAGCAGAACACCGACCCGCAGAATACGATCTCGTCGGTAAAACGCTTCATGGGGCGCGGGCTGAAAGATGTCGGCGACGTGGTGGATCTGCCTTATCGTTTTGTCGATGCGCCGGGCATGCTGCAACTGCGCACGGTTGCCGGCGTGAAAAGTCCAGTCGAAGTCTCTGCCGAAATCCTCAAGGTATTGCGCGATCGTGCCGAACGTTCGCTCGCTGGCGCACTGGTCGGCGCGGTCATCACGGTGCCCGCCTATTTCGACGATGCGCAGCGGCAGGCGACCAAGGATGCCGCAAGGCTGGCGGGGATCAATGTGCTCAGGCTGCTCAACGAACCGACCGCCGCCGCCATCGCCTACGGACTGGATAACGCCTCCGAAGGGGTGTACGCGGTCTACGATCTGGGCGGCGGTACGTTCGATATTTCCATCCTGCGCCTGTCCAGGGGGGTGTTCGAAGTGTTGGCCACCAATGGCGACTCGGCTTTGGGCGGCGATGATTTCGATCAGCGCATTTATTGCTGGATATTGGAAAAAACCGGTTTGTCACAATTGAGCGCGAACGACGCACGCTTGCTGCTGACCCAGGCGCGTGCCGCCAAGGAACAGTTGAGTGAGCACATGCAGACACAGATCACTGCCGTGTTAAGCGGAGGAGAGCTGGTGGATGTGACGCTGACACGCGATGATTTTTATACGATGACGCAGAACTTGTTGGCGCGCACCCTGCAACCGACCCGGCGCGCCCTGCGCGATGCCAGGTTGAGTGTCGATGAAGTCAAAGGTGTGGTCATGGTCGGCGGTTCCACGCGCATGCCGCAGGTGCAGCGCGCGGTCGCCGAATTCTTCAAACAGACACCGTTGACCAATCTCGACCCGGACAAGGTGGTGGCGCTGGGGGCGGCGATCCAGGCCAATGTGCTGGCGGGCAACCGCAGCGAAGAAGATTGGTTATTGCTGGACGTCATTCCCCTTAGCTTGGGCATTGAGACCATGGGGGGGCTGGTCGAGAAAATCATGCCGCGCAACAGCACGATCCCCAGTGCCCGCGCGCAGGAGTTCACCACCTACAAGGACGGGCAGACGGCGATGAGCATTCACGTCGTGCAGGGCGAGCGCGAGCTGGTAAGCGACTGCCGCTCGCTGGCAAAGTTTGAGCTGCGCGGCATTCCGCCGATGGTGGCGGGATCGGCGCGCATCCGCGTCACGTTTCAGGTCGATGCCGATGGCTTGCTCAGCGTATCGGCGCGCGAGACGAACAGTGGGGTGGAGGCGGCGGTGGCGGTCAAGCCCGCCTACGGTTTGCACGAGGATGACATCACGCGCATGTTGCAGGATGGCAACCAGCATGCACGCGACGATATGCTGGCACGCGCGCTGCGCGAGCAGCAAACCGAAGCGCGCCAATTGCTGGAAGCGGTGGATAATGCGCTGGCGCAGGATGGTACATTGCTGGACGAGCCGGCGCGCAGGCAGATTCGAGCATGCATGGATGACTTGCGCAGCGTGGTGGAAGGCAGTGACCACAGTGCCATCAAGCGCGGCATCGAGGCGCTGAATCAGGCAACGGTCAGTTTTGCCCAGCAGCGCATGGATCGGAGCGTGGCACACGCATTGAAGGGGCACAAGATGTCCGAACTGGAGAATTGAAGTGACACAGATCATCGTTTTACCGCACGAGGAGTTGTGCCCCAAGGGCGCGCTGTTCGAGGAACAGGCAGGCAAATCTATTTGCGACGCCTTGCTCGAGCACGGCATCGAGATCGAGCACGCCTGCGAGAAATCCTGCGCCTGCACCACCTGCCACGTCATCGTGCGCGATGGATTCGACAGTCTGGCCG
>Ga0210005_1002420_pt1 | contig 10917 bp, 10 predicted proteins | sample CryGey02umfilter_3_FD_183961 | JGI IMG/M metagenome (GOLD analysis project Ga0210005, IMG submission 183961) | Groundwater microbial communities from aquifer in Utah, USA - Crystal Geyser 4/9/14 0.2 um filter (SPAdes) (version 3) | ecosystem: Environmental > Aquatic > Deep subsurface >... | reverse complement strand
AAGTTTCTGCACTGCCCTAGCGCCTGCGGATGAGAATATACCGTATCTATCTCTTCTAAAGTCCCATTTCCTATCAAGCAGTGTTCAATTCTATGATAGATCTCACCTATGGCATTAAGTGATGTTTAATACAATAAATCATAACTTTCTCCAATACTACCTTCCAAAGAATTTTCTACTGGTAAAATAGAATATTCTGTTTTGTCTAGTATTGTACTTTCTAAAACTTTTGCAAAGGTTGGAAGAGGAACTGTCTGAATTTCTATATTGAAAAATGCTTTAGCTGCTGCCTCACTGTATGCCCCTCGTTCACCTTGGAACGAAACACTTGTCATTTCTCACTCTCTCAGCTTTACGAAATCAGTATTACCGTAATTTGTTGAAAGTTTTCTTTCATCAATCCAAGCGCATTCTGTGCACTTTATGGCATCACGCATCTGGACTACTTTTTTGCCACATTTTCTACATTTTGTAAATAATACACCCAAATGTGGTTCCTCAATTGTCGCATGAATTGTACCGTTTAGGTGATTCAAAATTTTTAATGTGACAATATCGTTTACCAAAGCAACATTTTTTTTTCTAAGATTTCTTGTTGAACAAATACATTCAACTTTTGAAGTTGTTGGTTTACCATTAATGTAATCAATTGACACTGCTATCATAGAAGACATGACTGCTGCTACAGTTCCTATTATGATATCGCCTACTTTGGGAATTGATATCATCTTTGGATGTTTTATGTTTGCAACTCTTGCTTCTTTGTCTAACTCTATCTTACCTACAGTTGATGCACGAACCATATCTCCATCATCAAAAGTATTGTAACCAGTTTCATATTCTTCAATAGATGCTATTTTATCTCCTGGGAGTGCAGCAATCTCAGACATGTTGTATTTTTTAGAGTTATGATTATAATTGTTTGTGGTTTGAGCCTACTTTGGGGTTCTGTTAGATTATCGAGATCCTAAAACAGCTCCCTGACATCATCTATAACAAACAAGAAATCATACACATTCTGTGACAGTTGTAAGCCAGTACACAATACAAGTTCTTTTCTTTTATTGGATTATGGCATGATTTTATCTCGGATCCAAACTTTCTTTTTATTACAGAAAATATGATTTTGCATTTATTTCTCTGACAGTACAATTACTGACGGAATTTCTTTCTCACCTGCTTTCTGTATTTTTCAGAGTTCTACTGATTAGGCAAGAGGAGTAATCAAAACTAATCCAGGTTCATCTGGAACAAATTTAATCATGGCAATGTCTTCTTCTAACACATTATTTTTAGACTCTAACTGACTAGGGATCTGACCATTGACTGTGACTAACATTTTTGATGCAACAAACTCTTTTGGAATGTATAATATTACGTATTGTGGTTTATCAACAGAAAACGAGATCATTCCAATTTCAGGAACAAATTCGAAATTAGATACAACAGCAGGACTTCGAATGTCAACCGTTTTAGAAGTACCTTTAATGAACTGCGGTTGGAATTTTTCTCTGTTATCTTTTGTTAGAGGATCAACTTCATATTTCTCTGAATCTTGAATCTCTAATTGCAATCCTTCAATACAATAATTTTTTGTGTTTGGTTCTTCAATTAGGTTACATAATTCTTCACCCTTTTCAAAATCATGGCTTGTGAAAAATGCGAGTGTGGTTCCAATAGACATACTGCATTCTACGTAATCATTTTTTTCAAGTTGCTTTGCATTACAAAGCTTGGAAATCCCATTCTTAGAGATTCCATCTCTTGTAAAAACATTATCCGTGTATTGCATCATGACGCCTTTTACACATAAGATATCTTGATAAAATGACAAATCATTGCATGATTCTAACGAAGAGTTTAGGTCATCTCCAAAATAATGAACAAATCCGTGCCCCAAACCATGAATGCAGTCCTGATAGTTTGAAGAACCTATTAAATCATCACATATTGTTTGATATGAATTTGGAAAGGATGCTTCAGATTCCTCAATATTGTGGAAGTAAGATGCTAACACTCCATGAAAATAACCTCCTCTACACATAGTACCATCCATTCCTTGCAGGCTTTTTGTTACATCTCCAGTCTCATCGTATGCAATACGACCAATCTCATGAGATATAAAATGGCAGTCATCTACTGTACCAATTTTAGACAGCGCTATTGACAATTCTAGTGCATCCAAGTTACTTTTCTCATTCTCTACAAGCTTACCAAAAAATTGCGAATAGCAAACAAGACGTAACGTACCATCATCCATATATGCACATGTGTCTATGTCTTGAAGATATTTTACAGCTAAGATTTCTGAAGATAGTAAGGGGTGAGAATCATTAACATCCAAAATTCCATCATTGTCGTCATCAGGGTCTTTGTTTGAACCCACTCCATCAAAATCGAAATCAGCCCAGTCTAGAGGATCTGTGTCAAATTGATCAAGATAATCTGATACTCCATCATTGTCATCATCAATATCACACTCATCACCCACTCCATCAAAATCAAAATTGGTCTGATTCGGATTTGCGTCTGAAGGACAATTATCAATAGAATCCATTACGCTGTCTTTATCAGAATCTGCAAATGTTGCAAATTCTGACCATGATAAAAAAGATACGCTAAGGATAATTCCTAACAAAATAAGCAGGAGTTTAATTTTTTTATCAATCACAAACGCTACCATTGGAGATGATTCAATATGGTATTCCATATATTTTAAATCATATGATAAAATTACTCTCTAGATATCATCTATAACAAACAAGAAATCATACACATTCTGTGACAGTTGTAAGCCAATACACAAATACAGGTCCTTTTCTTTTATTATGATAATCTGACAGAACCTACTTTGGCAAATCATATAACCAGAAAAAGTTTGAAATAATCATGAAAGCACTGGTGTATGATAATTATACCACAGATGATGATTTTTCTAAAATTTTAAAAATCAAAGATATTCCTGAACCCACTCCAAAACACAATGAGGTTGTTTTCAAAGTAAAATGTGCCTCTTTGAATTATGATGACATTTGGGGGATGAGAGGAAAACCTCTAGCTGTTCCATTACCTCACATATCAGGTACGGATGCAGCAGGAGAAGTAATTGCAATAGGTGAAAATGTAAAAAATGTCAAAATTGGTGATAGAGTTGTCTCTCATGGAAATATGTCATGTCGAATTTGTAAGTCATGTACTAGTGGAAGAGAATATGATTGCAGACAGAGAAAAATTTGGGGATTTGAAACTGGTCCGCTTTGGGGAGGATATTGTGAAGTTACACATTTGCCCGAAGTCAATGTTGTAAAAATTCCTGACAGTGTAACATATGATTCTGCAGCAGCTGCTTCTATGACTCTGCTTACATCATGGCATATGCTAGTCGGTAGGGCAAAGATTCAACCCGGCCAATTAGTTTTGATCATGGGTGGTGGTTCCGGTGTTGGAAATTATGGAATTCAAATAGCTAAATTATTTGGCTGTACCGTAATTGCAACAGCTAGTCATGATAAATTAAATAAATTATTAGAACTAGGAGCTGATTATGCAGTAGATCACAGAAAAGAAGACTGGCATAAGGAAGTTCGTGATATTGCTAAAAAAATAATCAAACCATTTGGAGATATTGCTGGAGTGGATGTAATCTTTGAGCATATTGGTGGTTCACATTGGAATAAGGAATTGACTTTGTTAAAGTATGGTGCAACGATTGTTACAACAGGTGCAACAACTGGTTATGATGCTAAAACAGATTTACGACATATTTTTTTCAAAGGAATTAATATTTTAGGCTCAACTCAGGGAACTAGGTCTGAATTAGAACAGGCTCTATACTGGATGTCTCAAGGGAAAATTAAGTCTGTCGTAGATTCTGTTTATTCATTTGAGCAAGCAGCAGAAGCTCATACCAAAATGTTAACTGGTAAAGGGCTCTTTGGAAAAATCTTAATGAAGCCATGATGTAAAATCAATCATGACTGGCAATCCAAAAATTGATTCTCTTCTTGATGAAGCAAATAGATTATTTTTAAAAGGAAAATTACGAGAATCGATTGTTTATTACGATAAAATTCTACATGATGATCCAAATCATATTGCCTCTCTTAACAACAAGGGATACACACTAAATAAATTGAAAGACTATGATGGTGCCATTCAATGCTATGACAACGCATTAAAATTAGATTCTAACGATCTTTCTGTTTTGATAAATAAAATATCCTCTATGAGAAAAAAAGGTGAATTTATTGGTGCGTTAAATTACTGTAATGCTATTTTGGAAAATAACCCAAAATACAACATTGTTCTATATCATAAAGAAAGAATCTTGTTTTCGATGGATAAATTCGAAGAGTCTCTTCTTTGTTGTGATAAAATTTTGGAGGATTACCCTCATAATGGTGATGTTCTTTTTGATAAATCTTGTAGTCTTGCAATGCTTTCTAGGGTAGATGATGCACTTGATTCACTTGAAAATGCAATTTCACAAGGAATTCAATATAAAATTAGAGCAAAGAAAGCCAAATCTTTTGAAAAATTAATTGAGAATCAGAAATTTCAAAAACTAGTATCTTAATTTCAAAGCCAGTGAGGAATTTCTAGATATCCTTCAATGCTTTCATGTCTTAATATTTTCAAAAGTGCATTTGCCTGAGGTGTGGAAAGAACCGGCTTATCGAATTGATTATCTGTAGAAATTCTAGGGCATGCTACTTGAATAAATGCGTCAATTCCTTTTAGATTTTTTAATCTCTCGTTTGTGATGTCAGTTAATGCAAATAACTGAACATCTTTTCCTTCTTTTTCTAATTCTTTTTTAAATTTTAACGCAAACACTTTGGATAGCTGTCCTTCTTTGAGTCCTATGATTATTCCAAATGACTGTGCTTCAGCTGCCTTGTAGATAGCAAGTGTAGCTTTCTTTTTTAATTTCTGAGCAAATTCTGTTACTTCTCGTACTTCGTTAAAATATGGATCTAAAACATACGTTGGCATATTAGTTGAAAGCGCAATTCCAGCTGCATGAAAATTACTTTGTCCTAAAAATACATAGGCATCAACTTTGTCCTTGAGTTCTGTTGCTGGATAAAATTCACAACCAAATACCTGTCCGTCATTTAGCTGGCCTTTTCCTTTTCCAATTTTTACTTGTATTCCCCCGTTAGTCAAAATCTCATTTACTTTATCCATTTGATGTAAATGTTGACTATCAGTAACTAACGATATTTTTTTTCCTTTGAGAGTATCAACACATTTTTTGGCAACACTGTCAAATTCAACATCATCATAGGCGTTAATTAGAATTAGATTTTTTTCAAATGATTCTGTGTTTATTGTATGTCCTATGTTAAATTGAATTTCCGCTCCTAATACTTTGGAACCGTTTGAATTAAGGTCACATGTTCCCCAAGTGGTATCAGCTAATACGTATGCAGGAATTCCAAATCTTTTAGTGATGTTCATGGCAGTTTCTTGTACCTGAGGCAGGATTCCATCAGGGCCATTTAGCGACACTGACGCTGGGTTCTTAGTTTCAATTTCTTTGAAGATACGCTCTTCATCTATTACTATCAATTCCAGCTAAAAATATGGCGTTATTAATTTAAACCAACTGTGCAATCCAACAACTAAAAATGTCTGAAATTATATAATTTGTTTATGGATGATACTCATGTACTCAATATCGGTTTTGATGATACAGATTCTCCAAAAGGAATGTGTACAACATTTCTTGCTTACAAAATTGTTGATTTGTTAAAAAAACATGATACTGAATTTCTTGATTTTCCCAAATTAATCAGATTTAATCCAAACATTCCTTGGAAAACACGAGGGAATGGAGCTGTTTCTTTGAAAATAAGAACAAAAAATCCATCAAAAATCAAAAATCAGATTAAAAAACTTGTTGAAAGATACTCTGATATCAAAAATGGGGCAAACCCCGGCTTAGTTTTCTATGAGAATAAAGAAATTCCAGACCAATTCTCTAAATTCAGTAAATTAGCTTTGTGGCAATTGATAAACAGAAATCATGCAAAAAAATTTGCCACAAAAAATAACATTGAATTTTTTTATCAAGGAAATGGTCAAGGTCTTGTAGGTGCAATCGGTGCAATTGGTTATGATTTTAAAGATCATACATTGGAGCTATTAAGTTATAGAAAAAATTCTAAATTTGGTAAAGAAAGAAAACTTTCTGCTAAAAGTGTAAAAACAATGCAAGAAAGAACATTGCCATTTACATTTAACAGCTTTGATAATAAAAAAGATCGAGTGTTGATCACTCCGCATGGTCCTGATCCTGTTTTTTATGGTGTACGTGGTGAAAATGTAGATTCATTACTACGTGCAACTAAAATTTTGAAAACAAGTGAAAAACTAGCTGGTCATATGATATTCAAATCTAATCAAGGTACTGGTGATCATCTAAAAAATGAACTTAATCCAACAAATATGAAACCATACGCTTCAGGAAGAATCACTGGTATCATATCTGATGAACCCGAAATTGTAAAAGGCGGTCATGTTTTTTTCTCTATTGTTTCAGATGGATGTGAACTACGTTGCGCTGTGTACAAGCCTACTGGAATGACATCTGTGGCATCAAGTTTGCTTAAAGGAGACAAAGTTTGTGTTGGTGGCGGTATTCGAAAAGCATCAAAAAATCATCCAAGGATTCTAAATCTTGAATTTATTGATATCATTGATCTTAAAAAAAATATGGTAAAATCTAATCCTGTTTGTAAAAAATGTAATAAAAAGATGAAATCAAAAGGAAATAATCAAGGTTATCAATGCATAAAATGTGGTAAAAAATCAGAAAACAAAATCATATTAGAGATTCCTAGAAATCTCAAAAAACAATTGTATGTTCCAAATGTTTCTGCACATAGACATCTTAGTAGACCCTTACAAAGAATTGGAAGAATTAACAAGGAGTCTAGGTTTGATGAATCATCTTCTTGGTTTTGTGTATATGGAAATTAAGTACAACACATAGAGTTTCTGAAAGTTCATTGACTGTCAATCAAAATTAGTTTTATTCTAATTATGCAAAATATTGCAAAGCGACACTATCTTTTCTGGATGATTAAACCCTATGTTTTTTTGAAAATTTAACAACTCTTTTCTTGATATTGTAAGATACCAACTATCATCAATGTTAGGTCCTGTTATTCTGGATGTGATGCCTACTGAACTCATTAAACTCTTAGCTTGATCTAGTCCTGCCCTGTTCATACTCTTGACTCTGATTACAAAATTTGTTTTGTCTACAGTTCCTTCATCATCAAAAAATGCTCTTAACCAGAAAGTTTTGACTTTTTTATTTGAACTCTGTATTTCTTTTCCAATATTCCAACCGAGTGTATTCCCGCTTCCAAGTTCTTCCATTCGCAAATACACTCTCTTGGATTTGAATACTAAATCTGTTAACTTTCTTTTTCTGACTTTGATCTTGTAAATATCTAATACATCATTTTCAAACTCATTCAATAACTTCTTGTTAGTATTACAGTAACCAACTTCATACCTTCTCCTATCTCTATGGTATCTCCTCCCTTTTACGATCTGCAGACTGTTCTTTTCTAGATAGGTAATCATCCACCCATCTGAGCAAACATGAGCAGCAATTCTGGCCTCCTTTGGATCCATGCAGATTGTTATTCTTATAGAATGATAAAAGTAGCGGGGAGTAGACTTTCAGGAGTTTAACTCCATTTGAACTACTGAACTGCGGGTTATGAGCCCGCCGGGATGACTTAGTCCTAAAGAGTCTGGCTTCCCCACCCCGCTGATACGTGAATGAGCACGAGCCGTATATACGCTTTATCAAATTCTTGAAAGTAATTAATATGATTTCAATTGAATGATTTTTTATGGACAAAAAACTACGAATTGCAGGAATTGTAGCTGCATTAGCATTTTCAATATTTTATTTGACATTCTCTCCTAATTCTTTACCAATTCCAGAACCACTTTCATCAATACCTGAAAATAACTCTGTAGATATTTTGGCAGAAAATCTTGATGAACCACGTTCAATTGCAATATCTGATAACAGAATTTTTGTGACAGAAAAAGATGGACTAATTAGAGTTATTCAAAATAATATTTTACTGGATGAGCCACTTGCTGCATTGCGTCCTGCAAATGTATTTGATGGTGGGTTGCTAGGAATTGCACTCCATCCTGATTTTTCCAACAATCACCGTATCTATGTTTTTTTCACATATGAAGAAAATGGAGAACTATGGAATAAAATACTCCAAATTACTGAATCAGAAAACAAGCTAATTGATGCAGAAACTATCTTTGATAAAATACCTGGATCTGTATTTACAAACGGTGGTTTTTTAAAATTTGGTCCTGACAAAAAATTGTATGTGGGTACTGGAACTGTCTCTGATTCTTCACATCTACCACAAAATCTTGATTCCTTATCGGGAAAAATTTTACGATTAAACGATGATGGGACAATCCCTGAAGATAATCCATTCTTAAATTCGCCTGTATACTCTTTGGGTCATAGAAATCCCCAGGGAATGACTTGGGATAGTATGGGGCAGATGTATCTGGCTGAACTTGGACCAGAAAAAAATGACGAAATTAATCTTATTAAACCCGGAAAAAATTATGGTTGGCCTGAGCAACAGTGTTCAGGTAATGATAAATTTGAAAATGCAATAATGTGTTATGATCCAAGCATTGAACCTGGTGGCATATTGTATTATTCAGGTGATAAGATAAATCTGGAGGCTGATTTTGTTATGGCTTCCTTGCGGGCTACTAATCTATATCAGCTAGATTTCTCAGAAGGTCTACAATCTCAAAAAACTATTCTAAGTGGGGTTGGACGTATACGTGATGTAGTGCAAAGTCCAGATGGGAGTCTTTATGTAATTACTTCAAATACTGATGGAAAAGGTTTTCCAGACAGAATGGATGATAAATTATTGAGGATAATTAAATGAGCAACTCTTCAATTTCAAAGTTTTTTGAAAAAACACGAAAAGAGAGATTGAATATAGTTGGTAATTTTGCAGGTTTGACTGCCGAAGAATTAGAAATTTTACAAAACAATGACGGTGGTATCTCTTTTGAAAAAGCTGATAAAATGATAGAAAATGCGATTGGTACTTTTTCCTTGCCTTTAGGAGTGGCAACTAGTTTTAAAATTAATGGAAAGGACTATCTTATTCCAATGGTTATTGAAGAACCATCAGTTATCGCTGCAGCTTCAAAAGGTGCAAAAATTGCAAGAGTGATGGGAGGATTCAAAGCAACAGCTGACGAGTCTTACAGTATAGGCCAAATTCAAGTATTGGATGTTGATATAGATTCAGCAATAAAAAAAATACAAGAATTATCTAAAGAAATAATCATTCTTGCAAATTTAAAGAGCAATACATTATCTAAGATGAATAAAGGCGCAAAGGAAGTATCTTGTAAAATAATTGATACTGATTTTGGAAAAATGCTGATTGTTGAGCTGTTAATTGATGTTGGCGATGCAATGGGGGCAAATGTCACAAATACAATGTGCGAAGCTGTTTCGCCACTATTAGAGAAAATCACTGGAGGTAGAACTCTGCTTCGTATTTTGTCAAATTATTCTACACGTAGAATTGCAAAGGCTACGGCAGTTTTTGACAAAAATGAAATTGGTGGGGAGAATGTAGTTAATGACATTGTTTTGGCATATCAGTTTGCCGACAATGATGTTTACAGAGCTGTCACTCATAATAAAGGAATAATGAATGGTATCATAGCTGTTGCCAATGCAACTGGCCAAGATAGCAGAGCAATTGAGGCAGCTGCAAATGCATATGCTGCAAGATCAGGCAAATATCGCTCTCTAAGTAATTGGACTAAAGATAGTAAAGGAAATCTTGTTGGATCTTTAGAATTGCCTTTATCTGTTGGAATTGTTGGCGGCATTGCCAATGTTCATCCAATTGCCAAAATCTGCATGAAAATTCTCAAAGTTACGTCTGCACAGGAACTTGCATGCATAATGATTGCAACTGGTCTTGCCCAAAATTATAGTGCAATTCGAGCATTATCTACAGAAGGAATCCAAAAAGGACACATGAGATTGCATGCAAGAAACTTGGCTGCTGCTGCAGGTGCAAAACCTGATCAAATAGATAAAATTGTTCAGAAAATGATTGAAGAAAAGAAAATTTCACTTGATAAAGCCAAGGAAATACTGCTTAGTCTGGATTAATCTATAATTCCTTTAATGTTTTTAAAAATTTTTCATCTTTCCAAATTTTTTGCTCCGGATAACAGTTTAGCATCTTGCCATTTGGAATTTCATAAAATTCCCAATTATTACATTCTTTGTCAAATTCATATGGACGAGTGTTATCATATTTCCAATCAAACCCGTTATCAATACTTGCATCAGGATATCCATGTCCTCTAATCAATGAGATTGTATTGTCTACAAAATTTGTAGATATTTCAGCATACAGTGCGTTAGGATATAGATAAATCACATTAGGATGAGATGTTATTGCATCAAACATTTTTTTTGTTACGTATTCATTATGTAAAACTATTATCTTGTCATATTTTGATAATATGGTTGGATTTGTATCCAATTCTATATCTGTAATTGAATCATATCCTAATAATTCTAAAACTTTAACTGCATTTGCACTGGATTGTTCTCCTAATTCATCATTTGGTACAATTTTTGTAGTCAGGCAAGTATTGCAATTTCCATTGTAAAAATCATAAAATCCATTTTTTGCATATGCGCTTGCAGTATATACTGGTATGATGAAAAGTGGTTTATTTTTTTCATCATAAACTCCAATTTCAGAATAAGTATCTGATAAATTTGGTTTTAATTGAAAAGTTGCTTTTATTGGTATTTGTTTTCCGTTTACGTTAACAATGTCTTTTGGA
>Ga0210005_1002407_pt1 | contig 10955 bp, 12 predicted proteins | sample CryGey02umfilter_3_FD_183961 | JGI IMG/M metagenome (GOLD analysis project Ga0210005, IMG submission 183961) | Groundwater microbial communities from aquifer in Utah, USA - Crystal Geyser 4/9/14 0.2 um filter (SPAdes) (version 3) | ecosystem: Environmental > Aquatic > Deep subsurface >... | reverse complement strand
CGGCTAAAAAGCAGCCAAATCGCAGAAATTATTTTGGCCTTAAACCCAAATTTGGAAGGCGAAACAACGATTTTATATATCGTTAAATTAATCAAATCATTGAACCTTAAAATCAAAATAACGCGCCTTGCCAAAGGCCTGCCCAGCGGCTCGGACCTGGAGTACGCTGACGAAATTACTCTGGCCAACGCCTTAAAATACAGAAACGAAATGTAACACTAAATTAAAGGAGGAAAAAATGGACATTAATAAATTCGCTCTTTATCTAGAAAGAGGAGGCTATAGTGGAGCGTTGAGATTAATTGAAGAAGTACTGCTTCCCTTGGCAAAAAAAGGGCAGATTTCTTTGCTTGACGCGGCTTGGGAATATGCCAACCAAGACGAAGAACAAGGCACATCTTACTTTCAATTATTCCACGCACTTCAACGCATTAGTCCGGATATTTTAAAATCATCTGATTTAGATATCAACGCACCAATGCGCGGATAAAATAACCTTAAGCAATGCCTTAAAATACAGAAACGAATTATAGTATAGCTAAAGTTAACTATGACCTAATTTTTTATGGAGGGAGAACAATGAAAAAGCCTGTTTTAAAAGAGTCTGTTTTAGTAGAAATAATGGAAAGTATTGTTGAGACCGGCATTTATCCAGAAAAGTATGCCCTAATTCTGGAAAAATTGGTAAATACTGCTGTCATCTGTAAAGTGCACCCTGATAACGGCCCAATCACTATCAAACTTTCACCAGCGCACAAGTGTTATTACAAATTATATAAAAGAATCACTCCAAAATCTTTTGCCTGGCGTTTAGTTTGTAGAATTTATTGCTTCATATTTAAGCACGAAAATTTGGCAAGACTACAAGAGTCTATTGACAAGGTAGAAAAAATAAAAAATGAATCTATCTAACCGTCATAAAGTGAACCCTGCATTCGCGCGAACGCAGGGTTTTTAAATTTTCGCAATTATTTTTAACCGATTTTAGTTATCTCAACTTTAGTATAGGGCTGGCGATGGCCCACATTTCTTTTATATCTAGTTTTGTTTTTAAATTTTATTACGCTAATTTTTTTATTACGTCCTTGTTCAATAATTTTACCTTCAACTTTCTCGCCTAAACTAGGTTTGCCCAAATTCAGCTTACCGCCATCAGCAACCAATAAAGTATCAAATTTTACTGCTTTATTCGCTTCGCCAATAATTTTTTCAATTTTAATACTTTGGCCTTGCTTGACCAAATATTGTTTGCCGCCAGTTTTTATAACTGCTATTTTATCCATAAAACTTAGCTTAATTTTGTTTTACCGAGGTTTAATTAATGTCTGTTATTTGCTAATTCATTAAACCCCCTTAATCCCCCTTTGATAAGGGGGACAAAATAACCATAAGGTAAACAAAAACCGCCACCTGCGGTATTTTTTTATTATACTTAAATTTATAAATAAGTCAAGCAAAAATATTATGATAATTGTTTTTTTCTATCAATATATGTTAAGCCAACAACAATTAACATCATTATTATAAATAAAATTGCCAATGTCAAGAGTTTGCCTTTGCTTTGTAAAAATAGCACGCTTAAACCAAAGATAGCAGCGAAAAAATAATAAAGCAAAACTGTCTGGCACACGCTTAAGCCCAAATTTAAAAATCTAAAGTGCAGATGTTTTTTATCAGGAAATTTAAAAGGGTTCTTGCCATTAGCTAAACGCCGCGCGATTGTCCAGGCAACATCTAATATAGGAATACCCATAACTAATAAAGCAATAGCAATTTTTCCGCCGGATATAATCGCCAGCACTCCCAGAATATAGCCAAGAAACAAAGAGCCGCCTTCGCCTAAAAATATTTTAGCCGGATACCAATTAAATAATAAAAAGCCCAGGCAAGCCGCCAATAAAACTAAGGCGGCCAAACCAATATCCGGCTGGTAATATTTTGTGGTCATGGTAAAAAGAAAAATCACTAAAGCGCCGATAGCTGTCGTACCTGTCACTAATCCGTCCAATCCATCTAAAAGTTTAGTAGTATACATCATGCCCATTAACCAAATAGCAATCAATAAAGTTGACAATTGACCTAAATAAATATAGCCGCCTAAAGGATTAGTGATTTTAACAATTTCTACTCCGCCAGTAATAACGCTGCTAACTGCTAACAAGGGAAAAATAATTTGATATCTTGGTTTTAAATTATATTTATCATCTAAAAAGCCGCCTAACATCAGCCAGCAGGCGCCGATAAAAACACCTAACCAATGATGGTAAGCCAAATTGCCAGCCATTAATTGACCGCGGACAAAATATAAAATAATAAAATAAGATAAAAATATAGCTAAGCCCCCCAATAGCGGGATAGTTCTTCGGTGGATTTTTCTCTCATTATCCGGTCGGTCAACAATATTAAACATAACAGCTAAATATTTTACGGCTAAAGTCGTTAAAATAGTCAAAAATATTGTTAAAATAAATATTAAAAAATGGCTAATATTCATATATTTTGCCCCCTTTAACAAAGGGGGACTTTAAAAATCCTTGCTCTTTGCCTTAAAATTTGCTACTATTTATGTGGAAACAAAACTTAGATAGAAAGGAGGGGAAAAATAACAGGCTATGGTTGTTAATTATTAATCTCGTCAACATTATCTCTAAAGGAGGGCTTAATGCAACTTGCAACTTTTTTGAAGTCTGTAACTCCGGGTACCAAGGTGGTAGCTCATCTTGGTCTTAAACGCAAGATCCACAAAAATGCAGAGGATATTAAGACTATTTTAGCTAGCCGACTCAAGGAACTTGGCATTGAAAATTTCTCAATCAATTGCTACTTGAAACGGAGAGGCAAAAATTCATTCTCTGTCAATCCTGACGCAATAAACGTATTTTTAAATGGCCCTGATTTCAAAATATCACGAAACCAATAATAACCTGCCTGTAAAAACCTGAACGTAGATCAGAATCTTGGTCTACGTTTTTACTTTCTATAAAGCTAATTTTTGTTTTCAAAATTTTTTCTGGATTCCGGCTCTCCACTTCGCTCCGGCCGGAATGACGAATAAAGAGTACTATTCCTTATTCATTATTCATTATTCTTAAATCTAAAATCGAAAATCTTAAATCGTAAATTACTAAAGTTCTCTCCCCTGCTCCACCTGCACTAAGGCATTATCGTCAATAACAATCGTATCGCGCCGTTTAATTTCATTAGCTAAAATTTTATTAGCAATCTCGTTTTCCACTTTTTCTTGAATTAAGCGCCTTAAGGGCCGCGCGCCAAATTTTGGATCAAAGCCTTCCTGCGCGATTTTTTTTACGCCAGCAGCTCTCGCCTTAAAGCCAATGCCTTTAGCCCCTAACATCTGCTGGACTTTATTTAACATTAATTTGGTTATTGCTTCAACTTCGTTTAAATTTAAGGGCTTAAAGACAATCACGCCGTCAAAACGGTTAATTAATTCTGGCCGCAAAATTTTGTTTAATTGTTCGTTAATTAATTTTTGCTTAATTTCTTCAATATTTGTTCCAACAACAATCTGCTCCTGAATAAAAACCGCAGCCACATTAGATGTGGCAATAATAATACTATTGGTAAAATCAATAGTCCGGCCTTGGCCGTCGGTCAAGCGACCATCATCCATTACTTGTAAAAATAAATTCAAAATTTCCGGATGCGCTTTTTCAAATTCGTCTAATAGTATCAAAGAAAATGGCGACTTGCGTACTGCTTCAGTCAAATAACCCAAGCTGCCGGCAGGACTGCCAATCATTTTTTCAATGCTGGCTTGATGCTGGTATTCGCTCATATCCAAGCGGATCATATAGTCTTCGTCGCCAAAATAAACTTCAGCCACGGTTTTGGCCAGCTCGGTCTTGCCCACGCCGGTCGGACCCATAAATAAAAAGTTGGCAATCGGCCGCTTGCCTTCCCGCATTTCGGTCCTGGCGCGGCGCAAACTAGCTGACACCATGGCTACTGCTTCGGTCTGGTCAATCATGCGCTGGTGTATTTTTTCTTCCAAATTTAATAAATTCTGACCCTCGCTAGCGGTAATTTTTGTCAAAGGAATATGGATTGTCTGGCTCAAGACCGAAGCAACGTCGTCTTCATTGACAATACTGTTAATACCTTTAGTTCTGGCAACCTTAACCGCGATAATTTCCAAAAGATCAATCGCTTTGGCCGGCAAATATTTATCATGGATGTATTTGGCTGTCAACTCCACGGCTTTAGCCAAACTGTTATAAGAAAAATAAACTTTATGCTTGGCTTCAAAAAAGCCGATTTTGCTTTCAATTATTTGAATGGCTTGATTTATTTCCGGCTCTTTAACTTCAATCTTAGCCATAACATTACTTAATGGTTTACCTTCAATAAATTTGGCGTAATTGGCGCTGGTAGCGGTGGCTAAGCAAATTATATTTTTATGTTCCAGAGCGCCGGCTAAGACCTCTGACAAATCCAAACTTTCTTCCTCTCCGGCGGTTATGCCCATTAAATTTTCAATATTATTAATATATAAAATTATATTGCCTGCCCGATTTATTTCATCTAGCGCTACTAATAATTTTTCTTCGGCTTGTTCAGCCGTTGTGCCGCTTAATAATCTAGGCAAGTCTAATTCAATTAATCTTTTATCACGCAAAATTTTAGGCACATCTTCCTCAACCATCAAATGGGCAATCTGGCCGACAATCGTATTTTTACCTACACCAATTTCACCAATTAGAATATTACCAACCTGACCGCTCTCTAAATTTTGCCAAATCGTCTCAATTTCCTTGTCTCGGCCAACACACAACTCAACCCTGCCCCATTTAGCCGCCATAGTCAGGTCATGGGCAAAATGATTTAATACCGGCGTAGCCACAGCCGTATAAGCCCGGTTCATGGCGTGGGCTGGTTTAAAACGCGCCCGCGATTTATATAACTGGTAATTAGCAATTAACTGTTCATTAATAATAAACCACTGGATTACATTATTAATTTTATCCCAATCAATTTCTAAATCATATAAAATTTCTGTAATAATTTTATCTTTGGCCAATGTCGGCAAAATAAAATGGATGGGCTTGACTTTTTTCTGGTCCGAATGCAGCACTGCCAGATAAGCACTGATTAATATTTCTTTAACATCACTGCCTAAAATAGTTTTACTGCTAGTAGTCGGCAAATTGGCTAACTGATTTTTTAAGCGAGCAATTAATTTAACCCCATCAATATTCAACCGGGAAAAAACTGCTGCCACCTCCTGATCTTTTAATAAGCAAAAAAACAAATGCTTGGTATTTACTTCGCCTTGACGGGCTATCTCGGCCAATAAATAAGCGTCTTCAACTACTTTACTGGCGTTATAACTGAAGCCGGAGGAAACCTCAACCTTGAATTTTGCTTTGGCTTTCTTTAATTCCTGCCAATTATTCGGCAAGTTAGTTAACTTATTTTTTTCACTATATTTTGGCTTGCTAATTTTCTGTTTAAGCGCTTCTTCCTCGCTTAACCGATAAACAACAAACATATCAGCCAGCACGCTTAACCAAAAAGTCAAAATCAGCCAATGTTTAACTCGCCAAAAGGCAAAAGCAGCCGGATTATCCAAATTTCCGCCAGCTGACCAAACCCACCAAGCTAAAGCGATTAATCCAATTATGCCAACAGTATAAGCCAGGGAATTAAGAACTAAATGCAAACTTCTTCTTAAATGGCTTAGCTTAATAACTGCCCGACCTAACTTTATGCCCCAATAATAAAACCGACCTTGAGAAAAAGTGCCTAAACCAAAACCAACGCAACTGGAACAATTAAACCCCTTGGCATTAACACCTGAACCAACGCAATCCGGACAACTGATAAACTGTAAATTGTCTTTATCCGACATGTTTAAAACTATAAAAATAATTGAAAAATAATCTCATAAATAACTAGTAGCGGCAACACTAGCCAAAAAATAAAAATCAGCCCAACAACTATCAACCAAAAAAGCATCAAAATGCTTCTGATAATTATTTGGACTAATCTAACCAAAAAACTAATTAGCATTCCTTGCCAATCATACTGGCCGTACATTGGCCGAAAAATATTTTTAACCCAAACCAATAGCGCCAAAGACTTTTGCCGATTGGCTAAAAAATCGCCTAGAGAAAAAAATAACTTAACTAAACCTCGCGAATACCACCATAGCGGGAAATATAAAATATCCCACACTAATTCAGTTAAAATTTTAGCGCTATAAAAAGCGAAGTTGTTACTTATCATATAACTTATTTAGAGTTTCTCTATTTTTTATTTAAAGTAAGCCGCAGAAAATACTTATTTTTGAAGCGAGGACTGTTTGATTCCGTAGCGAGAAAATAAGTATTTTCTGCGGCTTACGGAATAAAACCCTAAATGAGTTCATAATAACAATATTATAACATATCTTGTTAATTAAATACAAAGCTTGACAAGTTATTTATGGCTGTGTAATATATAATATAGCAATAATCAATTTTACCAACGCCCGCGAGGGGTGTTTTTTAATACTAAAAATTACTAAAAATACTAATAAATATGAACAAATTGACTAATTATATTCAGGCATCAATTGAGGAAATGAAAAAAGTGACTTGGCCCACCAAAAAAGAAGCTTATAACTATACTATTTTAGTTATCGGGATTAGCTTGGCCGTAGCGGCTTTTCTGGGCGCTTTAGATTATATCTTTACTATTGCTTTGGAATTTTTTATAACAAATAAATAATGCAAATCTGCGAATTCGCATAATTCGCATTATACAAATATGGCCAAACAAATATTAAACCAGGGCCGACGTTGGTACGTTCTTCACACTTATTCCGGCTATGAAGAAAATGTGGCGCAAAACTTGAAGCAAAGGACTGAATCAATGGATATGGAGGATAAAATTTTTAATATCCTTATTCCGACTGAAAAAAAGATTAAAATTAAAAATGGCAAGCGCAAAATTATTGAGGAAAAAATCTTTCCCGGCTATGTTTTGGTGGAAATGATTGTTACTGATGACTCTTGGTATGTTGTCAGAAATACGCCTAATGTCACTGGTTTTATCGGCACTGGCACAATTCCTACGCCAATTAGCGAGCGCGAAGTTAAAGATCTGCAAAAACGCATGGGCGTTGAAGAGCCGAAATTCAAAATTGATGTTTCAATCAATTCTCCAGTTAGAATTATTGACGGGCCGTTTAAAAATCTTGAAGGCAAAGTTACTAATATTGACGAAGCTAAAGGCAAGATTAAAGTTGCTGTTTCTATGTTTGGCCGAGAAACGCCCGTTGAACTGGATTTTTTACAAATAAAGAAGATTTAAAAATATAACTTCTACCGAATGTAATAAATAAAAAGAAAAATAAGAAAAATAAGAATTGATTCTTTCTTATTTTATCTTATTTCTCTTATTTAAAACCATGGCGAAAAAAATATTAGCTAAAGTAAAACTGCAAATTACTGCTGGCCAAGCCACTCCGGCGCCGCCAGTTGGTCCTGCCTTAGGCCAGTATGGTGTCAATATTCAGGAATTTTGCACCAGATTTAATGAAACCACCCGAAACAAAATGGGCGACATTGTTCCTGTAGAAATTACTGTTTTTGAAGATAGAACTTTTACTTTTATTACCAAAACTCCGCCAGCTGCGGAATTAATTAAAAAGTACGCCAAAGTTGCTAAAGGCTCTGGCAAACCCTTAACTGACAAAGTCGGCTCAATCAGCGAAGCCCAATTAAGGGAAATTGCTCAAATAAAATTGCCAGACCTGAATGCTAATGACATTGAAGCGGCCATGAAAATTATTGCCGGCACCGCCAGACAAATGGGTGTGGAGATAAAGGGGTAAACCTCACCCCCAGCCCCTCTCCTAGACAGGAGAGGGAAAACCCGTCCTAAAAATAAAAGGTATTAAACCCCAGGGCAAGCCCTGGACCCTTAACCCCCTTTATCCCCCTTTACAAGGGGGACAATACTGATGCCCTCCTTGTAAATAATCCCCCTTTACAAGGGGGACAATACTGATGCCCTCCTTGTAAATAATCCCCCTTCCAAAGGGGGACAATACTGATGCCCTCCTTGTAAATAATCCCCCTTCCAAAGGGGGACAATACTGATGCCCTCCTTGTAAATAATCCCCCTTCCAAAGGGGGACATAGGGGGTTAAATTAGGGAGGTTATATTTTAGACGTTTTGGCTATACCAAACCCCGTTCCCGAAAGCTTTCGGGGGACAAGGTATTGAAAAGACTAATAAAGAATTTAAATTATAACTTGCTGATAATTTTATGAAAAAAAATAATCTCAAAAATATAACTCCATATAACGAAAAAATATACAAGGATATCCAAATAAACTATTTGATTATTTTTGGAATATATTCGTTGATTGTCAAGGGGGAAAAGTGTACTTTTGAAAAATTGGTTGCGGAGTGTTTTAATTTATTTCCCAAAGTATTTAGCCTTGCTCGATATCCTCAATGGCCCGATTCTCTTAAATTTGATCGTCCACTGCGAACACTTAGAGAGAGAGGATTAATTATTGGAAACCCAAAAGGCCTATTTTCTCTTACAAAATTCGGGGGGAAAATAGCGAAAGATACGGCAAAAATTTTAAAGGTCGGCGTATTTAAAAAATCGCCGCCTTATAGGACCAAAAGAGACGCAGAGATCAATTTGATTGCTTCTCTTAAAAATAGCGAGGCATTCCAAAAATTTTTAAAAAACAAAGAAGGGTTTTTAATAACAGAGATGGAAATAAGAAACCTTTTACATTGTACGCTAGAAACCCCCTTGCGTATTGTAAAACAAAATCTTATATATGCTAAAAATCTTGCCAAAGAACTTAATGAAAAACTACTATTTGATTTTTTAGATTTGTGTCATTAGAAATTAGATAAAAAATAATATGGCAGCCAAAGAAATTCCAATTTCTAAACCTTCGCGGATAATTAAGCAACAAGCCGAAGCAACAATTCAACATCTTATCGATGCGGTTGTTGAGCTTGTAACTAATTGCGACGACAGCTACAAACGACTAGAAGATAATGGGAAGCGTCTCTCCGGCAAGATAGATCTTTATGTAAGTAGAGAAAAAGGTGGTAGGTGTAAAGAATTTAAAATAAAGGATTGTGCACAAGGTATGGACAGGAAAAAACTTGAAACTGCGATAGAATACGGCGGAGAAACTAGCGGGTTTGTTGAGGGCAAAAGCGTAAGAGGATTATTAGGAAGGGGACTTAAAGAAAGTATACTCGCGTTAGGAGAAGGAGAAATATATACAAAGAAGGAAGGTCTAATAAATTGCGTGAAAATATGGTGGGACGAAGAAGAAAGAAAGGCCTTGTATGATTTTATTGAGAATAAGGATTTCGAGAAACAAGATCAAGATATAAGTGAGTTTATTAATTCGAATGAGAACGGGACACTTATTAAAATAGTAGTAAAAAATGAAAAAATTAAAATCCCCGAAGGCGATAAGTTTGCAATACAAATTACAGATCATTACGCTCTGCGAGATATAAATTCTTCTGAAAACAGAAAAATTATTTTAACATTTGAGGATTTAGGCAGACGGAAACTAAAAAGCTCCGTGCCTATAAAATTTACTCCTCCGGATGGAGAATTGATAGCCAATGAAACACTTTCCTTATCGGGATATGGAGATTCGATACAAATAAAAATATGGGAAAGCTCAAATAGTTTAACTTCACAGCCGGCTCGCTATGATCCTTTTTCAAGGGCCGGTGTTCTAGTGAAGACAGAGGACGCAATCCTCGACAATCAACTATTCAAATATGATGGCGACGCCGCGGCTTTTTATTTCTGGGGTGAGGTATATTGTAATGGCATCGCTCCAAAACTAAGAGAAGCTGCTAAACAAGGAAAAGAATCAGAAATTATCGACCTAACTAGAAAAGGATTAAATTGGAGATCTGATTATTGTAGATCTATCCAGAAGATGATTGAGAAACAATTGACTCCTTTAATTCAAAAAAAGAAAAAAGAATTAGAGAAAGGAGAGAAGAAAGAAGTATCTCAGACAACAAAGAATGTACTCAAAAATATCTGTAAACTATTAGATAAATTAGCAAAAAAGGAGTTTAAAGAATGGGAAGGACCAGTGTCAAAAGAATTCCAAGAGTTAACTTTAGTGCCCGCTTATGCAAATATCGAAGTTAATAAAGCGAGGCCCCTTTCGGTTTATGCCCCAAAAGAATTAATTAAAAGTTCGGGGGCCAAAATCTCAGTAACATCAGACAATGGAGATATTAGAATCTTGTTTCCATGCACTAAACGGTTGGGACTATCTTGGAATATTAATTTAGATCGGCATCCTACAAATCCTAATGTATGGTATAAGTTTTTTAAAGTAATCGGCAGAGAAATCGGCAAAGAAGCATTTATTTCTTGTAAACTAGGCAATCAAAGAGCTGAAGCAGTAGTGAAAGTAGTTCAGCCAATAGAAGAGAAAGAGCCAAAGAAAAAAAGAAAAAGGAAAAAGGGTGGTTTTATTTCAGATATTGTTCCAAATACGATTTCAAACCCAATTCAAAGAGTAGAATATGAAGAAAACTCCGGCGAGATGAAAATCTATGTAAAATTTCCAGGAGTCCAAAGATATTTTGCTTCCGATCTAAAAGAAATTGAGTCCAGAGAAGATAGTAGGGCGATATTGGCAGAACTTGTTGGAGAAGCGTTTTGTAAAGTCTTAGCGCGAAAAAAAATAGAAACAAGCGGGACGTTTGGTGGCCAAGAAGGTCAGATAGATGCATTTAATAGCGAGGTGAACAATATGCAAAGGAAATATTTAGATAGAATTCATGAGTTAATTTTAAATTGGAGAGGGTTTAAATAAAAAGAGGGTTATCCCGTTTTGTCGATAATTAATTTTCCGGCGAGCGGGCAAAAAATGGAGGGGTTTTAGTGGAGGAAATTTTTTGCCCGCGAGCTGACGGGTTTTCCT